>JAAUYH010253721.1_pt1 | contig 10393 bp, 10 predicted proteins | sample 7278061 | NCBI WGS metagenome assembly JAAUYH01 (sample SAMN14350203, study PRJNA611818) | marine sediment metagenome | isolation source: surface marine sediment (0.6m) | place: French Polynesia: Moorea | collected 2018-08 | reverse complement strand
TGCAGATCAAATGAAACTCTCCCGTTCGACCTATTACTTATTTTTTATGCCTTGAACAGAGGTCTAGAGTTTTTCGGTGAGACTCGGCATGCACTCTCTACCTGCAAAGATCCAACAAGTCAAAGCATTTAGAAAATCCCTTAATGTTCGATCGAAACCCATCGCGAACTTCTCGATCGAGCACCTACCGTATATTGCACCAGATGAGCGAGCATTCTACTTATCGCTGGAAATTTTCGATTGTCCTGTACTTCCGATTATCCTCAACACCATCACGTCTGCACAACTCTTCGTGACAAAACATCAGGCGCACCTGATGAATATGTGTGAGACACACAGAAAGTTCAAGCGAGGTGCCTGTACTTCATGTCGTTCATGTATACTATGTACTGCACCCTCATTTTGTACAGGTCTCCACAAAACTGTCAATCAACGCAGAACATCGAGAAATGCAGTGCAACTTGAACAACTGTTGCCAGAATCGCTGAAACTTCCTAGGGGCTCGAATGATCGCTGCATTCTTCTCAATTTGTTATGTTACTCTCTTGGAATCTCCTTCGCTTCAACTGAAATTCCTAGTACTGGTTTCACTTCTCATTCACTGTCAAACAGCACTAGGTCACGCTCGCGCGCAAAGTCAGTAATGAAAAAAACTATCCCTATCTGCAATATGTAATGTGCTATCAACTGGTGACCAAGCTCCTATATTTTCAGTACTCCTTGAATCTGCAACAGAAACTGCCAGCAGCTTTGAATCACCGATCTTTCAAGACTTGTCAACACTATCCCTCTCACCCATACATCAAGTTTCTCAGATTTCAAAATGCATATTATCTGCTCACACTTCATTGAGTCGCATGTCTGATCTACTTCGACATGCTGCTTTGCGTAAATCAGTTGTGGATGCAGCCGCGAATCCTTCCTCTGACTCTTACGTTGATGATACTTTTTGGGCTGAATATTCTTCTCTCATTAGACGCCAAGCTGTAATCGGTAAGGCAGGATTTTCTGAGTACAGATTACGTTTCCAATCATTGTTAAATGGCGCATTTGTACCTACAAGAAAATACAAATATCGTGTAGACACCGATCAAATCCGATCGGCAATTGAATATATTTGTTGTACACTTGGCGGTCAACATTCTTCAGGCTGATTGAAATTTTAACGACTAGAGGGACCATTCATGTTGTACTCTCAACCTTTAACGTCGAGTACAGATATTGCCGGCAAGTTGCAATAGATATGCTGCAAAGGATTTGTAAGCTGGTGGCTCCAGATTCTTCTAATTCATTGATACAAGTAGCGGATGAGTCATGCTTGAAGTTCCTTGAAGAAAGATTCATCAAATGTGCAGATTTTTTTAAGTTCGAATATGCTCAACAGCATGTGAAAAATTCATCCCAAATTCGAGGAAATGATTCTCGATTTATTCTGGGTGTACCTAATCAACAGTCAAGTGGACATATGAATAACGGCTGTGCTGTTTGTGATGAGATATTTTTCATACCAAACGACCTAAAACACATCGTCACATCTTTATCTACTGCAAATGTGTCCCAAACTGTACGAGAAGAAATTTCAACAATGATACCAGCATGTGATCTCCTAAATTTTGAATTGATGGGCTATGCTACGCATCAAGTCCGAGGGAAACATCAGGAGAACGAAATCAAACTCATTCACGAACGTATTGCTGATCCTCAATCGAACACTGCTGTAATTATAATGGATCACAAGAAAAAGGTACTTCCGATGCGATACCGTGAAGGGCAAGTTCATTTCTTCGGCAAGCGGGGATTTAGTCTACTCGGAATTTTGGTTTCGTTTCGTGATCAATCTAAGTTCTACGACGTAGTAGTACAAGGTTTTTCAACTCAGAATGCCTTTCAAGTTCAAAGCATCGTGCAATACGTTCGAAAATTGATCAAATCAGACTTTCCATTGGTATCTCGTATTATCATTCAATCAGATAATGCTTCAGCCTACTCCTGTGCCAATCATATACGATTTGTGTACCAATTGAACATTTACAGACCGTACTTTACTACTATTGTTCTATGGGTGAATTCTGAAGCCCAAAAAGGTAAGACGAGGCTGGATTGCCATTTTTCTTATGTTGATCTACGGTTTCGAAAATTTGTGCAAGCTAGAAATGAAATTCTCACTGGAGTCGATATTTTCGACGCACTCAAATTAGACAGTGGAATTCGAGGTACAACGGCGATACTACTGGACATGCGATCTGTGAATAGACCTTTCAAAACCGTCCCTGCATTCCAAGTGAACAGTTCAATTAGTCAAATTCACGACATTGTGTGGAAAATGGATGAGAAAAAAATAGAACTTCGATATTTTACTTCTCATGACCCTTACGAAATAATACTTGAGTCAAGAAAACCATCATTGATGGCTTCCGGAGTAATTTCTGATCGTGAGTGTGTATCAAGCCGATTTGATCACATTGGATTTCCTGCCTCTCAGAGTATTCGAAGCAACTCTGGGCGCGCAATCACTCTTCAAATTCTCTTCGGGAGAAAACGATTGTCTCTATTCTGTCTACAACTATCGATTTAAGTGTACCTCCAACTTTTCCATTCATTCCCATGGACTATAGCAACGGATGTTCACTTCCTTATGTACTGGGTTGGGGCTGTAAGAAGAGACGTGCAACGGCATTCACGGAACCTGTGACAAAACGGCTACGCAAAATGTTTGCCGAAGGTGATGTGAACAAGGCGCAGAAGTGGTCGCTCGACAGTGCTCATAGTGAATTATCGAAGGACTCGGAAAATATGATTGGGAACTACGCATGAAGCTAATTCCCACCAAGCTGACATCGTTCTTTTCTACAGAATCCAGATCTAGAAATACTACGCGTTCTACAAACATGGATGGAACACAAGAAGAAAACTATACTACCGAGTCCGCAATAGAGCACCATTAGGTGTAATGAAAATTTTAATTTCGATGTTCAATTGTAGATAAACTGAACTCGTCTACAGTCCGAAAGTTCTTAACTTGTGCCTACCAATGGAACAATCGAATTGCAGCGCTACTCAATACCCAATGAAATTCTCTCCGCGGAAGTGGCGAAGAAAGTAGGGATTATTCGTTGCTCGGGGTCTTAAATTCGTTCATGTCTTTCGCAGTTTTGACCGTGATGGATTTGTGGTCCGCTCTGATGAATCTACGGTCCTTTCAAGGTTTAGTCTACTTGCACTCTATTGGCTACCGACGCTAGGTATTCTTGCGAAAACACTTTGTAAAAACGCCATTACTGTTTTCACTTCAGTGTACAGGCCGTGATAATGCATTCTCAGAAACTTACAGCCTATTCCAACCGTCCCACGAGGGTAACGTTATGTGCCATATACAGAGGGAGAACTGTGCAGACACCCCTCCAAATGCGCTACAGTAAAACCTAGCACCGACGGCACTCTGAAAGTGCAATATACAGTGAACTTCTATATACAGTAATGAGTAGATAGTTCAGTAAAGTAAAACCGAAATTGCTCAGTGCGAGATTTCGCATTACTGGCCAGAACATTCGAGCACACAAGCACTAGCAACTCAACTACTTCAGTATGGAGGCGGAGCAAAAACTCACTCTGTGTGCAGAGTATAAAAAGAGGAAGAAAACAAACGCCAAATTTTCGTTGTCAGATTTATCGAAATGGACGAAAGAAGAATTCGGTATCAGTACTTCGCCCCATCGTTCTACTATTCTGAGAATTGTAAAGAACAGTGGCATAGCCGAGAAAAGAAGGAGACTATTGAATTGTGAAGCACTTGAAAATCATTAATCGATTGGGTTCGGAAAATGTTTGAACTAATCATTTTTGTCTCTTAAGAAATGATTTTACACAAAGCCAGTCATATACTCTGTAAAATCAACAGTACTATTCCACATAATGAGCTACTGAATATCCAATTTAGTAAAGGCTGGCTTTACAAATTCAAAAAACGGAATGGATTCAAACGATACTATTGTTTCGATGGATCTGCTGATTTAAAAGTGAACAATATTGTAAGAGATTTGCCTAATATTATTGAAAAGCTCCAAAATTTTCTCATAATGATATTTGGAACGCGGATGAATTCTGTTTGATGTACAAAACTTCTCCTACCAGTACCGTTGGACCTGGCAGACTACATGGAAAAACGAAAAACGGAAAGACTTTCTTACTGAGCATGCACAAATGCCGATGGATCTGAGAAGTTCCCAATGCTGATCATTGGTCGTTCGAAGAAGCCAAGAAGTTTTAGTAATCAGGCTTCTTCTGATCTTGGATTCAATTACTATTCGAATCCAAAAGCATGGATGAGCAGTGTTATTTTCTTTACCTGGCTGAAATCATTTGATCACTACATTGGTACCACGAAGGATAGATCTGTGGCACTTTTGTTGGACAATGCACCATGTCACGGATCTAAAGCGACACTACCTAGTTTGCAATATGTTACTGTGGTATTTCTTCCTGCAAATACTACATCATTTTTCCAATCATTAGATGCGGGAATAATTGCATCCATCAAGAGAAGATATGGTCGACAACAAGTGCTTTCGGCATTGAACACAGATGAACCAAATATGAATCTTTTATACAATGTGGACCAACTTACTGCAATGAAATGGATCCGTGATATCTAGTAAAATTTAGACTCGACCATAATATTTAACTGCTGGATGAAAACTGAGCTGATTAAAAATCATATTAATAAGGCTGAGAATCAAGAAAAGGGAACTACCTGCGATCCAGAGAAAAATCAAATAACAGAGTTTTTAAAACAATCGTTTCCAGTTCAACATCACTTCAAACTGGACAAGTTACTAGAACCAAGTGATGAGTGAAGTAAAAACCTATTGAACATTTACCAAAACAAACAGATTCCAAAAACATTCTCTAAGTGCAATACTCCTAATGAGCCTGACTCATCAGGGTACAGCAATGTTGTTGCGGATTTGGGGGGTGTCTGTATTTGAATCCGTTCAGTCTAGTTTCTCATTGGCTCACATTAAGGAATTTAGAAAGATACCATTTCTAGGGTTTTTCGGAAAACCCCAACAATTTGAGCGTGAACCCGGTTTCGCCGGTCATCCTGTTGTGTGCTTTACAAGACAATGTACCGTAAGAGCAAAGATACAGAGGCTTTCATTACACTGTGCTTATCTGACTGTCGATTCTCGACGAAATCTTGAAGTCCCCGAAGTGGCGGCCACTCGAGCTCGCCATTTTCAGCACTTTAAGGAGCACAATCGTGGTTAAGTTTTGAACGAAGTAAAATTGAAGTAAATGTGCGGCACGCGGTAGATGTATGTGTACATAACCGTCGTGCAACAGCCCCTAATTGTAGTTGCGACAAGATTACAAGTCGGAATCCACTCGTTAGGTCTTATCCCTTGCTGCTTTATGGAGGTCGGAGAACACATTAGTTGTGTTCGATGCTAGAACATTATTTGGTGAATGGTACGGTAAAGTTATTCGCTCCATTCGAATACGGTAAGTTTAATGCGACAAAACTTATGAACTGCGGCAGTGCTTCGTAATGAGCGCTGGCCGTTGGACAATTTGCTGAATCAAGTGACTTTTTTTCATTATGTACTAGATACACCCTGTGCGCATGTGGCACCGTAGTTTTTAACACTGCTGGATACCGAAGTGCGAGTATTATCGAAGGGCGCAACTCTAATGCTTTTCGCGAATCTGTTGAATGAGGCCGTAGAACATCGTGATGTGGGAAACATTACATCCCGTCAATACTCGGAATCGAAAGACTATGTTAACGTATTGTAACGATACCAACATCAGCTAACTGGGAGGTACTAACATGGGACCAATTTCCCATGACAAGCCGAAAAGAATCAACGGATAGAGCCGACATTTGAAAGCCATGTACATTGTTGGAATATACCAGGCACAGCTGTGAAGAACGGGTGTACAAAAAGCGATGTGTGCACACACGGTTTGAATCACTGTACCAACCCCCCATGAGGAAACGATTCATCTTAGTCGCGGTAATCGGTGTGTGCGCTCTTATTGCAACCATTGTTGCGCTCGCCGTAGCTCTATCGCGTCGGAACGGTGGAAGAGATGGTTTGGTGGTGATTATCGGCGCCGGTGCTGCGGGTGCGAGTGCGGCTGCCGAATTGAAACGTGTTGGACAGCGTTTCCTGATAGTCGAAGCGCGAAGTCAGGTTGGTGGTCGAATGACGAATGCTCGCTTCGCAAACTACAGCGTCGAACTGGGTGCGAATTGGATTCACGAATATACGGCTCGGGGTGAGCTCGAAAAAATAGCGTCTGGCATCGATTTAAATGGTGTACCCACCGATTTCGCCGACTACGCGTTCTACGTCAACGGGAGCAAGGTAAGTGCATCGGCTGAGACAACACGATTCAGTAATGCATGGGCAAAGACTGTACCACTAGCGTACGAAGATGACGACCAAACCATACTCAAAGCATTATCGAAACATGCTGGATGGAAGCCAAATAATGGGATCGACTGCGCCTTGTTGCAGTACACTGTCGATTATTTGTTTGGTCTTTCTGCGCGAAAGGTGAGTGCGTACCAGGTGGATGTAGAAATGGGCGATTTCGAAAGTGAATTTGACCCGGCCTCTGAATACTTCGTCACAGACATCCGAGGTTATAGTGCTGCGGTGAAAGACGTGCTTGAGCGCGCCGGTGTTAATGATACGAGCAAGACTGGCGAACTCCTGATGCTCAACTCGAATGTCACCGCTGTAGAGCACAACGGCACTGGTGCACGTGTGAAACTCGGAAACGGAGTAGTGCTTGACGCCCGTGCTGTCATTAGCACAGTGTCCTTAGGTGTACTACAATCAAACATGATCCAATTCAAACCGCCGCTGTCGCCAAAGAAGAAGGATGCGTTGGCGAAAATGACAATGGGTTCGTTCACAAAGATATATGTGCGGTTCAAACAACCTGTACTTACCGAATCCGACCCACTTATCTTAGTACCCACAAACTGTGACCGAGCGAGAAATGTGCAAAATCTTAACAAGAAACCGTTCTTCCCTGGTAGTAATGCTGTGTTGGTGACTGTATTGGGAGGGGAAGGTGTGAAGGGTGACGCGCTAGGAGTTGCGCTGACGGCTGTGAATCAGGTGGTGAAGCAGAACGTAAGCAGGGAAATGGTTGCGGAACATGTGTACAAGAACTTTGACGAAGACCCTTTCTTTCGGGGTGCATATTCGAATCGACTTGTAGGTTTTACCAATGCTGACTTCGACGAGTTGACCACACCACAACAATCGCTTTATCTCGCGGGTGAAATGCTGGCAGGCCGCGAAGAGTATGGAAGCGTGAAAGAAGCAATAGTATCTGGCAAAGCAACCGCTCAACTCCTTTTGAGAAACATTTGACTTGGTTCAATCCTAAATGGTCCTCAGTGTCGCCATATTAGCCTATAGTAATTCCTTCGATCCTACGACCACCACATGTATGCGAGATATCAAAATTTTCAAATTAATTATACAGCGTTTATCACCGAAATACCGAACCATCCAAAAAATAAGTGCAAAATAAACATTTTTTGATCAGCTGCAATTTGTATCAAATTACAGCCTGGGTTCTAGATCCTTGTTTTACTTACGGTCCCGAACACCACATATAGGAATTTGTTGAGATACAGCTGTACCGAATCTAACTAAATATATTACTCAATTAAATAAATTGAAACCCTTTATTGGCTGCAACAAATTCGCACTTGTGGTGTTCGGAACTGTTAAAGCGCACGTTTTGATGGAGTACGTATCTGAGTGATCATGAAACAACAAGATGGAATGTAAAAAAAGTAGAAAGTGGAGTATTTGAGAGATGTTAGACATTGAAAGAGAACAAAGATTGACCCAAAATTCTCAAATGATTGATTTACCGACCAGTGCTTTCTGATAGAGTGTATACGCAGGAGTGATATTAGTTATTTGGTAAAGGTTACTTTCGCACATCATAACAATAGCCAATACAGTAACCGTCAGTTCTAGATTTGTTCAGGAAGTAAAATAGATTAGTTATATGAGTATTAAATTAACGTGCAACAATTAGAGGAGTGATGAGTACGGAGTATTACTTGAGCTAGGAGAGACGAGCCAGAAGAGACTACATCGGTTGATTTTATAGAAGAAACAGCGATACTATCAAGCCATACTCCGAATCACCAGTCGTATTGGTAACCGAATAGTACAGACCTGAACGATGAGAAAACTTTAAGACGTCTGTGCAGAAATTGAACTGCAGCAATCCAAAATTCGTGCATCTCGAATGAGTATTTAAGCATTGACCCATTGAGCGATGAAAAATGCGACAAGCACTATTATCGTACCCCGAAGCGGTATTATTGGATGAACAGTTGTAAGAACGAGAGATTGCTAATAAAACCTACCAGATACAGCTATTTGGATTGTACGGCGTCGATTTTCGCTTGCTTGCGGGTAGAAAGACCAAGAAGTACAATTTGGCATGGATTCATTTACTTTGAGTGAAATATTTTATGAATTGATATCATCTCTCGTTGATATATGTGTGCATATAGTTACTTCTTCTCTAAGAAACTGATGAAATACAGAACGAATTTGCATACAGAGGCAAACAAGAACGGAAGAAGAATGCTATCGAACTGAGTAGCTCTTTTTGATGGTACTTAAATTCGCATTTCTCCACAGGGTGGTAACGTTGACTATTGAAACACTATTTTCCCCTTTTATCCGATTCCCTTAAACTATCTTCTTTTCTCTTTTCATCCCTTTATTTAGCACCTTTTCTATATTCTTTCATCGATTTCACTTTCTTTCATCTCTCCATTTATTGATAGGAATGACCTGTTTCCTACAGCTGTACTTGAACCTGAACTTTTCATGAATTATTTGCAAATTCAAGTCGATTTACGATTTCACCAGAGACACAATTTCCACGCGCACCATCCGTACTTCTACAGTTGTGTAAGCCTGACTTACATTGTAAGCACGCACGGGGGCGGCTCTTGGCAAAGAGTCCGGCCCTCCCATTCGGAGAGGCCACAGGCGTCTGCCAGCAAGGTCGTTCTGTAAGCAAGGCTGACACTGTCGAATATATGTTACCAGTGTAATGTTTCTGTCATACCTATCTACTATTATCTGAACCTACCCGTTGCCGATTTCTCGGTCACGGGTTTTGCCAGCTTGAGCCCCACCCCGTGGCTTCTCTCAACTATCGTTTGTGTACAGTGGACATAAACGGATGCATCGCTTGCTTTTAAGGATAATAATAAAGTCCGATAATCTCAACTTTTATATGTATAGGAGTCAGGACTACAGACAATACTGGTTATTCAATTGAATTGCAGTAGTGTTCAGTGCTGCATATATGGTGATGGGGTGTATGCACGTAACTTTGGATGCGGACAGAATATCATTCAATCAATGTAACAGATAAGCAGATTTTTTACCAGTTCCATAAATGCAGCACCAAGAGACGATGAGTGGAGTTAAGACAATGCGAAGCAAGAATTTTACAGCAAGTTAAAAAGCAAAACTTCTTGTTGCGAATTTTACATTAACAGGATCTTACTCAGTAATATAAAGACACTTTGCGACTTCGCCGATTGTCCCGTAGGCTGATCAAACAGAAAGAGATTCTTATACTTTGGAGTGAGTCATTTCTCCGATGGGCCCTAGGCTAGCATACGGAAAAAGCCAGTCACGATACGTCGCTCTTCTGAACCTGATGCAATCTGATTCTATAGCAGCGCAAGTCGCTTCCCGTTTTAACTCGAGATTTCTAAATTCTTTGGAGTGACGCATCTTGTCTTGTTCGAGCAGATACTTTTAGTCATCTTCCATAGTAGATAGTGCATCTATGCTGCACAGTTTTCAATATTGCCTGCTCGCATCTGCTCTTTTTTTAATTTCGAGCCATTAATTCAGCAGTTTTTAGCCAAATTTCGTATCACTCACTGCGGATTTCAGAACTGTTACGTTTTTTCACGGACGCCTCCGTTTCACTTTCCATTCGATTATTCTCATCCACTTCTTCTACCAATGCATCGCGTCACTGCTCCAATTCACCTTAGTTTGCTGCTGTAATACTGCTGTTTGCTGTACAATTATTTATCGGCAATTTTCTGAATGTCTTTGAATAGTACTTAACTTCATTTGCAGAATTTCAACTTCTAGTTTAGATATAATCGCCTGAAATGCACAAAACATATTGTATGCCCGATTATAAAACTTCTACTTCACCTCACAGGTTTTCGCAATGTGTGTTTCTCCTAATGTATTCGCGTTTATGGATGCTATTTCTGATTCTTTGTGGAAACGGAAGCGCTTTGACGCTATCTCCACAGTGCAAGTTGGGTTTGGATATGTAAAGATACAGGTAAAATGTA
>JAAUYH010137670.1_pt1 | contig 10393 bp, 5 predicted proteins | sample 7278061 | NCBI WGS metagenome assembly JAAUYH01 (sample SAMN14350203, study PRJNA611818) | marine sediment metagenome | isolation source: surface marine sediment (0.6m) | place: French Polynesia: Moorea | collected 2018-08 | reverse complement strand
GGATAAGCGGATTGCATGCTGGCGCCCGCCAGCGCTGGCTCACTGGCCCCCTATGCCTCACCATCATCATTGCCCTGGGCTACGGCTCGGGCTGCGCAGCACCGGCGCAGCCGCCGGCCGCCAAACCCAAGAGCGTCTCAGCCCTGTTGGCCGAAGCCACGCGCTGTGATAAGGAGGCCGCACAACACGAATCCATGATTCGCCACGACGCCGAATCCAGACGCATCGAAGACCATTGCGCCAACCCCATCGACGATGTTTCTACCACCGGCGGCGAACGCTTGGTACAGCGGAGACCATGCTGGAGCGGCATTGCCAGCGCCGACCAGCGCCATCGACAGCGCGCCGATGAGCTGCGCCGCGAAGCCGGCCAATACCGCGTGCAGGCCAAAGAGCTCCTGGCCATGGAAGAGAGCACCTGTGCCGGCCTTCCCCAGGACGACATCGACTACAGTCCGTTTTTTCATCACGACGATATCGTGGGCAGTGAACCGTACTACGAAAACGGCTCTCAATTGCGCGGAGCCACGGTTTGGTTCCGCAAAGTTCCCGGACTCACCCTGGAGTGGATGCATCGGGCGGTGCAATGCCACCAGGCCCGCGCCGCCGTCATGGGCTATTCCGATAGCTTTCAGCCCTATTGTCCGCTATCGCTGGACCAGGTCACAGTCGCGCTGTCTGAAACCGATCACCACATTGTGCTCGTGATTCGAGCGCCAGATCAAGATACCGCCCTGGCCGTGTGGGGGCGGGTCCAAGACGCCTGCGATAGCGCGCCGCCGGTCGACACAGAATCCCCGGCACAAGCGAGCACGATAGGGCCCACGCCCTGACCCCCCCCATGAGGTGCGGTGGGTGATGCCAAGCCATCGCTCAGGACACGCGATATCGCCGCAGCCATTCGGCGAGTGAGGCCCGCGCTTCGTCGGCGCACACGTCCTCGACCACCTCGATACCGGCTTCGAGCATCATGCGCACACCAGCACCGTTGACCCGGGGATGAGGATCCCGCACGGCAATTACCACCCGCGGGATCGGCGTCGTCAAGATCAACTTGGCGCAAGACCCAGTGCGCCCCTCAAACGAGCACGGTTCCACTGTGCTGTACAGCGTGACATCGGCCAGGGAAATCGAACGCTCTCGGGCACGGGCAATGGCCAGGGCCTCGGCATGGGGCTGACCTGGAGGCTGCGTTGCCCCCTCCGCCAACCACTGACTACCGCGGGCAATGACGCAGCCGACCCAGGGATTGTCGCCCGTGCTGCCGCGGACTCCTTCTCCAAGCGCAATGGCCAGACGCATCCAGGCTTCGTCTTGCGAGCGCACAGCGGCGCGGCTCGATCGCTTTTCATCTGCGGCCACCTGGAGAAGCATGCACTATCGAAACCGGAGAATGAATAGCAATAACACAGTGCTTGCCCCGCCGATGCCGACCTCTTACTTGCTGGCGAAACTCCGGATCATCTTGACGATCTCGTCGAGAACCTCGGGTTTCTGTCCCAAGTCGGGATTCGGCGCCATTAATTCGCTCATACCAACGGCGACGCCGCCCTCGACGATGACCTTTTTGAGCTTCTCATCGGTCACCGATGCCTGCCACGCCGCGTCGGAATAATCGCGCGGTTTGGGGTTGAGGGCTGCGGCTCCAGGTCCATCGCCCTTACCAGTGGCCCCGTGGCATACCGCGCAGCGGACGTTGAAAATCTGCTTGGCCTGCTGCTTGACATCGGGCTTCGCCGGCTTGGTCGCGGGTGCCGGGGTCTTTGCCGCCCCAGCGGTGGGAGTGGCCTGAGCACCCGCCTTAGGAGGCATATCACCTGCTTGTTCTTCCTTCGCACACGCAGCGAGGGCGAAGCTCAAAACCAAAGTCAGTACAGAGATCCGAAAATACATTCCATCCACATAACGGGACTGCAGAGTTTTGGCCAGGCGGAGAAGTTCATTCGCGACATTATGCTATAGGCTTTCGCGAATGTCGTATCTGCAGCAGGTCGTGCGTGTGTATGCAACCAGTCAGTTCCCCGATTACGATTGCCCTTGGCAAGCGCAACCGCCATCTAGGTCCACTGGTTCCGGGGTTGCCATTGCGGACGGCAAGATCCTCACCGGCGCCCACGTCATCGCCAACGCCACGTTTTTGCAGGTGCAGAAGCCAGCAGATCCCCACAAGGCCGTGGCTCGCGTCGAGGCCGTGAGCCACGACTGCGATCTGGCATTGCTGTCGGTCGAAGACGACGATTTTTTCGCCGGTATCACCCCGGCCGAGATCGGCGAACTGCCCGATTTGCGCGACCATGTATCCGCCATCGGGTTCCCCGTCGGCGGTGAGGAAATCTCCATCACCGAAGGCGTCGTCTCACGCGTAGAAGTCCAGCGCTACAGCCATTCCCAGCGCCACTTGTTGGCCGTGACCATCGATGCGGCCATCAACGAGGGTTCGAGTGGCGGCCCGGTGTATCACAACGGCAAGGTCTCCGGCATCGCCTTTCAAAAAATCTCCGTGGCCGACAACATCGGTGAAATGGTGCCCGCGCCGCTCATTCGCACGTTTCTCAGCGGCGTCGCTTCGGGCAAGGCCCCCGATATTCCCAGTATGGGGATCACGGTGCAGAACATGGAAAATCCCCTGTTGCGCCGGAAAATGGGCCTCAAAGACAAAGAGAGCGGCGTCATGGTCGTCGCGGTCGATCACGGAGGCTCGGCATCGGGGGTGCTCAAAAGCGGCGATGTTTTGCGCTCCATCGCGGGCATGAAGATCGCCAACAACGGCACCGTGCACTACGCCGATCGCTACCGCACCCGTTACGATGTGGTTCTCGGCCACTGCTACGTCGGCGATACCCTCGGCGTGGGCATCTTGCGCGACGGCCAAGCCATGCACGTGGAGCTCAAACTACAGCCGCGCTCACCGCTGGTGTCTCGGTCTCATTACGATAGCGAACCCACGTACTTCGTCTACGGCGGCATGGTGTTTCAGGTCCTGACCCGCGACTTCTTGGCCACCTGGGATGAGTGGTGGAATAAGGCGCCCAAGGAGTTCCTCTACTATTACTATTTTGGCCAGCGCAGCGAAGAGCGGCGCGAAATCGTCATTCTCACCCAGGTCTTAAACGATAAGATCAACGTCGGCTACGAGGAGTTCTACAACGAAGCCGTGCTGTCGATTAACGGCCATCGGCCCCGCGACATGTCCGACTTCGTCGCCCGGCTCGACCAGGCTGAAGGTGTGATTGAACTGCGAACCTCTGGCCCAGGCGTGATCATGCTCGATAGCGAGGAAGTGCGTCAGGCCAAACCCCGCATCATGAATCGGTATCACATCACCAGCGATCGCTCCGCCGATCTCAAGACGGAGCAGTAATTCACCCCATGGCGGCCTTGACCACATTGCGCAGGCTGGCGGCCGGGTTGAAGGCCAGTTTGATCACCGGCCCCAGGTGAACGTGAATCTCGCCGCCTTCGGCGTGGAGCAGTTCGCCATCGACCGTGTACAGGGTCTCGTCGGTGCGAATGCGCAGGTGCGCGGCTGGGCGATTGACGTAGCGCGGATCGGTGGGAATCGCCGGACGCAGACTGCTGTCGAGATCGCCGTTGCCGCGATCTCGGCGCCATAGTTTGGACGGACGGCGCAGCACGTCCCAATCCATGGGCAGCCAGCCGCGCAGGAGCATGGGCAATGCCAGCGACAGCTCGCGTACCTCCACGGCATACGCGGCGCAATGGAATTCGTCGCGCCCGCGCACCTCGACAAAGGGAGCCACGCCGGGATTGATTTGCCCAGTCACGTTGCCAAAGAGCGCCGAGAATCGCTCGTGGGGTACAATATCGCCATCGAGTTCCACTTCGGCCATCATCGGTTCGAGCAGGGGGCGAATATTTTGCGGAAAGCCGGTCCAGGTGGCCGCAAAGGCCCGCATCGCCAACCCCAACGCCGCGGCCTTACCTTTGCGTCCGCGCTCGTAGGCATCGAGAACGCGCACAATCGGCCCCATGCCGAAGGTAAAGCCGCGGTGAATCTCGCGACTGTGCTGCACTTCGAGCAGGGGCACTTCTTTGAGCAGTAAATCTCCGGTACGATAGGCATTGACCACAGCGCGAAAGTTTTCGCCGGGAGAGCCGTCAAATCCGCACCAGCGCGACGTGACGTTCATGGTGCCGCCGCCGAGCATGGCCAAGTGGATATCGTCGCGGCGGGCCGGCGACAGGCGGTCGAGAATGCGCTGAATGGTCCCATCGCCGCCATAGATGCAAAGGAGCTTGGCGTCGCGGCCCAGATCGGCCACGGCGGGGGCAATATCCTCGACCGAGTCGGTGACGATGCGGCGCACGTGGCGGGCCTCTTCCGAATCGAGAATTTGCGCCAGCTCGCGCCAGCGCCCGCCCGCGCGGGGATTACACAAGAGGACCACTTCGGCCTCGGGCTTGGCCTTGCGCCGACGCCGGGGCACCCTGCCGATCACAGGCTCGTCTTGGTCCGCTTGGTCCGATTTGGCAGAGGCGACAGATTCGGAGGCAGCAGCTGTTGAAGTCTCGTCCATGGCCCCTGCGATGCTGGCCCTCCTAGCCCCGGCGGTCAAGACAGAGGAGACCGCCACCGGGGATTTCTCGGCAAAAACCGACTTGAACGACAGTCGCTCGCACAGACAGGCCAGATTGGGCGGCCGACACAGTCATGGAAAAATTGGGTTCATGCGCATGGACAGCCTGACCTTGTTCACAGGCAAGCCCCCACGCCCCGCGGCCGTCATCTGCGCGTGCCCTAAGGTGGACTTGAGCGGCGCGCAGCTCCTCAGGCGACGTGTATACTATTCAACTTTGACGAATTGACCGCCCTGAATGCGGAACATTTCCTCGCGCACCGAGCGAACAGCGCCGTCCGCGCTCATCTCAAGGGGACCAGTAATGCCCGTCAGTCCGGTGAGCGCATACATGGCGTCGTGCAGCGCCGACCCCCGCACGCCGCTCTTCATGGCTTCGGCGACCACGTTGACCGCATCATAGCCCACCGCAGAAAAGAGCGGCTGCTCGGGCTCTTCACTAAACTTATCGACATAGCGCATCAGCCACGGACCGTATTCGGGCGCGCTCGACGACCATGAGGTCAAATATACGCCTTCGGCCGCAGCGCCCGCGTTTTCGAGAAATGCCCCGCTGGTGAAGGTGTCGGCGCCGAGGAACGTGAGGCCCAGCTCTTCCTGTCCGGCCAGGGCGATAATGGATCCTGCCTCTTCAAAGCCGAGCAGGATCACGGTGGTAAGAGCGCCGTCGATAATGGGCTGCAGCAATGCCTGATAATCGCTGGTATCAAACGTGTATTTGACATTGACCGGCACGGTTCCGCCCAATTCGCCAAAGCGGGCGACAAAGGACTCTTGCACCAACGTCATAAAGCCGCTGTCGGCATACAGCACCGCGGCCTCTGTGGTATCGAGTTCGCCGTGGACAAACTCTGCCAGGGTATACCCCACCGCCTCGTCGTAGATGCCGACGGAAAATACATAATCACCGGCCGCGGCCAATTGCTCGCTGGTGTCGATGGTGTTGACCACCACCATCTGGTCAGCGTCGGCATCGGCCGCCAGCTCCAATGAGGTGCCGTAATCTTTGATGAGGACCACGTCCACTTGGTCCTCGTCCTTCATGCGCTGATACAGCATTTTGCCGGTATCGACATCGGCGACACTGTCTTCGACGATGAGCTCGACGGGCCGTCCAGCGATGCCGCCAGCAGCATTGATGTCAGAGACTGCGAGTTCGACGCCGCGGACATTATCAATGCCAACGGCGGCGATGGGGCCCGTTAGCGGACCGATCCAACCCACTTTGATGGGCTGCTCCATCATGGGGTCGTCGGGACTATCGTCGTCGTCGGAGCAAGCGGCAAAGGCCACGGCGAGCACCAACAGAACGAGGGTTGCCAGATGGCTTGATAGACGACGAATCGCAGTGGAATTCATAACGCCGCAGCGTATCATATTTTGCACGCACCATCCGGGGAATGCCCGAGGGCGGCACAATCCGACCTGCTGACCATACTCTCCGGGATTTTTGGCAGCAGATCCAGCACCGCCCGACGCGGCTCCAAGTGAGGGATTGGATCATGCATTTATCCGTCATCCGAGCGCCCAATGCGATGTATTCGCCCACTTCCGCGGGCATATCGGACGCAGCAATCAAGGCGACGATATAACGTCGGGCAGATGAACGTCTGGGTCCGCGATATGCGTTTGTTAATCCGATCAATGCCGGTTTACTTGCCGCGAAACCGGCCATGTTCCCGATTTTGACTATCGAGGCGTTAGAGAAACTCGTTGGCTACGCGCGCTTGATCATAGCCTTGTAGTCGGGACAGCAATGTATAGCCTATTCTTAGCCGCATGTTCTGCCCATTCGACGAAATCTACCCCCTGATAGGCTTGGGAGCGGTGCCACTAGAAGCCAACTGAATCAGCTACATAACAATGGCAGATAATGGACGAGAGCTGCCAATTTGATCTAGTATCATGTCGCCAACGCTCGTAGGCATCCGTGCAGCACCTCACTCTCGGGGCACGATCTCCATGACTCTGAAAAAAAAAGATCAATGCATTCAAGCTCTTTTCGAGGCGGCCATCGAGCTACCGACAGAGGACCAAGCACCGTTCGTGCGCCAACAATGCGGTGATGATTTAGAGCTAGAACAGCGCATCCAACAGCTTCTCGCCGCCGCAGCCAAGGCAAGCTCCCCCTTGATTGAACCGCTGCATCTCTGGGATGCCGTTGGCGGTGAAGACGTCCCTGAGCCACCGCCGGACGCTTCCACTGATGACGCGACAACGGATCTCGGCACTCCCGGTGACCGTACCGACCCAATGCCGGTTGCTACTCATAACGCCCAGAATGTGCTTCTGCCCGGAACTGTCGTTGCTCACTACGAACTCATCCGAAAACTCGGCTACGGAGGCATGGGTGCTGTCTACCTCGCCCGCGACCGCAAACTCGGCCGTCGCGTGGCCATGAAATTCCTGCACAGCAACCAATCCGCCATTGCCGATCGATTTCTTGCCGAGGCTCGCGCCACAGCGCGCTGTGAGCATGAAAACATTGTGAGCATCCATCACGCGGACGAAGCGTATGGGCAGCCCTACATGGTGTTGGAATATGTTGAGGGCACCACCTTGCGCGAATGGATCCGCGATCGCTGGCAGGATGGTGGAGCCACGCAAGATCTGACGCGTGGGAGTTCCGCATCGTTGGCTCCCGAGCCGCGCCAGGATACCCGGGTGTCATCGACCTTAGCTGTCGAGCTCATGGTGCCGGTGGTGCGGGCGCTTGACCACGCGCACCGGTTGGGATTGGTGCATCGAGACTTAAAACCCGAAAACATCATGTTGGCTGATGATGGCACTATCAAAGTGCTCGACTTCGGAATCGCCAAAGTGCTCGATCGAGAGCAGCTTTCGCTGCTAACGAGTACGCAAACCCGTAATAGGGATACAACGCCCGAGACCCAACGAGGCGCGCTTTTGGGGACAAGGCCATATATGTCACCTGAACAGTGGGGGGCCGATGACGTCGACGCACGCAGCGATCTTTGGGCTGTAGGTCTGATACTTTGGGAGCTATGCACGGGGCGGCATCCACTGGCACCATTTACGTTCGCCAAATTTATGATGGTCGCAGATCTCGAAATCCCAATGGCTGCAATGCGCGACGAGCGGCCCGAACTAGGTGTACTTGCCGAGATTATCGATCATTGCCTCGCCAAGCGCAAAGCCGAACGCATGCCCTCAGCCGCCGCTCTGCTACAGGTGCTTGAGCCGCTCTTGCCCGGTCGCAGGACGGCTCAACGTTCTTCGGAGATTGATGTCGGGGTGGCAGACGAAGCCGACAATCCGTATGTCGGCTTGGCCGCGTTCCAAGAGCAGGATACTGCCCGTTTTTTTGGTCGCGATCGCGAGATCTCCAGTATAGTGAATCAATTGCGACATCATCGGATGCTCACTGTGGCCAGCGCGTCGGGCACAGGCAAATCGTCGTTCGTGCGCGCGGGAGTTCTCCCAGCGTTGGCGCGCTCAGGCCAACACTGGGAGTGGTTCATCGTACGCCCGGGCCGTGAACCCTTAGCCGGGTTGGCTCGGGTGTTGGCTGACATTGATAAGGACGGTGCTGGCGATATTGCTTCGGACAAAGCCGAGTCAAGCGCTGGCGCGGGCGGGATGGATCCACCCGACGCCATTTTGCGTACCGAGCCTGGTGCTCTGGGAACGATCCTGCGCGCCCGCAGTCGCAGACGACGGACGCGAATTCTGCTGTTCGTGGACCAGTTCGAAGAACTCTATACTTTGGGCGTAAATCGGGACATGCGCGAGCTCTTTGTACGCTGCCTAGAAGGCGTCGCTGACGACGCCTCTTCCCCCTTACGCGTAGTGCTCTCAATGCGATCGGACTTTCTCGATCGCGTAGCCGAAGACCGCTCATTCATGGGAGAGATCACCCGCGGTCTGTGGTTGTTGCCACCGATGCAGCGAGATGCACTGCGCCAGGCCCTTGTATCACCACTTGAGAGAGTTGGCTACCGGCTTGAACACCAGGAGCAAATGGTGGACACTATGCTCAATGCCCTGGAAGACACGCGCGTGCCGCTGCCGCTCTTGCAATTCACGGCGACACACTTGTGGGATTTGCGCGATCGAGACCGTCGCCGCATTACTGCAGCCAGTTACGAGCAGCTTGGTGGTGTGGCCGGCGCATTGTCTATGCAAGCAGACACCGTACTTGCAGGCTTAGCTGCCAACGAGCAACGGCTGGCACGCCTTGTGTTCACCAGCTTGGTGACCGAAGAGCGCACGCGGGCCATTGTGAGCCTAGATGAGCTGCGTGCCCTTTCCCCACGTGGCGAGATGATCGACGAACTTGTACAGCGGCTGGCTGAGGCGCGGCTGCTGTTGATTGAGACTGATGTGCAAAAAGGCGATGTTACGGCGGAGCTGTGTCACGAATCCCTCATCAATGGCTGGCCGCAACTCGGCCGCTGGCTCAGTGAAGACCAGGAAGTCGGGGCGTTTCACTCTCGATTACGCGCAGCTGCACGCGAGTGGCACAACCACAATCGGAGCGAGGACATGCTGTGGAGGGGCCAAGCTGCCGATGACGCTCGGCTATGGACCAAGCGTTGGCGCGCACAGATGTCAGAACGTGGCACTAAGCGCGAACAGATGCCAGACAGTGATGGACTCGACGGGGTCACAACCGCAGCAAGCGCAGGCTGGGCCGACCTCAGCGAGCGCGACCGCGGTTATCTAGATGCGGTGGTCGCGTTGGCCAACCGGACCCAAAGGCGCCGACGACGTCTGTTCGCAGCGGCGTTTGCGATGGTGAGTGTCATCGCCATCGTAATTGCGGTATTGGCCAACCGGGCTACCCAGCAAGCTTCGCTGGCTGCGGCGGAATCCATCCGGGCACGCAACGCAAGCCGGATGGCGAGTGCTCGCGAGTACCAGTCAGACACGACCCTCGCGCTCGCACTAATACGCGAGCTTGAGCCGGCCGACGAGCTGCCGAAACGGTGGCAGGAGATGGCTCTCGCGAGCATGTACATGGGTGTTGCGGAGGTTGTCTTGCACCACCAAGATGTTGTATGCACGGCAGAGTTCAGTCCCGATGGTTTACGTATTGTAACCGCTTCTAATGACCAGACAGCGCTCGTATGGAATGCTGATGGCACTGGCACGCCCTTAGTTCTGCGAGGGCACGAAAATCTCGTTATGTGGGCAGCGTTCAGCCCGAACGGTCGGCGTATCGTTACCGCGTCCCTTGACAATACAGCGCGCGTATGGAACGCCGATGGTACTGGGGTTCCCCTCGTTCTGCATGGTCATCAGGATCGCGTCCGGTCGGCAGCGTTCAGCCCGAACGCTCAGCGCATTGTCACTGCCTCTGATGACAGGACGGCACGCGTATGGAACGCCGATGGTACCGGGGTGCCCCTCCTTCTGCATGGTCATCAGGATCGCGTTAGGTCGGCGGCGTTCAGCCCGGACGGTCGGCGCATTGTCACTGCTTCTGATGATAAGACGGTGCGCGTGTGGAACGCCGATGGTACCGGGGTGCCCCTCGTTCTGTATGGCCATCAGGGCCGCGTCCGATCTGCAGCGTTTAGCCCGGACGGTCAGCGCATTGTCACTGCCTCTGATGATAAGACGGCGCGCGTGTGGAACGCCGATGGTACCGGAGCCCCCTTCGTTCTGCATGGTCATCAGGGTCGCATTAGGTCGGCAGCGTTCAGCCCAGACGGTCGGCACATTGTCACTGCCTCCGCTGATAAGACGGCGCGGGTGTGGAATGCCGATGGTGTCGGGGGCCCCCTCGTTCTGCGTGGTCATCAGGGGTCTGTCACGTCGGCGGCGTTCAG
>JAAUYH010082903.1_pt1 | contig 10393 bp, 7 predicted proteins | sample 7278061 | NCBI WGS metagenome assembly JAAUYH01 (sample SAMN14350203, study PRJNA611818) | marine sediment metagenome | isolation source: surface marine sediment (0.6m) | place: French Polynesia: Moorea | collected 2018-08 | reverse complement strand
TGGACTATCTAAATCAGTCATTATTCTACTCAAAGAGGGCTATACAAGTACATGGTTGGTTGGATTTCGTAGTTTGTGGGATCATGCCCCTTACCATTGTCAGTAACGATGTGATTGTGCGAAACTTGAAGTATGCACCTATTGATTACGCAACATTAAAGAAGTATATGGCTACGTAATCCATTACCAGCATCGAAATGAGGAAGTTCACGCATTTAGCTGGAAAATGTGATAATAGTACTAGATGGTCTTCTGTTTCGAATATGCCGCATCGTTACAAGGAAATAAGGAGTTACTTAGAAGAGCTAGATATAGATGGAATTGACTCTAGGTTTTGGCATGGTTCCGCTCTTGAAAAAATTTTAACTGGCGAATCTAAAAAGAATAACTTACAAATGACGAGTAAAGACATCTAAGGCATAGTTTTTACGAGGAGATCAGCATAATGAACTAAGTCCTTCATTTGGAATTCGAGTTCTTATTCATAATTAACTTCAGTTTGGGATTGTCCTTCTTATGGATTTTTTACACTATTATAGAAAATACGTAACATGTTTTCCATACGGTACAGTGTTACTTTTGGTTATGCTGGCTATTTCTCTGTTAAGTGCTTAACTCCAGTTATAATGGTCTCATAATTCACAAAGATTTGAATTATACCGATAGTGTAAGCGATGAAGAAAGGAAGCATAATTATTCATACACTGCCAGTGTATTTTTAGTCTTCAGTCTACACGAGCTAGTCGGCAGCCTGAAAACGTGACACAGATTATTGAATGCGACGAAAAAGGCTTTATGTAGTTCAGATTCGAGCATACCTTTGTTCCGGTCTTCTTACGGTTTTTCTATCTCTCATCCTACATTCGACACCTTTGTATTGAACAACAATACTTTCTACAGTATTAGCCGGTACGAGACCAGATGTGCAATTTTGCGCAGAAGATACGGGTTCGAATAGTAGTAGAAGTAGTCCTTGTAGTCGTAGTCATAATAAAAGTAGTACTTGTAATTTAGCCATTAATATAAACAGACTGGAAGAGGAGAAATTAAGGTACGAACATTTTTTACCTTTTTCAGAACCGCGAAAGAAAAGCTTTCCTTTGACCATCTCTTATTCCGTAGGAGAATCAAATTTCGTGGCATGAATCTATTTCCAACAGGAGTAACTGGAATAGGAAAGGGTGAACTTATGTCTTCAAAAGGAATTCGTAGCGCTATATGGAGAGAAATTTAGCAGGTATTAAGCCTATTACATGATAGAATCTGAGACTAGAATAAGGCTCTTCTTTTTCTAATGATACCATTGAATCAGTGAACGCAAGTCTGTTACATGCAAAACAAGATCAGAGAGTGAGAGTGACATATTATATTTATGATTCTATCGTTCTAAGATAATATATATTTGGAAAATCTAGTTAATGAAGTCAATTCGAGAATGACACTATTTTTAATAAAATTAAGGAACAAAAGATTATTGCCCGAACAGGGAAAGAGTTGCAGATCAGATTAGTTCTGCAAAAATTCCGAGAAATAAACCAAACATTTGACGTTTTTGTTACTCGAGAGAATCGTAGATGGGCGAGACAAGAAAGCAAAGATAAATACAGTTGACGAAGTCGGTTTTGTAAGTGCTTCACACATTTGATGATTCCGAAGATGGATCAAGAAGTAATTATCAATACTATATGAATTAATTAAGAGTTTCGGAAAAAATCACTGTGTTAAGAAGTCAACCAAATGAGATATTACTTTTACGGGTTAGAAAAACAAGTATTCTTCGTGCCCGATGTCGATCCGAATAAATGGATCCCTATAATAAATTTGGGTTATTCCTTTGGCGCTACATCTTTATCATATATCAGCATGTATTGCTTCATTTCAATACAACAAAGATCTTTCGACTTTTCAGGCACCATGAATCACTTTTTCAAAATCGTAATCAGGTACGATTTCTGGTTGCAAGTTACTGGAACATTACTTAGTGCTCATTCTTCAAAATAAATATTCTTTAAAGTCCAATCAGGAAGGATTAATCATTTCAGCTGAACTGCTATGGGGAACAAGTAACCATCGAAAATACTTCCATAACTTAAAGAAAGTTAAATATTTCAAAATTTAGGTTCGAAAGGTATTGAGCAAGCGTACTATAAAAGAAATAGACTGTTAAGGCTTTGCTGCTGAAGTGATGGAATTAGAAAAATCAGACGACCTACTAGATAAGATATCTACTTATTCTCGTTCATTTTAATATAAGTTTACTATCAAAAGGAAATATAATATGACAACAACGTCTTTTTATTACCAACAAAAAATGAAGAATAAGTCAAATAACATTGTGAATCAGAAAGTAATTTATTAAAATGATGTGTATTCTAATAAAATGTGTCTGCCACGGTTTTATCACTATTAACTTGAAACGAAAAACAGTTGCTTTGATCTCTTGTACGATATAATGCATATTTTCCACACATATACTGTTGTAGTATCGAAATTATTAGCAAACAGCAAAACAAATGAAATACAGAATAATTTATCTTATTCTTATGAGAATATACGGGCTGTTCTTAAGAAGAGGCTCGTTTCGAATAATAAATCTAGTTTAAGTTTAAGACGAAACTATTAGCCCCAGATGTGCGTAGAGAAAGATCAGTCACCGAGAGGAGTAAACAGTTTGAAAGCACTTCAAGGCTGTGTTTCTTTACGAAACATAACAGTTTTAAAGATGTTCCTCTCGAAAGAGCACATTGTTTGACTTGGCCAAACCTGCTCTATGATCGTAATAATGCCTTATTTTCTTCGGTTCCGCTTACAGCTAAATTATGCTTATATTTCCTTGTGCATTCTTTTGAGGATTTACATCGCCTATTTCACCTTCCCACACCATAGGGTCCAAGAAACTCTTACTTATATTGGGATCAATAGATTATTGAGAGAGCTAAGGGTTTTATCGAATTCATCTTTGAATCTACTCCTGTATCCGTTTTATTGAACCCATGTGTCCTGCAAAACATACAGTACGCCCTCATGGCATCAAACATTTGTTTATTATAAATTTTCGCCTTTTCCGATGTAGCTGGCTAATCTCTATTTATCTGAGAATTTTCAGCTTACATGATGTTTGAAAATAAGAATTGGCAGAGTATCAATAGATTTATTCGCTTTTTGCGAACACAAACAATGCAAGAAAAATCAGAAAGTTACGTACAGCATTGTAGCTTTAGTAGAACAAAAACTACATGGGAAATCGAAAAGAATTCGAGCTCAATTCTTGATGAGTTGTCTTCTCTCTCCTTATCGAAAACAGCAGATAGGCCGTGAGTCCATGGTCAACAGCTACAGAAGTTTGAAACCCCGGCTTTTTCTATTAATACCCTGTGCTTGACAAGTCTGCTCTCTTTACAAGCAATTCTTGCAATTTGACGCCACATTGCTTGATGTTGATATTGCTATGAGGAATCAGACTTCCCGAACGACTGTGTCCATTCGCACCACCGAACTGAGTTCAAATAACCTCGAAGATATCGGACACAAAAGAAAAAAAATTTTGGTGTAAGGAGTACGATAATATAAAACAGAGTAAGTATCTGCGCAGTATTGTAAGATTCAAAAGGCAGTTACCACATGAAACTAGCATGCCATTCCAAGTCAATTTTACGAGGATCTGAAAAGAAAAATTTCTTTTCAGAGAATAGTGATGAAGCACTAATTTAGTAGTGTGCGGCCGACTCTGTTTGTGACGAATTACTTTTCTGCTTGTAGCTTGTGACAAGCGACCAGCTCTTCACCAAAAAGGCTCGTATCGCTTATTAATTTGTTACAATCGAATCGTTGCGTGTGCTGCGTACATAATTTGGAGCGAACTCAATTCATCGAGACGATCCTAGCGACCACGAGTACTTGCTCTCTCATCCTCACCCATACCTGCGTTAACATGCCGATAGGTGCACCTTGAGATTAACTTATAGTCGTACTAGCGCCAAATCTATGACGCGAGAAGTAACAATAGGCGGCATGGCTTGCTCAGGTCGAGTAACCCTATCGACCGAACAAATGAACGTAGAATAATGCAATTACGAGAGTCAGCATTACTTTCAGCGGTCGCAGTCGAATACCATTTGGTTACTAGAAGAGTCTGCTCATTTCACAGCCACAACGCTTTTTCTGATCCTGTGAACCCCTCATTTTGTAGACAAATCCAACACCACCTTGTGGCCGAAGTCCTATAACAGGCCTGATATTGTCAAATGCTAGAATTCTTTCATCGTTGTTGAGTTCTCTATTTTGAGTCGGAATCTGTGGTTGAATTTTTGCAAGAGTGGTTGAAAGTAGTCGATAATCAAGGGAGTCTTCATACACGAAAGGAGCAATGGCCTTGACTGAGAGTTTCCGTATTCTCCAGGACAGCACCTCATTGCTGATTGCCAGAATAAGGATTGTAACCAACGGAGTTATGTAACGCAGTAACCCTAATGCTTTCATAGTAGCCACCTCTTTCGAGCCAGTACGCTCGAATGCTTCCTCGCTTCCCCTTTCCGAAAATAGTGCCGATTCGTTCACTACCACCCGATACACAAGAACCTTCATAATGTTGTTCGCAGTTACTTGCTTGAAGTCAGTTTTCTGGCGAAACTTTCCAGATGTCGGCGACCATATACTCTGCATTCCCGGAAGTTACATGATTTCGTACTGCGCTAGCATCTTCCGATAATTGTCTGTCTCCACATCATGCAAATATACACCAGATAAGTTTAAGCTTGATGTCATCCCGGACGACAAATTTTGTAAAGGCACGGGTAGATGGATTCGCAGCCTTGCCTTTCCACTCTTGATGACCCAGTCCGTTAGATTCAACATGACAGAGGTTCCTGTTCGTTGCACAATATCAAGACAAAGCAATCGTTTGTCGAATCGAAGTTCAACACAAGCAAGTTTCTCGATCGCGAAATATCGACTGTTTTTTGTGCACTCTCCTGATGCAAATCGAGCAGAGACCTCAATGGCCAATGGATTTTTCGGTATAGAGACGTTGTAGAGGTACAGAGCAACCTTCGTACGCATGCTAAACAAATCGAAATTCAGCATGTCTCCATTACTGGCCTTAGAAAAGCCAACAACAGCAAACCCAGACAAGGTCGCAACTTGCTTCGAATACGCCCATTCATGCGAAAGACAACTTCCTGGTTCGTCGCTTGTGTAAAACAGAACGAATTTCCACAGAACCGTTGAATTTTAAATCGAAATGGGCCTGTCGCGGTTGAGTCCAGGGTTGAGTCCAATTAGAGTGGCAATCGATTGCACTTACTGCAATCTTACACGTTTGGATTGCAATAATTGCAATTAACTGAATTCCTGTCGCAATCTATCATGCAACACAGTCCGCTAAAGAAGATTTAGTTAGATATAGCCAACATTTATACAAGACTAAAAGAAATTCACTTTTCCTCATCATTGCAATTACTTGCAATTGCTTCACAAACCATCGCTAGATACCAGCAGGACTTGTTCGTTTTCAAGAAAAGTGTTGCTTCAGCCAATCTAGGGGTGAACGCTTTTCTGTGGTTTTGCAGTATGTAATTAGCCTGAGACCCCAATCTCTCAACTTTCGGCGCAAAACCGCAAATGAAGCTTGCATCTAGGTACTCGATAGTTCCTGTATACAATTCACGCTTTTTTGGCAACGCTTTCTATAGCAGAACTGCTCCTCTCTACTTCTTCGGAAGTTTCGGGAACCGATACAGCTGAGTTTTGACGTAAAGGCAAATTTGTGCAGGCAAATTCACCTATTCCAGTCATTGAATGGATTCGATTGCGCTGAATCTTTGCGACTCCTTGCTCAAACGCTACGTGCATGTATATTGCTTACCAAGTTTGCATTGGTATAAGTCAGACTAACTGTCGTCTCTGTAATTTTCTACAGATTCTCTGATTGCTTCTAAAAGCTAAAGCAAATCAGATAAAAACAGATGCTCAGTCCGAAAAAACTCAGTACCTTGATCAAGTCGAACAAGGATTGAGGACAATTTGGTCACTTTAGTTTTTAACATTGTCGTAAGATTTATAGCAATCTTGCTCTCTCCATTCTCTGGAACTTGACGCAATTCGTCGAGTACCTCGCTGAATCAAGACAACATCTCGTATTTTCCAGACCAAAGAGTTTTGTTCCTACCAGCCGGACACATAAAACTAAAAATACGCAACAATGCGCGATTTTAAGCTTAGAGCAGCAATCTGTCACAGTCTCATGAACGAAATCAATGCAATATTTCAGTTTTGCGCCCCTACGAACTATCCCCTTGATTTCAAAATTCAGCTTGTGGCTGAGACAGCCTATATGAGGGATGTTCAAATTTTTGGCAACTGATTTGTTGACATTGCAGTTATCGGTAATCCGGCAAGCAGTCTAATTTGAGGTATCTGTATCACAAAATTCAAACATAGTTCGGAGGTGATTCACCAAAGTATCTGAATTAAACTGCGTGGCGTAAAAACCGCAGAAACATATATCTGTTTTGTCACATTCGCATTGTTTAGCCATAAGACCTAGCTAAAACAGCGGTCCTACTACTTCAGAGTGCTCGCTCTGAGACCGAATATACAATCAAGCTAGTCCAACATAGTGTACTTTCGTGCAAGTCCAGCTGTCGCGCATAATTGCGCTTTTTGTTTTTATCATCTCCGCAAAAATGCTTTCTCAACCAGCAGAACATATGCATCGAGAATTTCAGTGACGTGCTAATGACCGAATGTTGCTTCGTGGTTAGATGATTCCCGGTAGTTTTCGTTCTCGACACATGACACTGGCGAGTTGCAGAACATGATATGTCGGATAAAGCCCAAGAGAGCCTTTTCTCGATCAGATCCAGTCTGTTTATATACATCTTGACGAGAAATTACACTCGTACCATCGCTATGAGTTGCTATTTTGCGTTTCAATTATGTGAGTAGTTCTTTCTTCTTCTTGCAGCATGATACGCGATGATTAAATGGATTCGTGTAACCACTAGATTTCTGAAAAGCAACTAAACTGTTCGAATTCTTGCAAGAGTTGCGTTTCGGACATTCGTACACAATATACGGAACGTTTAGTCGTGGCAAGGTCGTATCATCACCGAATGTCCTTAGTTCCTCACGAACGTAGCGTATGATAACGTCCACACATGATTCTTGGTTGGTTTTGCCATATTCGGCTCGCTACAACAGTTGCAATGGCGAGATGAGTTTATTGCAATTCAGATTGTCTAATTTCTTACGGAAAATTGCAATCGATTGCAATCGCAATCAATTGGACCTCATCTCTGACCTGGATCGACTTGTGGAACCGAAACCATACTTACCAGAAAGCATGAGTTCGTTATAGATGAAAATCCCCAGTAAGAGTAATAGTCGATAACCCTTCGAGCCCCAATACGGAAAGTTTGGTCCAAACCAGCAAATTCGAGAAATATGCGGTCAAATAGACTCACCACGCAGAATTCGGTAAACCGCAATTCGTGAAACGAATGAGTTGATTAAGTACTCCACAAAGGGATACAAGGCTATGCTCGACAGGAAGAACTTGATGGCATTATTTTCCGATGTTGTGAAACGCTTATTCTACTGAAATTCCAATAGGGCATTCGCTACCTAGCCGCCCAGAACGCTGGAGGTGAAGTAAGCCTAGAAAGAAAGGACACACTTAAACACAATCGATGCATGAGAAAATTCAATTGAGTGTGGACTAGACTATTTCGGTTGATGATGACGATGCGTGACGTTTCTTCTAACTCTACAAGTGATGATCGATAATTTGAAACTGCTATTTTGTGTGTGCCTATCGTTTGCATGAAGAGCAACACGTTGTTACTGGGAAGCAGCGTTGTCAATATTGTTGACTCCTATTGATGGCTTCTGCTACAATTTAATTATACAAGGACAATAAGCGTCCCGGCTGTAAAGTTAATTCCATGAACATAACCGGTTTACGCTGTTTAGGATAGTTGAAATCAGTCTTCCGGACCAGCACTAAAAGTTTCTCTATTTTTGCCTATTTAAAATCAAATGCTAGATCAGTACCAGTGACTATTACGTCCAGCACAAGTTCTCTGGTTTTCCAGAAAATCAATGAATCTTTCATTTTCTATGTCAGTTAATGTGTGCTGTTTATCGATGTACGATAGGGGACAAAATTCTGAAGCCCCCAAATTCATTAGAAATAGAAGTGTACAAACACTGATATCTAATTAATAAATTACTTAAGACAGTAGGAACTCCAAAACACAACTGGACATGGAGCGCAGCCGTGGTTCAAAAAATATGACACCAGAGCGAAATTTTAGCATCTCAATTATGGTTCAAGCAGTACTGACAACTGCATATGTTGCAAGATTCTACGATATGCCCAAAGAATCTGTTAAAGGTATACAAAGACGCAGTAAGAAGCAAAATGGCAGCAGACGAAATATGCATCGTCTCGCTATCAAAACCTATTGAAATATTTAGAAAAAACGACAAACTGCCTTTGTTCGTAATTGCAGCACAGTTTAGTACTGTTAAGGGAAAAATTGTCTATTTGATCAACTAAAATACATCGACACAAGAGTGTAATAAGAAGTTACGTGTCTACTGCAAACCATATCTTTCGGAAAAGCTTATTGCAGTACGTCTATAGTGGTGCACGATGAGGCTACATCGGACTGCACAGCGACGGAAAAATGTTGCTGGGACTGATGGGTCATCATTCTCCTTGCGTTCAACCAAGAATCATTCTCGTGTATGGAAAAAAGTTGGAAGCCGTTACGAAGCCCACAATATTGTGCCTACTTTCAAATCAGGTAATGCATCGTTGTGTTTGTGGGAATGATTTCTGCTCATTGACGCAGGCCTTTAGTGTGAATTCATGGCATCTTGAATCAACCCAAATACGTTAATATTTTACAGGAATACGTAATACTATTCAAGGCTACAGTGTATCCTATTGATGCTGCACTTACATACCAGCACGATAGGTGCGGAACGCATCGTGCTGGGAGAGTGAGCGAGTTTCTAAATTCAAATGGTGTGGATGTGCTTCCATGTTCATGCACAACGTCCCGATCCGAATCTCGTAGGAAATGTATGTGCTTTTATAAAAAGAAGCTTACGTGAGCAAAGCAAGTATTCTACTATTTCTGAGGCATTGTACTTTGTTCTGTGTGAAGAATGAGAATCTGTAACTGATTCCTATTTTCAAAAGATGGTGTTCGATGGTGCAAAGTAGTTAGGCAATTTCTAACGTTAAAGGAAATCCTACAAACTGTTGAGTAGCACATACACTAAATTTTCATTGTTAATATTTGGTACTACCCTGTATGCTGCAAAAAAAGAAATTCAGAAGTCTGTCCTCGCACTGGATGTAATACCTTAGGGATTCGTTTTTTTCTTTACAGTTTTAGACACTTACAATAATCAGTAACTCGTTCAGAGAAACAAGAATTATTACTACTTGGCTCTTGAGTAAAAAGATCATATTTTTCACTGAAATAATCGACAAAACACAAATTTTTAGTTCGTTTTGATGAATTCTGATACTTGTTTAATCCATTATTTTGAGACAAAAGCTGTATCACTATCTATTCTGGTAGCTTTATGCTCAGTCATACTCCTGATGCTGCCGAGTTCCAGTCTCTGCACGGTAGTAATCGGGTAGAAAATGTTCTGGTAAAATTTCAAATGCAAGGTGCGGGGGAAGACGTAATTTAAATCGCGCCAGACCCTAGTATCTTTTATCTTGTGTGAATAGAACACGCTCTTCCTGTAGCGCCTACTGCTAGAAGTCAGGCCCGTGTTACAATTTGATCTTGATGCGAATTCGTCATTTCTTATATTTCGAGTCAATAGCAATTATTCAGATACACACATCAACATTCCTCACTGATATTACATTGAGATAAAATAAAATTTTCAAAATTAAAAATTCAATATTTTTCCACAGATACGTTACTACATTTTGGATCAAATCATAGCGTTTCTATGAAATCAGCAGTTTAGATGCTCTGTTGCCCTACCCAAATTTCTTGAATTTGATCCAAAGTAAATACTACTTCTGTCTCAATACGATTTTTGCATCCCCAATGAGGGCTATTTGAGAGGTGCCGAAGTCCGTATCAAAGTTAAAAGAGGAAATAAATTTTGCAGTTACTAATTACCAGTGCATAAGAATTTGACAATCTATTAACGATGGAGCTAATCGTTCGATAGCTAAATTGCGCACGACATCATGCACGCTAGTCATTTCGTAAACCTATGATCCATTGCCATTGAAGTGGAGATCTAAACCAGAAAAGCGGGTTATCTAACCTTACGAATATCGGTAGAATCATTTGTATACTATCCAAAATAACTGCACGAAGAGTGGTACCTAGAACACCCAAGTAGG
>JAAUYH010064590.1_pt1 | contig 10397 bp, 9 predicted proteins | sample 7278061 | NCBI WGS metagenome assembly JAAUYH01 (sample SAMN14350203, study PRJNA611818) | marine sediment metagenome | isolation source: surface marine sediment (0.6m) | place: French Polynesia: Moorea | collected 2018-08 | reverse complement strand
GCATGTTTTCCTTTGTTGATCCACAGAATATTGATGCGAGCTTGTTGAAACACTTTCAATCGTTTAATATGTTTTCCTGAGATAATGCTATTAGTGTATCAATTTTTTTAGAATTGAACCAGAAATCCATTGGTTACAGATAATTTTGTACCACAGAAATCTAAGGTAAAATTTCAAAATATTGAAATTTTCGAAATCTTGACATAAAAATGAAGCGCAATGCCAGAGCTCAATACGCTCTGGCCCATAACCCGAGCAATCACGTCAACATGTTATAGCAAAACAGAACAGATTGTCGTTGTACCTTCAAATAAAAATAATGGCCCATTCAAAATCGGCGATTTTTTTGCACACCCTGTACTTCCTTTGACCATTATTTTTTTCATATATTATATGATATTGAACATGTGTAAGAGACTCTGGCAATATGGGACGAAAAATAGTTTCGTAAATGGTCAAAAATTTCTGTTTCATACTTAGCCGAAATTCAAACAGTTCTTTTTTTTGATTCATAACATTTACTATGTCAAAGTTATTTTCAAGAATTTTAGGAATATTGACAGCTGTCATGAGATTTGTTTGACTGCTATGGAGTCACAAGCTGAATGCAGCTGGAATAAAATACAAAATACGTGTTTCTCTTCATACTGGTGGCATTGTTTGGGTGCATGGCCTCTACTCTTCTGATTTAGCTTCGAGTTTAGCTGTCTTTCGAAAATTAAGTATGTCAAAATAAGAAGTTAGTAATCAACTACTATACTAATTAGTGTTAGTCCAATGCAATTGATTAGCAATTATTTAAGCTAATTGCTACATACTTAATCGTCGTCTACACGAAACTAAACAAAAAAGAACGAGACAAATAGACTGCACAAGCTCAAATTGCTCCACCAGCCGGATGTAGAGACAGGAGGGCAGTAGCAGGAACACGCAATATTCGCACAGCAATCACTAATATTTCGCTATCTAATGTTTGATCTGCAAGTCTGTCGCCTAGGCGTTGACCCTCGACGTGTTTTGAATACAATTTTTCTACTTACCTACTCGCAGCCAGGAAATAGCTTGTGACCTTGTCGCGAGTAGAAGGGATGTCCACCCAAAACTACATCAAATTGCGAAATTACTTGATGAAGTTGAGCTTGTCATTGCCGCTAAGAGCAATACTGAAGATTTTGTTTGGCTCAAACTAAAATTGATTCTCCTACATGTCTTGCACTACATAGCAACCTGCGAGCTCGTATTGAAGCAGTTCGCACTTTTGAACTCGAAATTCCGTTGCCTTATTCCTTTCGACGGACAATGCGTCCATGCTTGGGTAGCATACCTCAACTTGCACTTGCACATGAACCGCTCTTTTACGTCCCACTTGAGTCAATAATTTGCCTATTTACCGTAACTTCCCTTTTGTTTCTCGATTACAGCTCGTATTCACAATGGCCTTACATACTCCTCTTAATGAACGGGACACTAATTGCACAGCTTACGGTAGCATGTATGCTTACTGACCCTGCACATGGAGAGGTTACAGTAAAAATGAAATTTAGATGAAGCAGTCTCGTCATGTAGTGTGCGCGGAGAAGTGGGTGCTGGCCTATCTGATGACAATGGTTCCAGATTTGACGGCAGGGTTACTACCAATTTACGCCTACACCTTCAATCCATCAACTACAGTACTACAGTGAGCAATCTCAATCAGTTGTAATCACTGTCTTTTATAATTTGCCATCCTTTTTCTCGTATTACTTTTTTCAGACTATTCCGACCCCCTGCCATGCCTCCAGAGTGAAATTTGGGTACAAGGGTGGGAATGATCAACGGCGCTATCGCGCCTTCAGACAGACCAGCATTGTGGAGTGTAATGCTTCGAATCGAGGGAAATCGTGGGTTTACAATTCACTAGTGTAACAGGGTACGTCCGATTAGAAAAAGAAATATACAAGTGAATAGTTTTGCTAAAAATAAGCGAACTTGATGTTTTGACTCAAACTTCCCATTTCGTGTCGGACGTACCCTGACAGTAATTTTCTCCTTTGTGAAATTCTACTGTGCAATTCAATGCATTGTCATCTTGCTCCCGACGAGCTCTTCTTTCTACTAATGCAAATGAAGGTACACTAAACCGTTCAAATAAGGTGTCGTTGTCGTCTCATTTACGGCTTGGTTCACGCATTATCCAAGACAAAAATGTGCCTCGTCAGGACCTGAAGCGATTTCTTGTGAGAAATCAAAAATATTTTTCATAGAAAACCCTAGTAGCATAGCAGTTGGCATATTATGTTGGTGTTAGCACTTCACTGTTGTGTATCGTTGATTGGGAAGTCGATATCATAAAATTCAGTAGCAAAGACAAGTGTGCCCTCATTCATGATTTCCTTCGATGATTCTGTGGGAGAAATAATCATCGTCTGCCTCATCATGTACAGCTGTGCGTGGACTGAGATAGCTTATACCCTCTCCTGAGTGACAGACGTACGGACTAGGGTGTCACACCTTTTCTACGCGAATACCTCTATGTATTCAAAACAGATTTTGTCGCCTAGCATGTGAGACTCTACGACCCAATTCGTCGCAGGACACTATGAGCAAGACACACGCCGTTTTCGTAGGTAACCCAGGTGTGGGGAAGTCCTTCATCCTCAACTCCCTCATCGGTCAAGTCACGTTCAAGTCGAGCCTCAACGTTGGTTACGGAATGACCAACGTTTTGCAGAGGTACGATGCGCCGGATTATGTCTACTTCGATACTCCTGGCCTGGACGATATCGCCATGCGCGAGCAGGCAGCTCGCGAAATCTCCAAGGCTCTCTAGGACGGTTTTCAGATGAAACTTATCTTCGTTGTGGTTTTAGAAGCAGGTCGAGTCAGGGCAGTAGATCTCGCCACAGTCTCTTTGATGCTGAAGAGGATAGAAGATGTGGGTGTGGATGCGTCTGGACTCTTCTCGGTTATTGTGAACAAGTACAGCGCGAGGCTGATGCAAGATTTTGCGATGATGCGTCCTCGAGAGCAGGTGCGCTCTGCATTTGGTACGAAGAACTATTTACCGAACATGGAGTTTTTCCCGGAGATTGCTGCAGCTGATGATCAGAATGACTACCTGCACCACGACAACAGCGGATACATCAGTTTTTTGAGGTATGCACCGACAATGAGTTTCCGTCAGAACACGCAAATGAGCGGACGCCAGGCACTGTGATAAGATGAGCGAGCAGAACGACAACGAATGTGAGAGACTGAAGTACGTGACCAAGAAATTGGAGCTTTATGGGACGATTATGTCGTCATCTTTAGCTTTGAATGCAGTAGGTGCTTATTGCTAGGGTGCGGCAATCAATTAAATGTTAGTTACCAATCAGATTCAGAGTTTATTTAAGATACTTTGTTGTGTTAGTGCTTATTGACTGATTAGAAAAACCATGTGGACTACCACGTGCGAAAGCAATCCACGATGTCACTGCATTATTAGCTCCGGAGTCGCGAAACGCCACGTCAGAAATAAGAGAATTGTTCTGGGGCTTCTTCAGGTTGAATGTAACTGCCGCCGAGTTCAAATTATAATGTAGCGTGCAAAGTGGGAAAGATTATTGAATATTCAAATCCGTTTATTTATTCTTTTGCATGGACCTCCATGCACAATTTTTCTTGTACAAGAAATGTTCGCATGATTGGGGTTGTTGAAAATGCCGAGTCTACTTTTTCTATGGCACAGTTATGGCTTTATTCACACATCATTTACCTCGATAATTTTGTATATAGTTATCTCAATTACTGGAATTAATTTAAATTAAATTTTGTGGCTAGTAAACAGATGAGCAATTGTCTTCACTCACAAGCAGACTGAAACAAGTGATAAGATAAATTAGCTATCAATCGACGAATTTTTTTCTGAATCCATATCAAACTATCATACCTCGCTCAAAAACAATAAATACTATCTCTTGCTTTCAGAAACCAAAGAGATTGCATCGAAAATGATAAATAGCATTTTCTTGTCAAATACACAAGATCTGTTCAACTTAACTTCTTTGACGGACTAATAGGTAAAGCGCTCTCCATATTCATATCCGTATACATGGATCTTTATACACGATCATGTCTTACAACAGTTTAGAAAATTTCATATTGATATGCGTTATATACTTATTAGCTGAAGCATGTTCGACAAGGTTCTTTTTCATTTTTACTATTTACACAAGGGTTTTCAAATACACCATATTTCCAACATAAAAGATAGTTTTACTAGGTCCACGTCCGATGAGGAACTTTAGGCAATCATGATATTGAATATATTTGTCCAGCGAAGTTGTACAATTCGATTTTGTATCAGTAGAGAAGGAAAAAGAGGTTAGTTTATTTTTCGAGATTTACAATTATTCACTTTAAATTGACATGACTTATATAGGAATATCAGTTATATGTCAAAAAAATCTCCTCCAGCCAAAACAAGTTGATGCGATGACTATAGTGAAGCACTACTAATACGATTCAGTAAAATCCTTTAATTATACTAAAGCATCCTATGTAAATAAAAACAACTACTTGTGTGTACTGCAAGTGTAAACTAAGGACTGATTTAATCTTCTTGATTAGTAGATTATTTGGGATTTAAGATTGCATTACTTAGGAAAAGATGCAATCAAAAATAAAGATCAAAACTATCAGAGTCTAGGAAAACCTTCTCGTAGTATCAAGACTTTTACAGATTCCATATGCTAATTTATGCGGAAAGTGTCTGATTGCGCAACATTTGATGGTTTACCATTAACTGACTCATCTTTCACGCTACGACAATCTTTCCTTCTTTATGTAATTGAATTCCTTGAATTGAATTAGATCGCTCCAGATGAACATTATCTCAACTCTTTATCAATAGTTTCATGTTACGAGTGGCCTGAGAATTGGCGAGAATCAATTGTAATGAGCAAAAAATTTAATTTTCATAGGAACTCTTAGAGAAAGATGCAGGTCACTTTGGTTTTAAAGTTGGGAAGGATACCTAAGGAAAGGGGAGTTCAGGAGTATTTGCAGCATCAGATTTATATAATGTCGGGTTATCAAGATATATACATTTATGATAGTGCGAGATGGCGTTTTGGAACATGATCCAATCAAGAATGACGTATGGCTAGGATATCTTGTGCTAGAATCTGCACTGGATCGATTTGAAAAGCAATCTGTATCGCTAATGCATATTCGCTCTGTCTGAATAGTACCAGAGCAAACACTTTGTTTCAAAGCATCGAGTGACGGTAGTGATTATTGGGAGAGGTTAGAAATAGATTCATCTCGCAACCAAATTAATCCAGTATGCATAAAGCACTTCGTTTATTAAAAAAATTAAGGAGGTTGACAGTCACCCTTGAAAAATCAATGTAATGAGTTTATTTTACTAATCTTCAGAAAACGAACGTTCATGAATTTCAGCTTCTTTCAGATAGCTTCTATTTATACGAAATGCACGATACGGTTACTTACTCAGTTTGACCGGACGTGTTCTTCGAAGTACTTGCAATGATTTTGGACGTAAAGAGAGCATTCTTGACCTCATGTTTGACCTTCGGATTGCACTGAACGCCTGTCGTAGGTACTCGCTGCACAAAATCATGAATCACTTGTTCGCTGTCTTTCCGCTTCTTATTTAAATTTTATTAGAGTCGTACTTGGGAAGTCGAGAAATCATTTTTGACATCGTATTTCTTCCATATGCAATCTTTCTGCTAGAAACCAAACCTATAACGCAATTTATAGAACTCTTAAGCAAGAAATGAGAAAAATTAGTTACCGACAATGAAACCTCTTATGTTGAAATTCCTATTCCAGTTCAGTTAAAATCATAATTAATTGATGCACTACATAATGGTACTAATCTCTACCGATAAAACAATTTATCAATAATTTTATCCACTACTACTCCGAGAATATCATACGAGGTTATTGCGGACAAAAATATATTTTAATGTTATTTCCAGTAGCTTCTTTTTTCTTCTCGGTTGAGATAGAGCTTCGAAACTGTTACAATCTTTACCCTCTATTATATTTTGTGGCTTCACGTCTTTGGCTTTATTTTCTGAAGACAAGTCTGAAGCAAAGGATTTGTTGAGCTAAGTACATTTGGGACTGATTTCAAAATTTACTCTAAGAGACAAAAGGAACTAGTCGCTCGCTTCAACTAGTTCTGTGGTCATGAATGTCATAGAAAATACTCTTTGTTCAATTTTTTAAATATGTCTTCTTGGTCGTTTTGTTTTAGTCAAGCCTATAAGTTAGTTTGGAGTAATGTTTAATATCAGGGACATTTAAATGATGGCATTCTCGTCCATTTCTTTACTGCACTCTACTGGAATTGATACAGAGGAAATGAAATTAGTTTCGATCTACGAAGCTCTCTTTCTGTATATGACTTAAGAGATTTCTCAGAATCTAAAGCGTTTGCTTCTATCAGTGACTCTCAGGAATAAATCAAGGTTTGATTGATGAGGTAGTCACTTGATAACTTCCAATCACTTGGTCGGACTTAAAATAATCATATACCCTGCAGTTATGCTGTTGCTAACCACCGAAATCTGCTCCACCCATTCTTTTACATAACTATAGTGACTTTGATTGCATAGTATGTTGCCAACTGATGTTCTATGGCAGCTCTTCATGTTGTATCCACTCCCCACTCAAGCGCTAGATTAATTCTTTGCAAGAAATACGATATCATGCCTTCTCTCGCACTTCGATCACCTGTACGTCATCCAGAAATCATTTTGCAAAGATTTAAAGATGCTTCAATGGGCCTGGATTGGTGCCTTTTCATGACAATGATGCTTCTTTACCTGATATTGAATTCAACTATTCTTATCGTTCATTAACATCTAAATTTGACCGAATACCATCAATTTCTAATGTGTTGTAGAAGTGCGTTCAGAAAGTACATTGAAAGAAGCTACATCGCTTCCAAGTGCTACAGAATTTTTGTATTTGCGACCGAAATATTATTGATTCGCTTGTGAACTTATTGAAATAGGTTAACGACTCATAAATGCGGAGAACACCTTTTTTCTGCTTTGATATATTCTCTCTCTCTCTCTCTAATTGAATCATCCCTTCTTAGCGGACTAGTTCACTAAAAATATCTGAACGAAGTATCTGCGATCGCCATGTACACATGCAAGTCCCAAAACCCCTTTTAATTTTTCGTTTATTCTTCGACTTCCAGTTATATATTGTACTTGAACGGTGAGAATAGTACCGGACAGGACGTTCATGTAAAAAAACTTCTATTCTCCGTCTTAGAAGCTCTTATATAGTTCTCTATAAGTAGTTGCATTATTTCGCTTCTCAAAGATTAGAATTGTAAAAATCTAGGAGTATAATTTGCTGCGAGTATGACGCGAAATAATTTGCTACCTCTGGATGCTGTAGTGCGATCCTTGCATCTCTCCTGCCTCTTACTACACAATTAATCACTCGGATAGACCAGACAGCACACTCTGCAAGTGGAAATTGCTTGAGCAGATCTCTGAGGGAGTTCTATTAAGTAACGTTCTACACCCGCGCATGTGAGTCTGGTACATCACAGTTCCAGTAGCCGCAATAGAAACAGTGCTTGAACAAGTTTTCATTATTTGACAAAACGAAGAACAGCTACGAATGTTGTACTCGACGCAGATACCGTTGCAATAAATCAAAATAGCATGTTGTCTTCACTTTTTTCTTAAAAAATGTATACATAATGCTATGTGAATATTAATCGTCGGAAATAGTACACGACGAGATGCTTAATTATCGAAAAGCTTGTATTGCTCATTCAACATTTGTTTATTTGGATCATACAACACAACATTCATGGTAGACCTAGCGATCAGTTGGAATGATGCGTGAGGGTGTTACAGTGCGAGGAGCAATGATGCCTGAATAAATATTCATTTGGCCAGTGAAAGATGGGACAAAAATCGGCTTAAATACACTTGAATTGACGACGATATTGATGTGGATTTGTAGATCGTAGACAACTATGAATTAAGCAATTTAGACTTCCTTTTTTGCCTCCGAATATACAGTATATTGTATACATTTGAGTTCTTTGTCAGAACGTGAGATAAACGTCTCAAATCTTAATTGGTGTAGAATGGATTAATAAAAATTAAGATGGGAGCGGCCAAAAAATGTTTGAAGCTAATAGTTGTCAAACGAAACTCCTTTTCAAATACAAAGAAAATTCACGGTAATACGGACGAACCAATATGTTCTTAGGCATATTAAAGTGCACACAAATCGCACATGTAGACTTCTTGAAGCCACAGAAAAGGCTGCATATAACCAAATAGGTTAATAGCTAGATCATAATATTGCCAACATGTAAGCAGGAAGAAAACTTTGCTTGAAAGTTGTCCTCATATATTTGCGTGGATCTGTTGGTTTTAAAGTAAATGAGAATTTATTACTAAAGATAGCTTGCCTGCATTGATTTAAAACCATGGTTCATGGTTCTTAGCACATTCCATACGAAAGTTCACATACTCGGGGAACAATATGGTCTATTAAAAGTTATGTAGCATCTTAAATTCTACTCTAGAAATACTGCAGCTGAGTAGGTTTGCTGTTATATTTTGTTGGATGAATTAAATCTTATACAATAGTTGAGTTATATTTGAACATTTTGCCTTTCAAATAGCTAGGTTGCATCCGTAAATAACAATTCAATTACTTCTCCATCTTCCTCTCACTTCAATTGTTCGAGACAGGAGCTGGGTGTAATTTTTCAGAACATTATTTGACAAGTAGATTGAGGAATATCACAATAAAAAATCGGCATGTGTGCCAAGCCAGCAGCAGCCATGTCGAAAATGGTTCATTTTCAACTAAGGAATTTAATTCCAACCGTTTTGCTTACCATAGTCGACGTGCAATCTGGATGACGTACCAGTATCGTTCGATTTGAAATAATATGTATCGCGCTTATATTCAGTGCTCGTTTACTATAAGGGAGGTCTCACACACATTGTGCGAGGAAGCGGCAAGAAATGTTGAGAATGCTCCCAACTAAAAGCAGTAGTGATCGCGATATCGACGATCGGTTTAATAAGTACTGCAATGTACTTCCAGCTCGCTATGTGTATACCAAGCAGTCTCCTTGAGCCACACGGATTCTCGGCTCGTTCGAACTGTCCCTCTACAACATGGAAAATTTGGACAGCATTATTGTTCTCTTCAGTTTAACAAAGTTTATTCGCATGTGGGGCAATATTTCAGAAGCAATACGGATGATTGAAAATAAGTGCTGCAATACGAATCGTGCTCGCACTACGTAATCGCAATACAACATTGTAATATGTATTGGTATTGCAATATATAGTGCATGACCACTGAATGCGACGCAGCACTGTTCAGAGGCAACGGACCAAAGAGTCTGGAACGCCCGCCTGCGTTTGTTAGACCTTTTTGCCTCACTGTGAACGTTTTTGGAATCGCAAAGCTCTATGGCGGCACGCCGGTTTAAAGGTCCAGGTTGACATCGTCTTCGAGATAAGATTCTTGTTTCCAGCTATAGAATCTTATATGTTGTTGTAAGTTTAAGAGTTGTGCCAGGAGTGTTGCATTCCGCGTATCTTTGCCAATGCACCGTAATGTAGCATTTGCAAACTCTGACCTCTGAAACAAGGGTTTACATCCGAAATGAGTTGAAAATATAGCAAGCTCATCTCGAAATTAGCGTACAGAAGTGTAGGATTCCGACCAGATGCTAAATGAGCCTTATAAGGAGCTGATACAATTTCTTGCGAGAAATTTCACAGTGTGTTCATTGATGAACAATACTTTTCTCAGAAAAAGTCGAGGAGTTTGGCATTTGGCAGATTTTTTGAATAGTGTATTAGGATCGAATGTATTGGTCAAGTCCAGATGTACCCTCGTACATGATACCTTCTATGATTATTAGGAAGAAGTGAAAACACTCCTTCGTTATGACATCCGGGTTCGCAGACAGCTGCACTTAGCAAGGGACAGTATAATTTTTCTTTCACTGTCACGCTCGCATATGCGATCAGACTTGAGATTGATGGATCGATGAGAAATCATTGTGTGAATGATTTGCGCACACCCTTAGATTAGGTGCGAAAACCATGTTTTCCTAGTTTGCAGTATTCTGCGATTAATAGGCATGAAGCTTTTTATTTCTTACTGTAGTACAGTCGTCACTATTCTGATTTATTGCTGACTGTAGCACCGAATTTAAGTTTTAGTCAAGCTCGATTGATGTTAGGCAATTAATGTTTTAGATTGCAGAAAGAATTTCAGTTCTATGCCACTATTTCTATTTGGTACAGGTACAAGATCCGCCTTAAACCTAATTTTGCATTTTATTCTGCTGTGAGAGTCTGGTCCGGAAAAGGTTGAAACATCAGAAACCT
>JAAUYH010252286.1_pt1 | contig 10400 bp, 10 predicted proteins | sample 7278061 | NCBI WGS metagenome assembly JAAUYH01 (sample SAMN14350203, study PRJNA611818) | marine sediment metagenome | isolation source: surface marine sediment (0.6m) | place: French Polynesia: Moorea | collected 2018-08 | reverse complement strand
GCGATCGCACGCGATAATACGTCCTCTATCCCCCATTAATTCGGCTATATGGGTGGTTTTGCCCCCTGGTGCGGCACAGGCATCAATAATCGTCTCTCCAGGCTGGGGATCGAGTAAATGAGTCACTAGCTGGGCGCTACTATCTTGAATGACCCACCATCCCTCTTTATAACCAGGTAAATCAGTGACTGCACCTGCACCTGTGAGTCTTAATCCTTGGGGTAAATTAGGTATGGGTTCAACGGATATACCAGCAGCTTGAAACACCCTTACCACTTCTGTAACAGAAGTTTTCAGAATATTAACTCGTAAATCGATTTTAGGCGATCTGTTAAACCAAGCAAGTAGCTGATCCACTTCCTCAATCGGTAATTGTTCTAACCATGTTTCTACAATCCAATCAGGAAAACTATGCTTAACTCCTAATTTGGGGATCGCACCATCTGGTAACTGTAAAGGATCGTTACTTTCAGCTTGGCGAATGTATCCCCGTAGCAAACCATTAACTACCCCAGCAAGTTTAGCCAGACTATTTGCTTTAGCCAACTCGACACTAGTATTAACTGCGGCTGAGGCGGGTATGCGGTCTAAATACCGCAATTGATATAAACCCAAGTGCAAAATAATTCTTAAGTCTGGAGGTTGTTGTGCTGCTTTCTTTTTTCCCAGTAAGTCAATTAAGGCATCGAGAGTACGCTGACGACGGACAATTCCATATACTAATTCACAAGCAAAACTACGATCTGCTTGACTAATTTCAACTGATTTATCTACAGACTTAAGTACACGATTGAGGGCAACGTCAGTATAGGCTTTCTTTTGATAGACATTCTTTAGTGCCAAGAAAGCCAAGGAGCGGGAATTGGAAATAGATATCATGCTGAAGAGAAAAAATTGCCCTATTTATAAATACTCATACAAAGTGCTTCTTGGTTGTGCAGGACGACTCAAAGCGGCGATCGCCTGTTCTAAAGTTGCTACTGTCATACAGGTTCCCCCTTGGGCTCCTGCCATGGTGGTAATATGCTCCTCCATCAAAGTTCCCCCAATATCATTACAGCCAGCTTGTAAGGCTTGTTTGGCTCCTTCTAGACCAATTTTGACCCAGCTTGGTTGATGATTCTCGATCCAGTTTCCCAAAAAGATACGGGCAACTGCGGTTAAGTGTAATACTTCTGCTACATCGGGTTGATCTCGACCAACGCGACGGCGAATGGGTGCGGGGGCTTCCTGTCCCACAAAAGGCAAGATGATAAATTCGGTAATTCTAGCAGGATAATTATGGGCGATCGCTGTTTGTTGGAGCGATCGCAATTTCGCTAAATGTTCTATTTGTTGCTCATGAGTTTCAATATGACCAGCTAACATAGTGCTAGTAGTGGGTATTCCCAGGCGATGAGCCAAGCTGATAATCTCTAACCAAGTTGCGCTATTAATTTTTTCAGGACAGATAATATTTCTTACCCGATCATCCAGGATTTCTGCTGCTGTCCCTGGCATCGAGCCTAATCCTGCTTCTTTGAGAGCTAACAATACCTTCTCGTAGCTAATCTGGTCTTCCCTGGCAATAAACTGAATTTCTTGCGGAGAAAAAGCATGGAGATGTAGCTGGGGAAAATTAGTTTTGATCTCAGTTACCAAATTGAGATAGTAAGCTAGAGATGTACCACCAAGTTTCGCCTGGGGATTTAAGCCTCCCTGCATACAGATTTCCGTCGCCCCAATCTTGACCGCTTCCTCTGCTTTACTAATTATTTGCGGACTGTCTAGCCAAAATGAGCCGTCTTCCTCTAAATCACGACGAAAGGCACAAAAACTACAGTGTTGTTCACAGATATTCGTAAAATTAATATTACGGTTAATCACATAGGTAACCGTATCTCCTACTTGCTTCTGACGAAGGCGATTAGCCGTTTGTGCAATAGCCGATCTACTTACTGGATCTTGCTGTTCAATTAGCTTAATGCCCTCGTTAATCGAGATATCAGCACCTTTATTTGCCCTGGCTAAAATATCTGTAACTACACTTTTATTTTGAGCTTGATAAACCACGTTTTATATTGATGAAATTTTAAAGATATTTATTAAATAAAGTGTCAATAACCTCGATTATTTCCAACCTGTTTCTGCTCTTTGCAGTACATAAGCACTGACATCTGCTATTTCTGCCGCAGTTAGTTTATCCCCATAAGCTGACATATTGCCTTTTCCATTAGTCACCAAATATGCGATCGCATCCTGAGTATCTACTTTATACTTATGGAGAGCTTTTAACTTGAGATTTTTGCCTCGTCGAACAATATTACCTCCTTTAGCATGACAACCTGCACAGTTAGCTTGGAACACCTGGGCACCGTTATCTAAATCAGGAATAGTGTCTGCTAGTACAGGAGAGTTTATTATCGAGGTTAAGCAAAAAGTCAAGATTAGCGCAATTACAGTAATAATTTTCCGTATCATAAAAGCTCTTTTCAGTTATTGTTTACCACTAACCACTGTACAGACGTAGCATGCTACGTCTCTAACTACTAACAGTCTTAACCAAGTTAATTTTATTGATACCGATCTACTTAAAACTCGCGAATTTCTGATTTACCGTCTTTGATGCTGCCAACCAACACAATATCAGCCACGTCAACAAATAAACCATTTTCCAACACTCCTGGAAAATTATTGATGGTTTTTTCCATTTCAGCGGGGTTGTCAATCTGGTCAAATTTGACATCAATAACTAAGTTTCCCTGATCTGTAACCACAGGACCCGCTTTTTTAGCAGCCATTCGCAGCTCTGGCTGTCCCCCCAATTGTGCCAAGCTACGCATTACAGGCGCAACTGCCATGGGGATCACTTCCACAGGTAACAGAAAGGTGGAACCCAGCTTATCCACTAGCTTGCCGTCATCAACCACCACAATAAATTCGTTGGCTAAACAGTCTACTACTTTTTCTCGCGTATGAGCTGCCCCGCCCCCTTTAATCAGATTTTTCTGGGGATCTACTTCGTCGGCACCATCGATCGCAATGTCAATATGATCGATCGCGTCCAAGGTAACCAGAGGGATTTTAAACTCCTTGGCTAACACTTCTGCCTGAAATGAGGTGGGAACCCCCACAATGTTTTTAATTTCTCCTTTTGCCAAGCGATCTCCGATATATTCAATTGCATAGGCAGCGGTTGATCCTGATCCTAGTCCAACAATAGAGTCTGATTGAACACGGGCAGCCGCAGCCCTCCCCACTTCTTGCTTCATGGTTTTGACAGGATCGCTCATTTATTTAATCTCCGTGTATTGTCTCAGTTATTTATCTGGGAATTATTTTCTCAGATATCTGTCCCAAAGCACAAAAAAATGCTCTTCATAGCTCACAAAAAAATTACGGTGTACAATCACCCTAAGTTTCCTTTAGAGTCAATGCCACCGTTTGAAAGCGATTAGTTATTAGCTACTAGTGGAGATGGGCGTAAATACAATAACCATTCAAAAAGTTTGAAACCTTTGTGCTACAAGACTTTTGAATTTTGAATTTTGAATTCCGCGCAGCGGTACTAGTTATTAGCTGAAGCTAACATTTCTTTGAGCTTGGTCAATTCATCTGCCCAACGTGGATCTGGTTGAATACTGCCCTGTTGTTTGGGGGTACTAGTTGATTTTTTCTCACTACGTTTATTGCCCCCTTTACGCTTAGGAGAAGAATTCTTAGCTTCGGCAGTTTCACCGTTCTCTTCTCCTTTAGAGCGAGGTAGTGCTTTTTCAATTTTTATCGGGTTATCCATGAAGGATTTGCCATTATATTTTTCGATAAACTGATCTCCCATTTCATCGGTAGGAACTGTGACAAAAGCAAAGCCACGACATTTTCCTGTCTTACGATCTTTGATTACCTTAGTGGAAACCTGGTCTCCTTCATCAGCAAACATAGCTGCTAAGGCATCGCGATCAATTTCTTCTTTGGGCAAATTACCCACATATAAACGAATAGACATAAAGCTATAATCTCCCAAGCTTAATTAAATTCCAAAATTGTGTGCAGAGTGAACGCTTTTCTCATGGCGACTAAGCCAATATATAGTAAATTATCCAAAGGTTTTTTATAGATGAATCTTCTGGTATTTTCTTTCAACCTTTTTTCCATCACCAGAAGACAAATACTACTTTCCTCACACTTTAGTCTAGTTGAAGGCAAGCAATTCTATCTTTGGAATGCACTGATGGTTAAATGCGACCTTACTTTCAATTATGGTTACAGGTAGTTTAACTAACCCCTGTAAACAAAAATAATGCCGATTAGCCAAAATTTAAGGCTGAATCTTATTCTGAATTCTGCACCATATCTAATTATTACAGAATGTTTACAGTATTCGCCAACATATTTCATTTATTCATCTTCATTTCTAAATATCGCAGTTTTTCGTCAAAGTTACAACTACTCTCAATTATTGACTATTAACTGTCATAATTGGTATAACTAAATGTGACTTTTGTCAAAATATTGTTACAATGACTTACATTAAAACCAGTTAAACCTATCATTAACCTCAGAAAGGGAGTGTATAATCCGATGCCAGATTCAATGGAGTTGTCTTTAGAACAAAAATTCAACCTTCGCTCTTTTGAAACAGAAGTTAAAGCCATGAGCCATGAACAAGCTCAAGAATTTCTCGTTAAGCTTTATGAGCAGATGATTCTGAAAGAGAATATGTATCAATATTTTATTCGCCATCAATGGGGAATAGACCCTTCTTCCAGCTTGTAAAAAGTTTGGGAGACAACTTGGTTAAGCCTCCTTCTCTTGCTAGCTTCTGAGAAAATAGCTGGGGATGACGGGGTAAATTCAAGAAAAAATAAGAAAAATAAGATTGTGGTTACGGTCGATCCTTTTTTTGCTAGTGTAAGGAAAAGGGATTTGTCATTTAGATCGTATGTTTCAAAGCTGCTTAATCTGCACAGACTTTACTGACGGTTTGTACCGTTTAATCGATTGCGTGCCTAGTTTGGCTCAGTGTGGTCTAAAGAAGATTGTCTTTTTTCACAGCGTTCCTCTTTGGGAAGAAGGAGAAGTCGCTCGAATCGATGATGAGAAAGTGCTGCAAACGAAGGAACGTCTTCAGCAAGCAGTAGATAATGCACCATCAGAAGTGGATGTTCAAGTAGAAGTTCTCTCAGGAAAACCCCTCGACACAATTCCCAGAGTACTGAAAAAGCATTCTATTGATGTGATTATGACGGGAACTCCCATCAAGAGTTTATTGCAAGAGAAGTTTTTTGGTAGCACCAGTGCTGGTTTAGCAAAAGTTACTAGTCAACCGCTCAACATTATTCGTCCAGAATTAATTACTACCTATACCCGCGAAGAATTGTCTTTGCGCTGTCAGCATCTCTGGCGTTACTTATTAGTTCCTTACAACAATAGTGAAACTGCCCGCTATTTGATTGACGAAATTAAAAAATATGCTCAGGATCGTCCCGAAAATTCCTTGAAGCAGTGTATGCTAATGACAGTGGTTGAGGACGCTGGTAGAAAATCTTTTTTGACAGAACAACGAGTAGAAGAAGCAACCAGCAGCTTAAAATCGGTCAAAGAAGAGTTAGAAACTTTAAATATAGAAGTCAATACTTTGGTGCAGGTTGGTAATCCTTTACAGGAAATTACTACTGCTGCCTTAGATTATGATATCAGCGCGATCGCGATCGCCACTGATTATCGTAACAGTCTTTTACAGTGGACTGTTCGCAGCTTTGCTAATGATGTGATGCGGAGTAGTTGGTTTCCGGTGTTGTTATTCTCTCCGAAAAAGTAATTGTATTGGAAAACTCGTTACTTGTTACTTGTTACTTTAATTCGAGCGTTCCCTTGCTAGGGCAGCATTCCCTTGCTCGAAGAGCATTCCCTTGCGCCTGACGGCGACGCGGGGTCTCTTCGCTTACGCCGACGCGGGGTCTGCCCTCTGACGGCGACGCGGGGTCTCGAATTTACTTACGAGCAGTTAACTTTTCTGTTTTAACCGATTAACGTACTGCGGTATTTATTCTTGTTGATCGTTCCATGGTTTCGATTTTTCGGCTGCTTTAAACTTGTGCTTTTTCTTTAGTTTTGGTTTGGCAGGAATCAGCTTTAACTGTCTGGCTTGTAGTGGTTGCTGATAGCTTTGTTCACCGCGCCGGCGTTCGGAGGTTCTTTCTTCGCTGGTGTTTTCGGTAACGACTTCGTAGAGAATCGCTTGTTTGTTACTGATGTTGCCTTTTCGCAGCACCCTACCCAATCTTTGAACATATTCCCTAGTCGAACCTGTACCAGAGAGGATAATGGCAATTCTGGCATTAGGTACATCTACTCCTTCGTTTAAGACATGGGAAGCAACCAGGGTTTTATATTCTCCTGCTTTGAATCTAGTTAGAATATCGTGGCGTTCTTTAACGGCGGTTTGATAGGTGATGGCGGGAATGAGAAACTGCTGGGAGATACGATAAACAGTGGCGTTGTCGTTAGTAAAAATTAAAATGCGCTCTGTTTGGTGTTTGGTAATTAAATCGATCAAGACGCGGAGTTTAGCATCTGTACCTAAAGCAATTTCTTTGGCTTCCCTATGTGCTAACATCGCTTTTCTACCTTGAGGCGATCGCGCACTGGCTTGGACAAAAAGTTGCCATCCTTGGAGACTACCTAAAGAGATATTGGACTCACGCAAGAATTTACTTCTAATAGCGATCGCCTGTTCATATTTAAGCTGTTCCTGTTCTGATAGTTTGACTCGTATCTGGACTATTTTATGGTCTGCTAAAGCTCTCCCAGATAGTTCTTCAGGAGTTTTACGATAGACAATTTTGCCAATCAGAGCATCTAGATGACGATGAGTACCATCACTGCGTTCAGGAGTTGCGGTTAATCCCAAGCGGTAAGGAGCGATCGCATACTCGGCAATTACTTTAAAAAATTCGGTGGGGAGATGATGACACTCGTCAAAGATCAAGAGGGCGTAGCGATTACCTAAAGTTTCGGCATGAATAGCAGCACTATTGTAAGTAGCAATTAAAATCGGTGTGCGATCGCGGGAACCGCCCCCTAATAAACCCACCTCGGCATTGGGAAAAGAGGATTCAATTTGGGCATACCACTGGTGCATCAAGTCCAAAGTTGGTACCACGATCAAAGTGGTGCGGGGAGTAGCCTGCATTGCTAACTCTGCCAGATAAGTCTTCCCTGCTGCGGTGGGTAATACTACCACGCCCTGTCTTTTCGCTTGTTTCCATGCCTGTAGTGCCTCTGCTTGGTGGGGATATGGTTCTAGCTGCGATACAGACTTTAGTTCTAGATTATAAAATTCTCTAGCTTCATCGATAATTTCTTTGTCATCTGCCTGAAGAGCTTCGACCAAAGAACGATAATAAATCGCAGGAATCCGAAACTTTTCCACCCGATCATCCCAAGTAGCATAATCTAACCAGGCTTTCCCTCTTGGGGGTGGATGTAACAGCAAAGTTCCACGATCAAATTTAAGTTTGGGCGATCGAGGCATAAATCACGATGAATTTTAACTATGAATTTTAGAATCAAGAGATTGATCATTACTAGTAATCAAGTTACAACTTTTATCAGCTAAATTGCAAGGTTTTATTAACATCTAACTTAGCAACCTCTCTAAGTGAACTACAAATATATTTATTGTGCATAAGCGACCAAGAGACTGCTAGTATTAGATTCTAGAGTAATCAAAATATCTGTGAAGAATTTTTAGCAGTGCTGCGTATTACGTTTGGCAAATAATTTTGCGATCGCTTTTTGTGGAGAAAGAGCCTGATAATCTACAATTCACTAATCTTCAATGGCGCGGTCCAAAAGAAATAGCCTTTAGCCTTTTTTGGCTTGATAATCAGGGCAGCTATCCACACTGTATCCATAGGGATGAACTGCACATACCAGCTCAACACCTCCATAAATTTGACCGTGATGATGTTTACAGATTCGACAATCTGGTAGAGTTTCAATCATGTATGCTACTTCATACATCTCATCTTCTTCTCGTTGCAACTTACTCACTTGTTTTCTTAAAATGTTTTTCTCGGCTTTTTATAGCGTTTCTCAAATAGATGAGATATAAAATTTTCCGTAGTTTACTTCTCGCGGAGCGAGTACTCCGTTGGGTAGCTTCTCGCGGAGCGAGTACTCCGAACTCCGAACTCCGAACTCCGAACTCCGAACTCCGTTCGCGAAGCGTGCCCGTAGGGCATACTTATCTTAACCTAACTGTTTATGAAGTCACCAACGTAACCTGTCACCAATGGGTAAGAGTAAATTTAATAACACTCCAATGATGCTGGCTAGTCCAATTCCTTCCAGTGCAAATGTACCAAAATTAATGCTCATGCCTCCTACACCCAGGACTAAGATTGAGCCAGCGATCGCCAGATTGCGAGGGTGCAAGAGGTCTTCTCCTAGCTGAATCATACTGCTTAATCCCACAATGACAATGGTGCCAAATAGCACAACTAAAATACCGCCCATCACAGGGGTAGGAATGGTTTGCAATATCGCCCCCAACTTGCCAAAAAAGGATAGAGAGATCGCGGTTAAAGCTGCCCAGGTCATGATCCCAGGATTAAAGGCTTTGGTGAGGGCTACTGCTCCTGTAACCTCGGAGTAGGTCGTATTCGGCGGTCCACCTAAAAATGCAGCGAGGGTTGTTGCTAGTCCATCTCCTAATAGGGTTCGATGTATTCCAGGATCTCTCAGATAATCATTTTGGGTCACTGAACTAATTGCTAGTACATCACCGATATGTTCGATCACAGGTGCGATCGCTACTGGTAGAATAAGAAGAATTGCTGGCAAACTGAAGCTAGGAGTAATAAAGTTAGGCATCTGAAACCAGGGTGCGTCAGCAACTGGAGCAAAATCGATTAAACCTAAAGGCAACGAGACTAAATAGCCTGCAACAATACCAAATAGAATCGGGATCAATCTCAGAAAGCCACGGACTAAAATCGCACTGACAATTGTAGTCAAGAAAGAAACCGTTGCAATCAAAAGTGCGATCGCTGCCCTATAGTTTTCATTACCTTGGGAAGCCATTTCTACTGCTATAGGAGCTAAACTCAGACCAATCACCATAATTACTGGGCTAGTTACCACTGTCGGTAAAATCCTCGTAATTATACTGGAACCACGCCAGAAAATAATCAGGCTCAGAGCTAAATATACTAAGCCAGCAGCAGCTAAACCAGATAAAGTGGCGGACAGACCATATTTTTCCACACTGAGGGTAATTGGGGCGATGAAAGCAAAGGAAGACGCTAAATAAACAGGAATTTTGCCACCAGTAATTAATTGAAAACATAGAGTCCCCAATCCAGAGGTAAACAGGGCGACACTAGGATTTAATCCTGTGAGGATCGGGACTAAAACCAGCGCACCAAAAGCCACAAATAGCATCTGTGCGCCCACTAAGAAATCTGCTAACCGAAATTTATAAGCTGTAGCAGTAAGAGGATTTTGAGCCATTAGTCATTGTTGATTGGTGATGATTTACGCTTGGCAGTTATAGACTTAGCTTCAATAAAAATGTTTTTGATCTCTGAATGTTGACTATTGATGGCATTTTCTAGACGTTCAACGGCGATCGCCAATTCTTCAGTTTCTAAGTCATCCACGAAATTAATTTCGAGATTGAGCAAGATCTCTTGAGGACCAAAATGGAGGGTCAGAACTTTAAGTACTTTCTCTACCGCAGGATCATCATTAGTAATCTTCTTAATACTAGCTACGGTTTCCGCCGTAGCACCTTCCCCAATCAATAACCCCTTGCTCTCCGAAGCTAACAGCAGTGCTACTCCGCACAAAATAACACCAATCACAATTGAAGCCACACCGTCTAGATAGACATTCCCTAGCAAATGTCCACTTAATACTCCAATAAAAGCTACCAATAGACCGATTAGAGCTGCGGTATCCTCAAATAAGACCGTAAATATGATCGGATCTTTGCTGGCGCGAATTGCTGTCCAAAAACTGTCTTCGTTTTTACTTTCTAGAAACTCCTGCAATGCCACATTCCAGGAATAACCTTCAAAAATCATTGCCAATCCCAACACCCCATAGTTCCAACGAGGATCGGTTAATGGTTCTGGGTGTCTAACATGTGTAATCCCTTCATAGATAGACATCCCACCACCAATAGCAAAAATAAATAAAGCCACAATCAGCGTCCAGAAGTAAAGTTCTTGTCCATAGCCGAAAGGATGGCTATCATCTGCTGGTTTTTTACTTTGCCTAATTCCCAGCAATAGCAATAATTCATTACCCGTATCCACTACCGAGTGAATTCCCTCCGAAAGCATAGCAGAACTGCCCGTAATTGAGGCTGCGATAAATTTGGTTACGGCGATCGCAAAATTGGCAGCCAT
>JAAUYH010148056.1_pt1 | contig 10400 bp, 5 predicted proteins | sample 7278061 | NCBI WGS metagenome assembly JAAUYH01 (sample SAMN14350203, study PRJNA611818) | marine sediment metagenome | isolation source: surface marine sediment (0.6m) | place: French Polynesia: Moorea | collected 2018-08 | reverse complement strand
TCTGGAGAGTACGCCACATTGTCCCCATCTGTGGATCGAGTCATATGCACGTACTCATACCAATCAAAAAAATTCCCGGTTCTATTCGATACCTGGTCATTTACTCAATCTTTTCAACATGTACGACGCTTGTGACCTGCTCGATCCACCACCTGTCCTAACATCTGCATAATCCTTCTTCCGCCCTCGAGTTCGCTTTCTTGTTTCCACTGTTACTGTAGTCGCGTCATCGATTTTTCGCCCCCCACTTTTCGTTTCTGCCCGCGATTCCGTCCACTCACCAGTTGCTTTTTTTCTGCGACCTCTTTCTTCATGTGGAGCCGTTTCTGTAGTCACTGAGAGGTCATCTCTTTCTTCTACCTGTGCTTTTACTGAGCGTTTCTTTCGCCTTGTTACTTTCTCATGTTTCGTATTCTTACTCTTCTCCGAACGCATTGACTCGGTAGCTGATTCAACTCTTGACCCTTTCTTTCTCTCTACACCCGTGTTGATCGCCTGTGGCTTGTCTTTTTTACGTTTTTGCAGTCTTCGAAGTAGTTCCTGATCGGAAATTTCCTCTTCTTCCACGTTTTCAATCGGCACCATCTTCACGTCTGAAAATGTAGACGAGTCTGCTACTACATCCTTGTCAACGACTTTTGAGTTCTTCTCTTCTTCTTGTACCGTCGCGGTCGTGTTTTCTACTACCTCATTAGCTATTTCCACATTCCCAGTCTCCTTATCAGGCTGAGCACTAGAGACCACCTGTCCACCTTTAAAATTTCGCTTCATCGGAGGCAGACGCTTCTTCGGGATGTCTCTCACCTTCGTATAGCCCCACGTATTATACCAGTATTCGTCTTGAGTCCATGTAGAGTGCGTACTGGAAATATCTGTGTGTGAACCATCATACTTCGTGAAGTATGATCCTTCCTCGCTTTCATTAGATGGCTCACTATTCTCCTTCTCTGAACTTTCTTCCTGTTGCTTTTTACTGCTATCCGATCCAGTTTCCTCAGTCACATTCGTCGTTATAGTGCTCTCGGTAGAATCATCACCAGCAGGAATAAATTTCTCAGTAGAGTCCGAGTCCTTCGATTCGCTACTTTCTTCTCGATGTTCGTCAGACTCTTCATCTTTTCCATGTTCTCCTTCATTTGATTCAGCTTCAGATTCAAACGTAGTAACGCTTGTTGTCATAGTTGACCGACTCTCTTCCTCACTACCATTCTCGTTTTCACCTGTGTGTTCTTCGTGATTTTCTGATTCCTCTTCATGTTCTATTTCATCAACTTCTTCGCTGCTTGATTCTCGGTTTTGCGATTCCTCTTCTACAGATTCAGTCTGCTCTTCGCTTTCTTGTTCATCATTTTCCTCTTGTATTTCGACTTCCATGGATTCGTCTCGCTCTTGGCTTTCGTCTCTACTTTCATCGCCTGTAGATTCAGAACTAAGCGAAGGAACTCTTCCTTGAAGGTAATCCGACTCAAAATCTGTGAGAACCGTGGTTGTTTGCGATTTGTCGCTTGGCTTGCTCTCTGATTCACTTATGCCACTCCTTGGTAGCGATGTTGAAGATGAGCTTTCATATGGAGTATATTTAGCCTCGACGTAAAGGTTTGATTCTAATGTAGTCGAACTGGAATCTGTTACAGCAGTTCCAAACTGAATCGAGGCTTTTGAACTTTCGGAAACCGATTCTTCATCAATCACATAATACGGGGTGATTTCCAGCGGCGGACTATCAACATCTCTTGCTTTCTGGTCTATATTCTGTGTTTTCGGACGTCGGCCTTTCGCCTTCGAGCGCTTTTTCTTTGACATAATATTAGCCCAGTCCTCTAGCATTCCTTCTCTCTCAGCAGGATCACTGGAGTCTAGCAATGGAACATCACTTTTCTTCACCTTGGTCTTCTTTTTCCCCTGACGCTTTTTTGACTTCTTCGATTTGGTTGTGTCAATAATCGCGACTGCTACAGGTCGTCTGTCGATTTGAATTGCATCAGACGCGATAGGAACCGGGACTGGATCTGGCTCCTCTTTAACTTCGAGCGTTCTAGTTGGTTCAGTTTTGACTTTTCGACTTTTCTTCGGTTCCACCTTAGCCTGCTGCACATTTGAAGGTTCGGCTATAACTTTCCTGCCCGTAATTGGAACATCTGTAGACAACCTTGGTGTTGCCGTACTAGTTGCTACAACAGAGTTTCCGTTCCAGAATGAGATAGGACTTCTCTTCCATTTTCGCAACATGAAGGCTGGATCTGGAACAATGGGTTGTCCATAACGTGCAGGCTGAGATCTCGACCCAACGCGTTGAGCAAATCGTATCAAATTCAATGTCTTTTCGATTTGAGATTGCATCTGTATGAGGCTGTTTTCCTGATGCTTGAGCAAGTCAAGCACGTCCCTGGAATTATGTACGTCGAATCCTGTGAGGAGATCATTGTGACTTTGCTGTTCCCTCCAGTCCCTCATACGCTGACGACGGCGCCTCAATTTTAGAATGAGCATTCCCAGCCAAATAATTATGGCAGATGCGGCAATCATGAAAAGGTACTTCCTGTCGATTATGAGACGAGGCTTGACAAATTCCTTCAGTTTTGTGTAATACATGATAATCGACGCTTTCACATCAATTTTGTAACCCGTCAACAACTTGATCGCAAAGTTCGAATAGTTCAGCAAGCGCAATGCGAGGGAGACGCCCTCAGTGCTGTGAAGTGTGGACAATGAAGCGAGCCCGATCACAGCAACAAAGAAGAAGAGCGTAATGAAAAATCCGGCAGATGTCTTTGAAAGGATAAACATCACAAGAAGAACAATCAGAATGATCTGATATTGCATATTTTCAACTACAAGTTGGGACTCCAGGTAGCCACTCCCGCTTGAAGATTCGATGTTTTCAATGATTTGGCGTGTTTCCTCCGTAAAGTTCTTGATGACACGCGCCGCTTCCTGGTCCATTTTTGCTGCTTCCGCAGCTTTGCGTTCGAAACCACTAAACACCTCAAACATCGTCGACAAATCGCTGGTAAAGTTTGCCATCCCTTTCTGTATTGCCTCAGATGATTGTGCAAGCCGCTCAGAATAGTTCAGAGATTCAGAGCTGACTTTCAATAGTTGTTCGGACAGCTCGATACTCTTTCGCGTTTCTGTTTGGGCGTCGGTAGCAATTCGAGTTATTTCGTCCAACTTAATATTGGTGTCGTTCAAAATTCCGAACGTGTGACTCTGTGACATGAATCCCAACTTCATTCCCATAGTCGCCATAGTCGAACAGAAAACCGGCAGCTTCGATAGCATTTGCATTGCAATGATCTTTTCCGTGTCCGGTGCATGTGCCATGCCTTTTGCTGTTGAAATAGATAATGGAGGGGAACCAAGGGTCTCGAGGTGACAGTTAGCCATTAATATAGAAAGTTCGATTTTCTCATCCTTGGTTGTTTGTGCACAGAGTTCCTGTGCTCGCGACTCAAACAAATTGCAGTGTGTTCCTTGGTGAACGATTTCGGTGGAGTACCTGCCCCTCACGGACAATGCACTCTTCCGACCAGTCTCTTTCACGACTGCATTGTTTCGGCGAAAGCCGAAAAACAGGAACGAAGCAAGAATGTAGTGGAAAAACATTGTTCCGCCTGCAGGCCGAACCGGAGATGGGAACAGTTCGGTAGCCGCCCTCTTCTCAAAGCCCAAATCGATTTTTAATCAACGGACATTTACAGAGTCTGATGTTGACGTCCACTTAGTTGACGAAAATTCTTGGAACAACTAGGAACAAGCAATATGAGGATCGATCCGTCCAGTTTCTTATTCTTCTACTTAAGTTACGATCGGCCATTTTGCACAAGCCGCGATTGGAAAGCGAAAGTAAATTCTATTTAAACGTGGCGCATCTGTGCGAACTCAACGTTGCCATGTCTGCAATAAACATTTGGATCTTTTCAAGAAAAACTTCTTTATTCTTTCAAACTATTGCTGTAAATGGAACGAAATGAGTGTAAGCGTCAATTTTCAGTTTCGTCATCCGAGTAGAAGTGAAAACCTCCGGAGATTCGTTTGGTCTTACCGATAGAATGGCCCTTCCTGATAGAAGCAAGCTCGGTAACTGTATCGTACTGCAGGTTGAGATTCATGCTCAGGAACAGTTTCATTTCATCAATGACGTCCTGAGTCCATTCTTCCGTGACTGGCTTGTACAATTTGATTGCATGGACAGGTGGGTTGCCAATTAAGAAGTTCCCGTACTCGTCCTCCTGCTCCTTCATAAGTGTCTTAATATGTTCCTCTAGTTTTCCGCCTTTCTCTTTCATACGTTTGTGGGCTTCGTCCCAGATGTACGTCTTAGTCTGCGCAATCGATAACGCGTATTCGTACCCAACTGGAAAGTGGCTGTACATGTGTTTGTACTTGTTTTCCAAGGAAATGGTCCCCTCCGCCATTTCTACTAGCTGTAAAGCTGTACAGTGCATGGTTTAAGAATTCTCAAGGCTTTAACATGGGCTAGCGAACGAAAACGACCGCTTAGCTGATAATGTATATTAGCGGGCATGGGGTATTCATAGTCATAACCTTGTAGAGGTTGTGCTTCAACAACTGAAACGACCGTTTGGAAATATGAGTCATGCTTTACTCTCGTAGGCAAGAAATATGGATTTAGCAGCGACTTACATTCCATTTGGAACAACCCGAAATCGCTCTAGATTTTTATAGCATTTGATTGAAATATCCGCTGAAATTGCTTTCAATCGTGCGATTTTTTCATCAATCAGAATCCCTGGGTACACAAATGTAAAGAATGAAACAGAAAATTCGGAAAGCAAGCTTGAGAATAATCGATCTCAGCCATCCTGACAAAACGAATATAATCACAAACAGACAAAGGTCGTAGAGAAAATCTACTGCTCTTGACCGCCGCGTAGAGAGTAGAATGAGTAGTGCTGTCCAAATGTAGATGATGGTGAGCGTCCTCTCGGTGATAACACTCTGGCGCCGGCCTGCTCTCCACTTGGCTCTCCCCACAAGTTCATGCCTCAGTCTTTTTAGTTCGTTTTCAAGAGTACTCCTAACTGAACCATCATCAACATTTTCACCAGGAGCCACCAATTCATTAGATGTTCCGTCGATAGCATATTCTACATTGGCAAAAGTTGTAAACAAATTGGACACATCTTTCATGAGTCGAGAAGTTAAATGACGAGTGTCCAGCAACGCATGCACTGCGGTTAAGGATTGTTTTAACAAGGTATCGGATTCTGCTGCTTCCTTACTGGCTTCTTCCACCAATCTCACCTGCTCTTCTTGTAAGCGTTGATTCTCCGCAGTGGCGCGATTTAACTGCTCTGCCATGTCGCTCATGATGTGAATCGAATCGGCACTCACCTTGTTCATGCAATACTCAAAGACTTCGTAATAAATTTCGACAAGCGTTGCGAACACCATCTCATCGATGGTTTCCTCAAGGCATCGGCGAACTTCTTGAACGTTGGAATTCTTGCACTTCCAGTTCGGTGCCCATTCTTCAGGCATGCGGCAGCGCGCAACTGCAACTGTGAGTAAGAACGCATTCTCGTCGCCTTCCATGTCGCACTCGATACCTAATCGTTTCGAATAAACGGCGGGATGACAATCATACAAGTCGGAATCTTGTAAGTCGATCGTAGAAAGTTCGGATAAGCTTCCCCAACCGACACACAGTTTCATCAATGACATATGCATTAACAGAAAGAGTACTGAGCGCATCCCCGCCCAACTACGATAAGCTGGCGATATCTGTTTAATGCTAAGCACGATGATCCTGATTTGTCTCAATCCATCGGTCCGAACCTTCCCTTGTTTGTGCCACGGGCCCAAAATGTCAAGAAAGGATGAGAATATTTGAACAGCCGTTTAGTTTAAGTTGGCGGCCTTCAAAAATTCGGGAGTGTTTGCATGAGAAACTTTCCTCATGGCTATTGTTCGAACCAAGATGTGCTTTTCGCGATTGTGCGTATTGATGCTACTCTTCGTTAGTTCGATTCGCGCAGAAGAACCTGAGCTACGCGAAACGAATTGCGGTGCTCTCTGCGAAGCACTTAAACAAGCATGCCGACAAGTCAGCAACGGTATATCACAACTGGAAAAGAACTGTCTGCACAATACCCACTTGTAGTAGGTGATTTGACTAGGCGAATCGACTCGAACAGAAAACGAACAAGAAAATTATTCATCGCGTCCTAGTCCTACTTTAGGTGATTGATTGTACAGCAAGAAGAAACAAAATTGTAGCGATTCCAAGGTGGCCAGCGTGTTTGCAAGCGATAAACCAACCCAACTATTCTACTACTCTACCCGCGAAGTGCCACTCGGACCGTAAAAAGAAACATGGAGCTAGAAGTCGAATCGGCGGATAGTGTCATCCGCAACCCTCGCAAAAATCGAGCGCTTCGGGTCACTCTCGCGTCGTTTCAATAGGTCCTGCACCCCATCCCGGACACGTTCACGCACATCCGCGTAAACCGCTCTACAATCCTCAACGCTGCGCGCATTCACCGACGTCGTATCCACCGGCTCCAAAAACTGGAAGTAATAGCGATCCAGTTTCGGCGGCGCACTGACCGGCATAAGCTCATCCCTGTCAAATCCGTTCGCGTCGAGCGCACGGCGCACGAAATTGCCCAGTACCGGCACACGCTGCAATTCCTGTCCATCCAACAATGTCGCACCGTCATCGTCCGCACCCACCGTGCAAAACGGTACAATCACCGTGTTGAAACGAGCAGCGGGACGGACGAATTCCGTGCCCTCGCCCCAGACCAGCTTGTATTCCTCCCCTTGCTTTCTGCACACCTCACGCGCGCCACCGGGAAACAGCAGCACGCACTCGCCCTCGCGCAATAGCGAATAGAATGCACGTGCACTGGCGGGTACGGCGCCTAGTGCACGCACGAATGACGCCCATCGTCCGCCACTGGCCGCATCGAACTGCTCGAAATGTGCCGCGTGCGCCAAACCTCGTACACGTCTCTGCAAATTCCCTGTGATTTTGCTGTGTCGCTCCAGTTCCTCGGCGAGAATTATATACAACAGGGGCAAGTCTTGTAGCCCATACTTGCCATGATTGCCAACGAACAGCACTGGCCTCGGCGGTCCTGATTCTCCTCGCTCTGCCATTGCTAGCGCGTCTCGTAAGTGTTCAAGTCCTCCAATCCAGGGCGAGTGTAGTCTTCGCCACGGGTCAAAAAACGCGGCGCCCGCACGAAACGCTTCATTGTACTGAGCGATGCCATTCGGGACGCCGTTGATAGTATCCGGGACGTCCAACAGTTCGCGTAGCGACACACGCTTGTCGAGCAGCGCTGCGTGTGCGACGTCCGGAATCTCGACGTGCTTCACAACGTTCGGGAGGAGCGACTTCAAACGCCTGGCTTCTTGAATCGATGGCAGTAGTCGGTCGGAGGTCGAAGCCACGACCACCGTCGGTGCGGTGACGAGGTTGCGCACGCAATCGTTACCGAAGTCAGCGGTGAACTGGCCGAGCAAATGTATGCGATGTCGCACGTCGTCTAGTGGCGCGTCCCGAATGTCGAACACCGCCATGCCGTTGTCGGAGAAGGTCACCGACTCGTGCAGGTTCGAACGGTCGATGAGGAACGGAGTGAGGATGCGCGCTGCTACTCGGTACAGCTGCGGAGCGTAAAGTATCGGGAGTAGTGCAGCTACGACACGTGCGGCAGGTGCTGTACGGAGGGCGGTGCCAGAGTTGAGTAATACTAACTGTTCGACCCGTTTGGGTGCGCGTGCGGCGACACGAAGCGCGAGTGCAGCACCGAAACTTGCGCCCACTAGCACAAACGTATCGGCCTCAACCACGTCTAGGACGGCACGTGCGAGCGCATCCCAACCGGCACCATCGCCCGCTTGACCACTGCACGGGACGACCGACAAGACATTGTACGCGTTGCTTAGTTCACGTGTCTGGAAACCAGGTAGTGGCTTTCCGTCTAAACCAGGAAGAAATACGAGGGTAGGTAGACTCAAGTCCGTGTCAGCGCCGTGACGAACGACAAATGACGGTGCAGACGCGATACTTGCTCGCAGTAATCGAACTCTCCTTCGCACTGGTCGTGTGCAGGCTAGTCGGGCTGGTTGAGAGCGCACCAACGAAGCGTGATTTGGGGCGACAACGAATGAGGCATTCATTGTTCCGCACTGAGGTCATTGCTCAACAAGACGAGTCGGGAACTGTAAGTCGAGTAATTTGAAAATCGGATCATGTTCTTCTCCTCCTCAAATTCGCCACGCTCGGATTGCGCGCCTCATGCTGCACATCACACGATAATGTCCGTGAGGCAACGGTGTGCCGAATGCAAAGCGTTGTAAAATCCAACCATGCATACATCTGTATCTTTGCAGTTGTTCGGAGTGAGAGTACGACGGCGGACAGTTGTCTTGACCCTTCAGAAACCGGGCGATATAACGTAGATCAATCGCGGACAATGTGATGCCAGTGTATCTGTTGTAAACTTTTATTGGAAGAATAAATTACAAGCCAGACAATGTTGATGTCTTTCCTCTTCACCGGAACTATGCAAATACGAACGGCATCAGCATCGCTGACGACTCCACGAACTTGAGAAGGTTTCTCTTCTTCGGGATCCGTTTCAGACGGCCCATACTTTCATTGAGCGTAGAAACCGCACTGTGGCCACCGCCACAATCGAATATTAAGTCTTTCTCACCACTTGTTTTCGCGTCGGCTAGCACGGTCATCATGTCCTCGTCCATCGGCGAGTCGTACTTCAGGTTCCATTCCGGCTGGCGTAGTAGTGCGGGCAGAATGGTGTTCGCAACGCCTTCGAATTCACCGTGGGGGTTGCAGGACAACATGATAGCGGCGGATATGGCACGGACATGGTCATCGTTTTCGAAACGGTTGACGAGTTGTTCCTGTAATTCAGTCCACTTCAGGCCGTTTTGGGGAACTGCAATTTGTGGGATCTCTTTGTCGTGGATGGACAGGATGGGAAGTGTAGATTTGCCAGGAGTTAATGCGAACACCACGAACTCCCCATCGACAACACAAAACCAGATGGTGGACTCGTTACGTCGGAACCACATGGCGTGGAAACGTGCCGAGAAACGCACGATACAACGGTCGGCGCTAATTTCCCAAGATTTCACCGTGTCCAGATGTTTATCACTAACGTTAGAGGCGCTCGTCGCAACCTCTAGTAGCACACTCAAATCATCGTCGAGAATTTCGTTTCTCAGGTTTTCTAGCATGTCAACCTTGTTTCGTGGCAGCCAGAACGAGCGGTAACCTGGTTCGGTGTCGTTTTTTTTGTTTCGACCGATTGGCGGAGGCTTGAAAGCTTCGGCATTGCTTTGGCTCAGTTGGTTCTTTGCCGAGCCCACCAACGTCGTTGCGAGGCAGATATGATGCATGGCTTGTGTGCGATATGCTGTTTGCGGAACGCTTTCGTGAAGAACATGAGAGAGCATTTTAAACGTGGTTGTGTTAGGAACAGGTCTTGGTGGCGCAGCTGTGCTGCTGGGGTTTAAGGCTGATTTCAGTGACGTGAGCAGGAATAGATTAGATTAGGTCCACGCAGCGTCGCTTTACTGATGGCCATCCTCAAACGGTCTTTTCCACGTAACACTCACTTCAAACAATTAACCTAAATACAGTGTATCGATGTGAGAAAGTCATGATCAGCTAAAAATGTAGGGCGTGCGGTACAGAGGTTTTGACAACTAGCGAGGTATTGTCAGCTGTGCTGAGATAGTGCAGAATGACAATGAACTGCGTACGTTAGTAAATATGTTCATCCTATTTGATATCGGTTCGATGGCAGTGCATCAAAGAAAATCCGCAGCAAAGCAAAACAGTTTCACCAGTTGGATCTATCATGAAATAACGAATTTTCGATATTCTTGGATTCAGTGCACCTGTTACTTCTACAGATCTTGCATTAAATACAATTGTCCGTAGAGCAATTCTGGGGTTTCTTCGAAACCTGTAGCACTGTGAAATAGAGAGAAGCGACAAATAACGAGAGTGGCTTCCTGTACGGTATAGCAAGGATTCTGCTTACCGACCGATAGCTGTTGCATCTCGCAGAAGTGTGCGGGAGAGAAGCCAAAAAAACAGTAGCGCTGTTTTTTTGATTGTATGATAAACCCTGATTTCATTCCTGCGTGTTGATCTTCCGTCCAATGATTTGCTTCTGCTTATTCCCCTGACAACCGTGCATCACCTCTGTATTGTGCACTGTTGATGAAGCGCTCCTGCCATATCTTTCCGCAGAACCCTTGTTGCACGGAAGTTGTGTTTTTTGCCTACTGTCCACCTTCTTGAGCAGGTTCTACCTGCATGCAGTTGCAACCTCGGAACAACTACATTTCGAATGAGGACTACTCCGCCCACTCATTCTCGAGCGTCG
>JAAUYH010123984.1_pt1 | contig 10400 bp, 7 predicted proteins | sample 7278061 | NCBI WGS metagenome assembly JAAUYH01 (sample SAMN14350203, study PRJNA611818) | marine sediment metagenome | isolation source: surface marine sediment (0.6m) | place: French Polynesia: Moorea | collected 2018-08 | reverse complement strand
GCATATAAGCAACCAAAAAAAGCTTCAATAAACTCCAAACCCGATGGATAAACCAGTAAAGCTCGATCTCCTGGTTCGCAAAAAGCTTGCAGATAAGCGGCGATCGCTCTTGCCCGTCGATCTAAGTTTTGATAAGTAAGATTAATTTCTTGTGTTTGGCCATCTACCAAAAAAGTGTAAGCAATGCGATTGGGTTGAGCTTTTGCTCTTTTTATTAAAATATCAACTAAATTATTGCAATTATTTGGAGTGAAATTGACAATTTTTTGATATGAAGATAATGTCATAAAGCTTTATTTAAAATAGAATTTTAGTATTTTTAATATTTTCTTAATATTTATCGCGAGCTAATATTAACTTTTTGCTTTTTGCTTGTCAACAGTTGACTAAGATGACTTAGCAAATCAGCTAATTTTCCTAGGGAATAACTAGGGGTATAAAGTTTTTACTTAAGTTTTAGAGTTGCGGTTGTTCTTCTGTAAAGTTTACAGTACATTTCTTTTTTTTGCATAAAAAATAGCTTGTTTGCAGGGAGATTTCGACCTAGAAAACATCGAACTTATATGTTTGATTCGATCGAGCAATTTTCTCCTGACACAACACTAGGCTTGAATTAATTAAACCGATAATTTAAGCCCAATGCTTCTATTGTGGTAAAAACTTAGGTAAGTAGCAATAGCTCTAAATGAATTATTTCTATCGCCGATGATTCTCACCATGCCGATGATAAAATAGATATAGCAAATTATTAAGCAAAGAAGTTGCCAGGAAAAATCGAAAATTCTTTACGATCTTTTTATATAATTCCACTGATATATAAATTTTGGATGAAGTTTAAACTCTATTTCAAGAGACTAGTATTATTTTATTAATAACTATTCCAAAAGTAGGCGATCGTGAGACACTTTTGAAAGTCGTTCTATAAATTATCAGTACCAAAATTGGAATCTAGCAATTGAATCCTAACTATGATTTTAACTTTAGATAAAAATCAATTTCTAGCTATTTACCCGGTTCAAGTAACAAAATTATCGTTCACTGAAAATATTGTTGCCACTGAATATGGGATAACAACTACAGCATTAGTTAGAGTTAATTTGAAATTTTAGACTGCTTGCGTATTCGGAGAAACTCAACCAGATAAAAAAGAGACCTTTAAAGTAGAGAAAAAATAACTACTAGGAGCAATTGACTCAGAAAGTGAGCAAGTTTTTGTCTGAGGACTTTACAAACTCGCGATCGCATGATTATCAACGGAACTCGTCATTTAGTGCCCCGGCAATTAGTAACTTCTTTAAAAAAATAATGTGGAATATATTTTATCGCAATTATAGATTATTAATTCTAACTATTTTGCTAATTTTAATCTGGGGAATTTCTGCTTTTCTGACATTACCCCGGATGGAAGAACCCCAACTATCACCCCGATATGCATTGATAAAAACCTTTTTTCCTGGCTCTTCTGCCGAGAGGGTAGAATCTTTAGTAAGTGAACCAATCGAGCAAGAATTGTCCCAAATTGCTGAGATTAAAACCATTGCTTCAACCTCCCGTTTGGGAAGTTCAGCAATAACTTTGCTGTTGAAAGACGAAGTATCCGACGTTAAAGAAGCTTGGTCTAGGGTGCGAGATCGCCTCCAAGATGTGATTCCCGAACTACCCCAAGGAGTAAGCGAGCCTGATTTTGAAGAAATAGAAGCTAGGGCTTACACTAAATTTGTCGCTTTAGAATGGAATTTAGCACAACCTCCTAACTATACTATCTTGAATCGTTTAGCCAAAGATCTCAAACAAGAGTTGGCAGATGTATTCGGTACGGAAAAAGTAGAAATATTTGGTTCTCCCCAAGAAGAGATCCTCGTTAAAGTCGATTCTGCTAAATTAGCTGCCTTAAACTTAAATTTGCAAGAATTATCCCAGCAAATCAAAATGAGCGACGCTAAAGTATCTGCGGGACAGTTGCGGGGAGATAATAAAGATCTGCTTTTAGAAGTAACAACAGAATTAGATTCTTTAGAGCGAGTTCGCAAAATTCCGATCGAATGCGATCTCTGTAGTAGCGAGTTAGACACCTCCGGTCAATTCAATCGCTTGGGAGATATTGCAGTAGTTAGCAAAGGTATCAGAGAACCCAAAACTGAAGCAACCATAGTTAACGGTAAACCGGGGATAGTTTTAGCCGTCTTAATGAATCCGAGTCAAAGGATCGATCGATGGAGCGTGGCAACAAACCGAACCATAACAGAATTTGCAGATCGGCGATTATTTGAAGGGATTGGGTTAAAAGTTCTCTTCGATCAGAGTCTCTACGTCAAAGATACCCTAACTCGTCTGTTTCAAAACCTAGCAATCGGAATTGTTTGCGTAATCGCCAGTACGATTCTCTTAATGGGATGGAGATCGGCAATTGTTGTCGTTTTGTCCCTACCTTTATCGGTGTTAATGGTTTTAGGGGGAATGAAACTATTAGACATTCCCCTCCACCAAATTTCCATTACTGGATTGGTAATTGCTTTAGGTTTATTAATTGACAACGCGATCGTAGTTGTAGATGAAGTCGAACAAAAACTGAAAAAGGGAGTCAAACCCGCCAAAGCAATTGCTGCTACTGTAAAACACTTGAGCGTTCCGCTGTTAGCTTCGACTTTAACGACCGTGCTTTCCTTCATGCCGATTATACTCCTTCAAGGGAGTTCGGGAGAATTCGTCCGCGCGATCGGCCTCAGCGTAATTTTATCTTTATTGAGTTCTTTATTTGTTTCTTTAACAGTAATACCGGCTTTAGCAGGTAAATTTAAGATTTTTAATCCCACGAGAAAAAAAGAATCGTTGTTGCAGAAATCCTGGAACAGCGGCTTTTCTCATCCCAAATTGACTGCTATTTACATTAGTTTTTTAGATAAAATTTTCGCCAAACCCTTACTTGGAATTGCACTAGCGTTAATATTACCTTTAAATGGTTTAATCTTTGCTTCGAGTTTGCAACAGCAATTCTTTCCCCCAGCCGAGCGAGATCAATTTTACGTAGAATTAGAATTGCCGCCTTTGACTTCGATCGCGCAAACTGAATCGACAGTAATGGCAGTTAGGGATAAACTCCTCTCTCGACCGGAAATAATTAATACGCAATGGTTTTTAGGGAAAAACGCTCCAGCATTTTATTACAACCTTCCCAGAGGTCGGGAAAGTTCTCCTAACTACGCTCAAGGAATTATCAAAGTAAATTCTGGCGAGCATAGCCGCCAAATCATTCAAAGTTTACAAAAAGAATTAAATCAAGAATTCCCGAGTGCGAGGATTTTGGTCAGACAATTAGAACAAGGCCCGGTGATTAGTGCTCCGGTGGAAGTGCGAATTTACGGTTCCGATTTACAAACTTTGCGAAACTTAGGTAAAGAAGTGCAAGCCGAATTAACTAAATTAGATAATGTCATCTATACTCGCGCCAATTTAACCGAAACAATCCCTAAACTAGCTTTTTTAGTAGATGAAGAACGAGCCAGACTCGCAGGACTAGACAATACTCAAATCGCCCAACAACTGAATGCCATGCTTGAAGGGACTACCGGAGGATCTATTCTTGAGGCCACCGAAGAATTGCCAGTTAGAGTAAGAGTGTCCAACCAGCAAAGAGCTAATTTAAATGAAATTTTATCTTTACAATTATCTGCCAGACAAAGCCCCAATAGCGATAGTTTAGCTTCGGTTTCCCTCTCGGATCTCGGTCAAATCCAACTTGTACCGGAAGAATCAACTATCGTACGTCGCAATGGTAGAAGAATGAATCGAGTTCAAGCCTTCATTAGTGCAGGAATTTTACCCGCTACCGTAGTAAAAGATTTTAAGAACCTGCTCGAGCGCGATCGCTTTGAAGTACCTTCGGGATACATTCTAGAATTCGGTGGAGAACAAGCAGCTCGAGATAATGCGATCGAACGATTAATGTCTACGGTGTGGATTTTACTCGGCATCATGACAGCTATTTTGGTACTTTCTTTTGGTTCATTTCGGGCTGCTTTTATTATCGGTGTCGTCGGCTTTAGCGCGATCGGTTTAGGCTTACTCCCGCTGTGGTTATTTGGTTATCCTTTCGGCTTTATGGCAATTCTCGGTACGATCGGTTTAGTCGGCGTAGCTATTAACGATTCGATCGTAATTTTGGCGGCTTTGCGAGCAGATCCCAAAGCAAGAATGGGCGATCGCAGAGCAGTTCGGAAAGTGATAGTCTATTCGACACGTCACGTCCTCACAACTACCCTAACAACCGTAGCTGGATTCATTCCTTTATGGATCGATGGTGGTGCTACTTGGCCTCCCTTGGCTGTAGCTATTGCTGGGGGTGTTGGTGGTGCTACTTTCTTAGCTATTTGTTTAGTACCTTGCGCTCACCTCTTGCTGATTAAATACGGCTTGAAACAAAAGGGTGGTGATTCCTATGTAGTGACAAAAAGTCCCATCGCGCAGCGGATCTCGAAGAGATCGCTCTAACATAATACTTATGCAGTAACAATTCTTCTAAGTTAAATGAAGGCAGAGGGACGGACGGCTGAAATGTCGGAGGAGACCTCCGACATCGCGTCCTCCAGAGGGCAGAAGCGCACCGCCGACGCGTCGGCGCATCCGCAATTTAAAAGTAGATTTAGACTACTTTTAATTGAAGACTCTTTATCTAAAGATTAAAGAGGGGTCTTATACCCAAATGGCGTTAAAATAATAAATTATCGGCGGTTTCGAGTTTTTTCGATTGGTTGGTTTTGACTTATCCGAATACAATTGATACCAATCGAGTCAAACCAGTTTCTCAAAGATGGATCGATTGAAGCAAGTGGAGGTCGATTCAGCAACAAAAGTAGCTCAATTAATTGAATGAGGTAGTAGGATTTAGAGAAGTAAATAAAACAGCTCAAAAAATCGGATAAAAAAATGGTTGGGATTGCGATCGTCTCTCACAGTGCTAAATTAGCAGAGGGAGTGCGAGACTTAGCAAAACAAATGGTGCAAGCACCAGTACGAATAGCTATTGCTGCAGGTATTGACGACCCAGAAAATCCCTACGGTACGGATGTTATCAAAGTAGTAGAGGCGATCTCTTCAGTATTTGAAGAGCAAGGCGTAATCGTCTTAATGGATTTAGGCAGTTCTATTCTCTCTGCTGAGATGGCGATCGAATTATTACCCGAAGCAATGCAGCAGAAAGTCAAATTATGTCCCGCACCTCTTGTAGAAGGCGCGATCGCCGCAGCAGTTCAAGCGGCCGCAGGTGCAGACATCGCAACAATCATATCTGAAGCACAGACTTCGATAATAGCTAAAGCTTCCCATCTATCTCAAGATACCGAAAAGATCTCGCCAACTCGAGCAATTATTGCTGCGACTGAATCAGAAAAAAGACAGGAAATTCAGCTACAAATCAAAAATAAATTTGGCCTTCACGCTCGTCCGGCTGCTAAACTTGTTAATACTGCCTCGAAGTTTTCATCTGCAATTACCGTCCAAAATTTAACTAAAAATAGCTCGGCCGTTAATGCAAAGAGCATCAATCAAATAATTACTTTGGGAGTAAAACAAAACGATCGCATCGCTATTGTCGCTACAGGTGAAGATGCAAAAGCAGCAATAAAAGCATTACAGGAACTGGTTAACGAGGGTTTTGGCGAAACAGAAATTGATCCAGTAGAAAATAAATCCATTCAAGAGAGTTACGCTCGAAAAACAAAAATAAAAGCCATTCCCGCTTCACCAGGATTGGCGATCGGCTCGATAGTTTCTTATCAACCAACGATTCCAGAAATTAAGCAAAAGACAACAGATAATCCTCAAGGTGAATGGGAACGACTTCAATTAGCAATTTCAACTGTCAAACAAGAAATAGACAAACAAATTCAAAGCAATAAGGTTGAAATTTTTGAGGCTCATTTACTGATATTAAAAGATCCAATCCTATTAGATCTGGCAAAAAAATTCATTTTTGAACAAAAAAATTCAGCAGCTTCATCCTGGCAAAAAGCGATCGCTTCTATAATAGATACCTACAAATCTTTGAGCGATTCTTACTTGCGCGATCGCGCTGTTGATGTGCAAGATGTAGGAACGAGAGTGCTGCGATCGATAACTGGGACTAGGGCAATTTCTTTAGATTTTTCCCAACCAGGGATTATAGTAGCTCCAGATCTAACACCCTCCGAAGTCAGTCAGTTAAACACCAAACAAGTATTGGGTATATGTTTGGCCGGTGGAAGTCCCACCGCTCACAGTGCATTACTCGCCAATATGAAAGGCATTCCCGCGATCGTCGGTGCGGGGGCCGAGATATTGTCTTTAAAACCTAACACTCAATTAGCTTTTGATGGTTCTACAGGAGAAATATGGATCGAACCGACACCGCAAAAATTACAAGAATTAAATTTAAGAATCGAGATAAAAAATCAAGAAAAATCTACTTCCGTCGAACCTGTTACTAAAGATGGGTTTGAAGTTCCTCTCATGGCTAATATTGCAGGTATAGCTGATGGAGAATACGCACTCAAATGTGGAGCTAAAGGAATAGGTTTGTTGCGTACCGAGTTCCTTTATTTAGACAATCCTAGACCTCCTAGCGAAGCCGAACAGTTAGAAGTATATCGATCGCTAGCCCAGATGATGGGAACTCGTCCTTTAATTATTCGTACCGTAGATATTGGTGGCGACAAACCAGTTAGTTATCTAAAAATAGAACCAGAAAATAATCCTTTTTTAGGATGGCGGGGTATTCGTCAGAGTATCGAGTGTCGCCAAATGCTTAAAACTCAGCTCAGGGCAATTCTTCAGGCAAGTTGTGGGGCTAACATTCAAATTATGTTGCCGATGGTTTCCAGTTTAGAAGAAGTGCGAGCGGCTAAAGAAATTCTAGGCCTTGCTATGGAGGAACTAAACTCAGAAGCGATCGATTTTCAGCCAAACATTCCAGTTGGAATTACGATCGAAGTTCCTGCGGCGGTAATTATGGCTTCTCGGTTGGCAAAGGAGGTAGATTTTTTTAGTATTGGCACGAACGATTTGAGTCAATATATTATGGCTGCCGATCGCACTAATCCAAAAGTGGCTTCCTTAGCAGATGCTCTAGCACCACCAGTATTGCTGGCCATACAACAAACGGTAATTGCTGCTCAAGCGAATAAGATTAGGGTCGCTGTTTGCGGTCAAATAGCTTCAGATCCGATTGCCGTGCCGATCTTATTGGGTTTAGGAGTTGAGGAGTTGAGCGTTAATCCCCCCGCGATCGCTACCGTAGCAAAAACTATTGCTCAGTTTAGTATGGCCGAATTTCGGGCGATCGCCGATGCAGTTTTACAATTAGATTCGGCTCGAGCTGTGAGAGAATATATAGCTACGAGCCGATCGATCGTAAAAAACAAAACAGAAACGATCGAATTTTAATTAAAAATATGAAAAAATTAATTAACAATCCAGAAAATGCAGTCAGAGAAAGCCTGGAAGGAATGGCATTAGCCCATCGAGATCTGATTAAAGTCCACTTCGAGCCTAACTTTATTTATCGCGCCGACGCACCGATTAAAAATAAAGTAGCTGTCGTTTCCGGTGGTGGTAGCGGTCACGAACCAATGCACGGTGGCTTTGTGGGGATGGGAATGCTAGATGCGGCTTGTCCGGGTGAAATTTTTACTTCTCCGACTCCCGACCAAATGCTGGCAGCTTATCAAACAGTGCATGGTGGTGCGGGTATTCTTAATATAGTCAAAAATTATAGCGGCGACGTAATGAACTTTGAAATGGCCGCAGAATTAGCGATCGCCGAAAATATTTCAGTTAAAAACATCTTAATTGATGATGATGTCTCTGTTAAAGACAGCCTTTATACTCAAGGTCGTAGAGGTGTAGCCGCGACCATTTTAGCTGAAAAAATCTGCGGTGCTGCGGCAACTGCTGGTTACGATCTGCAACAATTAGCAAACCTCTGTCGCCGAGTTAATCTTAATAGCAAGAGTATGGGCATGGCATTAACTTCCTGTATTCCACCCGCTAAAGGATCGCCAATTTTCGATTTAGCAGAACAAGAGATCGAAATTGGCATCGGCATTCATGGCGAACCCGGGCGCGAGAGAATGGAGCGATCTTCAGCAGACAAAATTACTGAAATGCTTGCTCTGTCTATTATTGAAGATCTAACTTATACGCGAATCGTTAGAGAATGGGACGAAAATAAACAAGAATGGGTAGAAATAGAATTAGTAGATCTGTCTTTTCAGCCAGGAGATTCAATTCTCGCTTTTGTTAATGGCATGGGAGGTACGCCAATTTCAGAGCTTTATATTGTTTATCGCAAATTAACAGAAATTTGTCAAAAGAAAGATCTAAATATTGTCCGCAGTTTGGTTGGTTCTTACGTTACTTCTTTAGAAATGCAAGGCTGTTCTATTACTCTATTAAAGTTAGATGATGAGTTAATTAAATTCTGGGACGCACCAGTTAAAACTCCTGCATTTCGTTGGGGAATTTGAAATGAATTCGATCTCAAAAGAGCAAATTTTAAAGTGGTTGGAAACGACAGCTCATGTTTTAGAAGAAAATAAGGACTATTTAACCGAATTAGATGCCGCTATCGGCGATGCAGATCATGGCATTAATATGAATAGGGGCTTTCAAAAGGTAAAACAGCAGTTAACTAGTCTTGGCGATCTAGATATTGCAACCATTCTCAAAACAGTTAGTATGACTCTCATTTCCGCTACAGGAGGGGCTAGCGGGCCGTTATACGGGACATTTTTTCTCCGTGCTAGTATGGCAGTCAAGGGAAAATCGCAACTGGACTCGCAAGATGCGATCGCTTTACTTCAAGCGGGTTTGGATGGAGTCGTACAAAGAGGGAAAGCCAAACTAGGAGATAAAACTATGGTCGATGCCCTAACTCCTGCGGTAAATAATTTTAAAGCAGCAATTTTTGCAAACAACGATCTATTAGAGGGACTAAAACAAGCAGTAAATGGAGCAGAAGAAGGGATGAAAAGCACTATTCCCCTGGTCGCAAAGAAAGGAAGAGCCAGTTATTTAGGCGATCGCAGTGTCGGCCATCAAGATCCAGGTGCTACTTCATCCTATCTTTTACTTAAGTCTTTATTGGAAAGTGTCCTTTGACGATCGCTGTTTAGAAATCAAATTATCCTCTATTAAAAAACATTTAATCTACGATAAGTGGTATCTTAGCGCAAGGTCAGCTTTCTCGCAGAGGAGAGCCGCTACGTGGTGCAATCAATCTATGAAAAATATCTTTAACTTACCCGAATCTCTACCCGACAAAGAATTATTTGAGATTTTGCATAATAATGAAAAAGTTAAAATAGAGCGCATTATCTCAACCGGACAAACTACACCATCAGGTCAATGGTACGACCAAGATCGAGATGAATGGGTGATTTTGTTACAGGGACAAGCTGAACTATCTTATGCTGACGGCAAGAGTATTAAACTAAGAGCAGGAGATTATCTTTTCATACCAGCTCGTCAAAAACATCGTGTCGAACATACCAGTTGCGAACCTCCTTGTATTTGGCTAGCAATTCATTTAAATATCGCACCGAGCAACGGCTGCGCCCTCGCTACGCGAGATCCGTAAATAGAATGGAGTTTATATAATCGAGTAGTTATAGCCAATATAAGCTATACTGCCTGGAACGAATACTCGAATAAGATAAGTAGTTGTGACTAAATTATTTTTATCCTTCGGTGCTATTTTGGCAGGTTTATCGGTAGCTGCTGGCGCGTTTGCTTCTCACGCACTCAGAGATAATTTGAGCGATCGCGCTTTAGAAATTTTTGAGACTGGCAGCAAGTATCAAATGTATCACGCTCTGGCTTTGCTAATCGTAGGTTTACTTTTGAGTCGCAGCGAAGTAGCATCGACTTTATTAAACGCTGCTGGGTTGGCTTTTATAGCTGGAATAGTTTTATTTTCAGGCAGTCTTTACGCTCTTAGTTTGACGGGGACTAAATTATTAGGAGCAGTTGCCCCCGTAGGAGGAGTAGCTTTTTTAATCGGTTGGGCTTGTCTGGCTGTAGCTGCTTGGAGTTTAAAATAATCGAGTGTGTAATAAGCGGTAGGTTATTGAAAGTAAAAACAAGAATTATTCAGAGTAAAGCAACTCCTAGTAATCGATTACATTGAAGCGAATTTAGATCGAGATTTAACTTGACAAGAATTAGCCAATCTCGTCGATATGAGTCCCCGCTACTTTTGTACTCTATTCAAACAATCGACTGGAATAACACCTCATAATACCAATTTGCAAAAATGCTCCAGGTGTAAATATTTCGTTGATGGCAGAATTACCTATTTATAGGGGTTTCCAAGATCCGAAGACGAATCTAAAGGACAATCACCCCTTGGTTGAGATTTCAAACTAATC
>JAAUYH010122812.1_pt1 | contig 10402 bp, 7 predicted proteins | sample 7278061 | NCBI WGS metagenome assembly JAAUYH01 (sample SAMN14350203, study PRJNA611818) | marine sediment metagenome | isolation source: surface marine sediment (0.6m) | place: French Polynesia: Moorea | collected 2018-08 | reverse complement strand
TGTGCATTACATGAAAAGCTTTTAGTCTTACGATTGGATAGTGCACGGCCTTTAGTGTTTATGTCAAATCTTGCGTACATGGGCCATTTTCATCACGAAACGTAGTTGGACCAAAAAATAGAACGGACTATTTGTATTCCACTGAAATCAGGAAAGAAACAGCACCTGCACGGGTACCTACTGCACTATCGAATACAATCTACCTAATTAATATGTAAGGCTTGTTGCATTCTCGAAGGGCATGGCCTGCTACTAATACACATAATGGCGATCTGCGAGCAAGAAATCTGTTTTTAGAAGACTAAGCACACCGAGTGTAGATGATTGATCCACAGTTGGGAAGTGAGATAAACCTAGGTTTTCGCCTCACTGTGGCAAGCTGCATGGCAACTGTGCTTTAAGTATGATAGGGTTGAACTGTACAACTTATGAATGGACATGTATTTGTTTCAAAACCCGACTAGAACATAGAGTCGAACTACCAAAGCAGGTTGTCAGATCCTAATCTTGTTTAGGTATGTGCATGTTTTACGTATTTGCATCTTTTGAGAACTATCATAAAGGCATAGAGTCGATGAAGATGTCTGTAGAGATAGTCAGACGACATGCTCGCCCAGGAGATACAGAATTCGGCGTGGTGAACAAACTTCGAATGTTGAATATTGTAAATTTAATCCAACAAGAAATAGAAAAACGGTGGAGTTTTGTATGTTACGGTACCAGTACAGATTATATAACTGTACTGTATCGTACAGTACTAACTGTAAAGAAATAAATAGATACAGCCATACAGTACTGTACCTGTATTGAGTAGAATATGTTTCTAACTGTAAATTTCAAATGCAAGATGCAGAAACCAGAATCTGCTGGACCATAGCCCCAACCAAACAAGATGCAAATTCGACGACGAGACAAAACGACTCTGATTTATGCAGCAGATCGGCCACATTTATAGAGCAAAAAGCATGCTAGCCGCACGAAGTGATAGAGAAGTAAGGGTGAGAAGAAAGGGAAGGGCTAGTGATGTAGTGTGATTTCCCACACAGTAAGGAGATATGATGAGCATACGTCATCGAAGAGTGGAATTGTTCATGCTCAGCAAGGCTGAGTAGGAGCGCGAGCACGATTGGACTCGATCGGTGTATGGTCTGCACAGAACGGTGAGCAGGGCTCGATAGCGCTGCTGTCCCACATGATGCATCGCGGCTACAATGCATCGTCTACTTCACTATCAACGTCGTCGTCACCGATTTTGACAGCGAGAAGAAATCGTCCCCTCGATTCTGTTGGTGAAATGGGAAGTTGCAGGAGCCTCAAACACCGAAAAACGTGCACAAAACGCTGTGCAAGCGCAAGTCAAGAAGAAAGTGACACCGAAAGAAACGAACCTCGACAAATGTTCAGCGGTTCTGCGATACTTTTACTGTACAACACCTGCACACACACACACACACACACACACACCAGCGCCAGGCTAGAAGACAGCGCAACTTAGATATGTAACACCGGCCGTCTTCGCCACCAACTGAAGGCACGTTTCCGCCATTTTGACAGCCGCAGGTTAGCGGTATTTGTCGCCGTGGAGACAGGTCGCGCCGCTAGCACGGTAATTGCGACGTGGGGTCGTCGCTCATGAATTTCCCATCTCACCACGTCGTCACGGTCACGTTCGCAGTACGGGTAGGCCCCGCAAAGTGGGCAGCGCTCACAATAACTCAACCAAGTGTTGATGCAGTCTAGATGGAAGTTGTCATGCGTGCATGGCAGGCGCGCGCAGGCGTGTTCCTCGAGCACGTCCTCTAGGCATATCACACATCGGCGTGGTTGTTGTTGTTGTTGTGTGACACAGTCGTGGTTGTAGTGGTTGGGGGTGCTGGTAGAGGTTGCGTGGTTGCCGCAGGAATAGGCGCGAGTCATGACGGCGCCGCGGTAGCCGCAGCAGCGGTAGGGGTGCAGAATGGAGGGTGAGCCCGAAACAGCCAGCACCCAAGCATAATAACCAAAGAGTGAGGCGGGGTCGAAAGTGTGAGCGAGAATTGTGGAAGAGGGGCTTGGCCACGGCTGAGGTGCAGGCGTCAACCGCGCGCGGCGATTGGGCAGCAGGCGGTAAGAGAGCAGTTACTGTAAATAGAGGCTGGCGTCATCCGCTTTGTTGCCCATCGTGCTCGACACTCACTTGCCACACTGTCGTTGTCATCGTGGGTCATCGGCGATGTTGTGTTAGATTGTCGCTGCCAATCAGCACCACCACATTGCCATACCTTCCTGTGCTCTCCAACTCTTTTACCCTACCCCGCGCCACAGTCGTACGCTCGCCCACTCGCCCGCTTATCCAAATACACTACGTCTCAGTACGTATTCGCCATCCGTGTGCTCCCACCCCCGAACCAGCACTCGCACTACCCAGTACAGTACAGTACTCCTTGCTCAGAAGTTGCTTCTCTTTTTCGAATGGCTATTGGTACATCTGCAGTTGGCACCGCGATCAATCTTTGCACGATTTATGACAGCCGCTACCTTGGTTCCGTATTATCAACGTGACTAAGAGCGCCAGCCGCAGCTCCCACATCTCCATTTACCCAGCAACTTGCTCTTCATTAGCATGTGCATTCCCTCATACTCGAACTGTACAATACACCTGATCAAAAGTTAGGTGGTTGGCTCGTTCGAATTTGGTTTCGCCTTATTTGAAAAAGCGACGCGACTCTCGCGTGCGTAGGCCGAAAGGTGTCTATAGCAGTCGATGATTACTGCGGCGAGAGTGCACACTGGTTTTGGAAGGTGCGCAACCTTGGGTGATGCACTCCACATTACTGTCCATTTTTGTATTATATTACGCCGTACTATGAGTACTGCTCACTGTGAGTACTGTACTGTTCGACATACGTCATCATGCAATGTCGAAACTCCTTCTAACAGCTACAGTATACAGTAGATTTGCAATATCTTGCCCCGACGTTGGCCACTGCCGCATACAGCAGTACTATTCCGTCTGTTGTGCTAATTCTCCTTCTACTGTACACTGCTGCTATACTTACTATCCTGACTACTGTGTCATCCCTTCAGCGTCGACTACCTCACTCTCTCCTCAACCTGTTCAAATTACTGTTGGATTCCACATTGGAAGCTTTCTGATCTTGGAATTTACAATTTCTAGCAACCAAGTCCTCCTACTACGATCTCCCCATATTCAACTCAATATTAGACCAGTAATGATATCATTACCACCAAGTTCAAATTTGCTTCTCTTTTAAGTAGACGTTGATCTCCGAGCGAAGCCGGCTACCGTACACTTATACAGTAATCGAGATATGCTTATTGTCGTGAAGTATGCATTCGTTCTATTTCAAGACTGCCTCCCGATCGTGTGAAGTTATCTGGCCCAGATCATTGACTACTGAACTGTATTTCCTCTCTTGTTTAGCACAGCTAACTCTCGCTCACATCAAAACAAGTTTTCATATCGATAACAGGTGGGGAACCCACGCTAATGAGGCGAGAGTTCATTCGAATGTCATTTAAAACGAAATTTACTGTTATTGGCAACGTGAATCTGTGTACAGTACTTGAAAACATTTGTCAAGTGAGAAAACACGCTCTCTATTTCGCATCAATGCGAATACCTCGCCTCACGATCGTGCGCATCGCACGACACGTCCACAAATAAGATTGAAATTTCGTAATGCGCGAGAAGAGGAAGCGAATGGGTAGTTTAGCGGAAGCGCACCGATGAAAATCGAAACGACGAAACGCACGCCCTCAACTCGAGGCATCACCACATATAAACGTTGCAGAATTTACAGTGACCACACAAAAACAACACAGCGCAGGCACGCACACGCGGAACCGATACGGTGCGAAGCGATGATGGCACACCGTTCACAGGTCGGAGCGTTGTTGCACGGTGGGTAGGTAGAGAATGATGGGTCACCGAACGGAGAAACGGCACACAACACTGGCACCTTACGGTGTCACCCACAACCGGAAGAGTACAAAAGATACGATGAAACTGCGACGATTTGTTCCCAAGCAACGACGGAAAGAAGCGCAGTACGAAAACAAATCATCGTTATCATCGAGGATATCGGCTATCTGCGCATCTTCACCATATTCGCGATGGACGCTTCCACTGCATTGGGAAGTAGTGAACAAACGACAACGACTACAACCACCACAACGGCGGGCACATTCGACATGTCGTTAACAATGGATGAACTACTTCCACTCCCACCGCACCTGATCCCGGCACCGGTAATCTACGAGCATGGCATAGACTTTGTGGATTGTATTTTAGAAGAGCGGTGGCCCGAAACAAAGGTAGAGCCAGAAGTGAAGCCAGTGCGTACACAGGCCAAGCCGAGAGTGTTGCATCGGTGTACAGTGGAGGGGTGTACACGTGCATTCCCATTGAAAAGCAATTTGAAGAAACATCGCGAATCAGTGCATCTAAAATTGCGACCACACGCTTGTCCTCGCTGCAATCGCACGTTCTACGAGCGATGCAAATTGAGGGGGCATGTGGCCACAGTTCACGATGGGCAGCGCAGATTTCCTTGTCAACATCCAGGATGTACAGCGGCGTTCAAACAAAATTCCGATCGAAAGCGTCACGTGCGCGAAGTTCATCACGGTGCCAGTCGTTGGTAGAGTCAAGTAAAACAGTTGTTCTTTCATGAGTTCGTGCTCCGGTGCAAAATATCAAGAGCGTTGACGGCAGGATTCGAACCTGCGCCCCCGAAAGGACAGCATGCATCGCATTACATTCGAGTGCTGCGCTTTAGACCACTCAGCCACGTCAACAGACGCCATTACTTCCAACTGTATCTTGCGGTGTTCCAGTAGCAGCACGACTAGGTATATATATTCGAGTCTGTTGTTCTAGCGTCCACGGAATCCACCTGCTCTGAAACAATTGCAGAAACGACGAAACCCTGGAAATGAAATCTACACAACACGTCTTTGAAACATAAGGATGGCCTCAGTTCTCGTTACCTCCTGTCGATTACAATGGTCAGTGGATACCGGTTAAGCTCATCGGCACCATTCACTACCTAGTATGACTATCAATTTATACAGTGTAGTATTAGTGCATATTGTTGAAATGAAGAGGATCGGTGTTTCATATTATCCATTCAAGGTAGTTGTCTATGAACCCGATGAACATCAGCGAAGAACTCATAAAGCAATGCGTGCTCGCAATGGACAAAGAATCTTATCGCTCTGAACAAAACTTTGCTCTTGCATCCCTTCTTTCTGAACCTCCATTCCAGATTTTGGCCGTTATTGGCTCGTGTGTTGTCAGATATATATATATATATGGGAACAGCACTTTTACCACTACAGATTTTGCATCGTACGACTTGGTTATTCCCCAAAACGTTTTTCTCCTCAACGAGTAGGTAGCCGATGTCTCATCGTTTCCCTGGGCCAAACAAACCGTCGCGATAATCTGTTTTTATTTCTCAAGCGTTTTCCACGATCGCCTTTCCTACCGCATAATCGAATGTCAATCACATGTGTCCGTTTCTATCACATATTCATGCATAGTTCCCTCAATATCACCACGGTGACTTGACATTTTGTCACTGGGCATTAAAAAAGAACAATGTACAAATCAAATGGATACCTAGTTAGTGAATGATGCTCACGTGCATATCCGGCACCCGAAATTCTATTTGGACACTGCCTATGATCTATTCCGAGAAAATGGTTCGATAATGAAGAGTGTGCTATTCTAAATAAGGTTGTATGGTACTGTACTGTACAGGGTGGCAATAGAAAACCGGGGCGTATTTGCAATACATTAGAGCTTTGGGTAAGAAACATATCGAGGTTTACCGTGAGAGGCATTGGGTGCACACGATGCAGACGAGGCAGAGAGTAGAAATACCGGTAACGGAGATCCAATAAGTAGGGGAGTATGTGGTCATGAACATCATCTTAGATACGTAGGACACAAGAAATAAACGAGAAGCGGATTAAGGCACGGAAAACGGCAATACGAGTGATAAGTTAACATGAATGACAAGACCACTACAATATCTTGCAACGAAATAAAAAGCCATCTACCAATGAGGGTCGTCCATTCTACTTCACTGCACTTACTCGTTTGCTGCACATTGTCAAACGGAAGCAAGGCACAGATTCATTGACAACACTTAGCATGTTCACGTTGTCATTTCAAATCATCTAATATTTTATCTAAAATTAAGGCTTCTATGAAACCAGTTTGTTTCTAGCGGAACACTCTGAGCTGTTTCAGCAGTGCAGTTGTCATGTGAAAAAAATTCGCGGTGTCAACACGCTCGGTTACTGGTCAACTACAGGATAGTGTCACGTAGCAAATAAACTAGCATTTTATTGGTTCTACTATAATACTTTTGTCTTCCAGTGTTGTCCATAAATTCTCATCAACCCACTGACCACAACAGAACCACCAGGTGACACTGGTGGGAACACATTAACTACAACGACTTCTAACTGCAACATGAATACCAACGACAACAACCACCTCCGTCCGAATGGCGTTGCACCCCAAATCCGACGAACAAGACGCAACAACTATCAACTAAACGCAGCTGGTGTGGCTCAACTTGAAGATGATATTCGAGCCTTGGAACTTCGACCGAGGTCCCCTTCTCCCCCAAACTCACCGTATACTAATCAGCAAGAAATTGTCCAAGAAGAGCCACTTCAACCGGCTTCGCCAGTTGCACAACCAGAAGTGAATGATAGCATCCCACCGGAGGGCGCTCAAAACTTAGCAAACGAAAATGAAATTGCATCACCTCAGCCAAGGCCGCAATCACCTTTGACGCCACCACCCGTGCCACCGGTTCTCGACGGCGCCTTCACACCAATTGGTTTGGTCAATGTTGGTGAACCTGAATTGCCACACGGCACGCCACCGATGGCTCCTTTAACGTTACCTCCGACCATTCACGACTCGCACACACAGAATTGACTCAACTTGAACGCAACTTTTAACTCGGTCGCTCGCTCGAACGGCGGTTCCCTTCCTCCCTTCCAATCAATTGTAAACTCAAACGTTCTTCTTTGTTATCTTGCTTCCCCGTTTCCACATTGCGACAACGCTGGTTAAGTCACACTCTCGCAATTCCACGACCTCCGCAATACATACCAACTTTGCTGTGTGTCAAGCAAACAAAGCCGAAGGAAATGCTCGCGGATGAGTTCAGTAACGGTCGCTGGCTGCTCTTCCGACAAGCGCGTGTTCCGTCTCACTGTGTGTTGTTAGCAAACAGAATGTGGACTAGCTCTTTTGGCTTTTATGTGCAAGTCGAAATCAAGAATTCGTGATTTATGACGGTGCTCTGCAGTGAATACACGACGTTCAAGTTGTGGCGTTACGAAGATAACAAGAAAACGTTTAGGTTACCAGCTGTGTACGGTATTTGTATCGTCATTGCTCACCCGCAGTTTGGAAACAACCATAGGTTCGCTCTGTGAACGGCGATAGCGCGGTGCCGAACCCTCGACTCGCCGAGCTTCGCTAGCAGAGGTCAAGCATTGCTTGACGGCCACCGTATGCAGCCCGTTCACGTCGGCTGCACACCTGCAGCCGAATTCACTCCACTTGTGAGCACAGCCGATTTATTTAGGTTTTCTCGAAACAGGTGGAACCAGTTCGTTGATTGAAACAAGATTGCACTGTGCGGCTCATATTGACGCTTTGTTTCGCTGCCAGCTTTCCGACTTGTTCTTGCACTGTTTACTCAATCCTATTCGCCGTCTAACCGCAACACCTGTTTCAGAGCTGATTACTTCGCGCAGCATCCTTGTTTCCGTGCTTGCTTTCCTCCTTCATCAAGGCCATGCAGTACCGTTGACATTCCACTGCCCCTGCCTTGCTGCAGTACAATATTCCGCCTGCTTGATGTCAGACAGCGATGACGATTGACGACTTGATTGACATTTATTCCGCCTGTTACAACACGCCATTCTAAGAAACTGAGATGGAGTACCCACCAATTGTTTTGGGAACTAACGAGGAAAGATTGACCCATATTGTACAAAACACTATCACAAGAAAGTAGCCAACACGAACACTATCACTGTCGTAGCCCAGTTTCCCGCTCGTCGTCATCGTTATGAAATAGGATGGGGACGTTCTCACGAAGTTTGTGACTTCTCTCCGAGTAGGCAACGCGGTCGATGATATTTTCCTCGGGGTCCATCAATATTATCATTCCCCTGGTGTTCGTGAGTCGCACGCTTCCAATATCACCCACCTTTCGCGCTTCACCCGACGGAACGAAACCCGATATCTCCGCCTTCGCCCTTCGACCGGTGCTAATTTTCCAGCCATCCAAATCCAAATCTTCCGCACTAAAGTTCGCAATCGTGAGCCACTCATTGCCCCTATCCGTACCCTCCGGATTTATCATTGCAGCGAGAATGAACACACCAGGATACGATGAAACGCCACTCTTGTCACTTCCGGTGTTCACCACGGTGTCCCCGGTAACCGGCATGATTTGCGGCTCCTCGTTGATGCTGCCCAATGGGTTTGCTTGTTTCACCGCGTCGTCGAATATCAGGCCGGTTTCTTCCTCAATCACCTTCACGGGCACTTGGTAAGCGCCGAGGTCGAAGCGTCGGCGTCGCGCGTTCTTGTCGGAGATGGCGTCACGGTCCTGCGCCATGATGAACGCGCGCGTGGCGAGCTTGTCATCGCGGTCCACAAAGCACACGACCTTGAAGAACGCGGTGGGGATGGTGGCCGGCGGATTGCCGATCGACTTCTGAATCCCGCGCCGATTCGTGTATATCGGGCCGCTGAACACGGAGATACGGTCGGTGCTGTCGAGCTTGAGGTCGAAAACCCACGACTCCAATGCGAGCCATTCATCTTGATTGAACCCAGCATGCTGTAGGGCTGCATTACTATACACCATCGTTGCATCACTCGCTTCCGATGCCTGTTCCTCCGTATCGCCCCATGCTTTCGAGTTGCGTCGTCAGTGAATTCGTTCGATGTCGGACCTCGGCTGCCGATGACTTACCTGCGCTCGCTCGACGCGCGAGATGGCCACGATCATAATCGTTGTTGCGGTAGTACGCGTTCGACAATTGGTACTCGCCCACCTGGTCGTCGAGCGACCATCGTGACCGCTTGACCGAACGCAACTTGCTCTGGTCGATGTTGAGCCCCACCACGATGGGCTGCCGCCGCGCCTTGTTCGTGGCGACGCTGAAGTGGATGTAGCGCGTGTAGTACGTCTCCTGGAAAATCGTGTCGGGCAGCGTTTCCGCGGTCAGCACATCGTACACCAGCGAATCGGCGAACTCGGGCAGTGGGACCGTGTGGCTCGGTCCCAGAAACGTGGTGTCGTATCCAAGCCCCTCCATCTCTGTTTCTCTCGTCAACATTGGGCGATCACTAGGAATCCTTCGGGTTTTGCTAGACAGTTCAGATTTATGTCCGTATGGGGCACAGCTGGATGTATGTTCCCACGCTGTACGATACAGCACCCTAGCATCCTATTTTTTATTGTGTTTCTTCCCGCTCTTGCGACACCCCTTACATCAGAACTTTCACCGTCTTGTACTGTAGTTCCACTAAATTATACGGTGGAAAGTCTGTCCCCTGAATACAGCACAGTCCTGTGCAGTAAATTTAGTTCATAGTTCAATCAGGCACCGGTGTACAGTACCGTATAGTACAGCATGTAGTCATCAAGCGAACGGGTGTGTCAAAAGGTGTGAACATTTCCTGTTGGCAATCGGTCACCGCATCGAATGATTCCCGTGAAGGCTATTGTCAATTTCATTCCTGGGAAACAATTTTCATTCCGAGTAGTCTCATGGTTCCGTGCCAACTTCAGAGATCCTGGTCGACGGAACTTTCACGGTGCTTCCGGTAATGGTATGAATCTGAACACAACATACTGTACCGGAAAATGCTCCAATCATCTCGTTGAGTCACTCAGAAGATGAGCAAAAAAGAGAATACTGTAAGTAGCGTAAAATAGTTTAAAAATTTTCTTGTTAACTGTAACTATTGTTGGGCGTACTGGACATTGCAAGTTACTAACATAAGACAGCTGGTCGGACAGAAATTACAAAGAGGAGGACATTGCAACCTCGCTGATCTTGAAATGTTGTTGAGATTGGAATAAGCTGCCTTCAGGATCGGCGCTGTCGACGGGCGGGTCTTGTGCTATCAGAATCGTCACGCGCACGCTTGCGCGGGTTTTCGCAAGCATGGGAGCGCAATACCATTCCCGTACGAGGAGAAGTTCGAGCGGGTTGTGATTCCGTCGTACTGGGGGCTTCATAGCGTACGCTTGATGGCGCGTCTCTATGCTCGGATGGTGCGTTACGGACGGCCGCGTCTCCATTGCGCCGCGGAGTAGAGGCGTGCTCCCTCGCATTTGCC
>JAAUYH010044606.1_pt1 | contig 10402 bp, 8 predicted proteins | sample 7278061 | NCBI WGS metagenome assembly JAAUYH01 (sample SAMN14350203, study PRJNA611818) | marine sediment metagenome | isolation source: surface marine sediment (0.6m) | place: French Polynesia: Moorea | collected 2018-08 | reverse complement strand
TGACCGCAATTCATACCATTTGCCTCGTGAGTGAAACCAAAGGCATTTAGTAAAAATCGCCAACGACATTGTTTAGTGCGTAAATATTGCTGCATTTGTGTTTGCCAATCTTGCTGTTGCCTACTGAGGCGATTAAAAGCCAGACGAGAAGATTGTTTTTGGTAGTGAAAAGGATCTTGCCATTTAACTAAACCTAAACTATGGAGAATGCCCAAAGTAATTTCTCCGTCGGGAAACTGTTGGGTAATGGTTTTTATGTTCCCTTTAGCTGGTATCTGTTTAATTAGCTGCTGCGCTTGTCGATATTGTTTTTCCAGCTTCCTGGTAAAAAACTGACTCCGTTGTTTATCTTCAGGATTAAGCCAGCCTGTAGGTTCACTAACTAAGGTTAAAGCCTCGGCAATTTGACCATTTCTGCCTCCTCTGCCTACTTCTTGAATATACTCGGCTAATAATTCGGGGGCATGATAATGTATGATCCAAGCAACATCAGGTTTATCAATTCCCATACCAAAAGCTGAAGTACAGACTACAAATTGAATTTTGCCTGTTAGCCAATGGTGTTCAATATTTCTTCTTTGCTTAGTAGCTAATCCTGCGTGATAAGCAGCCGCCTGAAAATTAAGGGATTTAAACCATAGTGCCAGAGTTTCACTGTCTTTTCGAGAACGAACATAAACTAATCCCGATTTATTTTTTCTAGCTTGAATAAACTTGAGTGTTTGCTGCCTTCTACCTTTCGGTGTCCAAACTGTCTTAATGGTTAAATTGAGGTTAGGACGATAAGGACTGATTAAAAAAGTATCTGGTTGCTGTAATTCCAAAACTTGGGCGATCGCTTTTTGCGTCTGGGGATCGGCAGTAGCCGTAAAAGCAGCGATCGCTATTTTAGTGCCAGGGGGTTTATACTTTAATAAACTGCGACGTACTGCCCCTAAACGGCGATATGCCGGGCGAAAAGTCGTTCCCCATTGAATTAGACAATGAACTTCATCCAGGATCAAACCAGCGATTTTAACTTCAGGCTGTGAGATAACTTGCCATACAGAGGTACTAAGTAAAGTTTCTGGGGATAGATAGAGTAATTTTAATTGCTGGGTGGCGATCGCCTTTAAAACATGTTTCTTTTCTTTTCTCGATAATTCGCTGTGTAATAAAGCCCCTGGTAAACCAAGTTGCTGCAATTGACTGACTTGATTTTCCATTAATGCCACTAAAGGAGACACTACCAAAGTTAATCCTGTTTGCAATAGTGCAGGTAGTTGAAAGCAAATAGATTTTCCCCCTCCTGTAGGCAAAATCACTAAAGCATCTTGACCAGTTAAAAGAGTACGAATTATCTCTCCTTGTGGGGGGCGAAAGTCTTCATATCCCCAAATATCTTTTAATTTAGCTCGTACTTCCTGCCAATCAAGATTCATTGACTACCTACCAAGAATTGACTGTTTACTATTAATATTTGAACTTAAGTTATTTATTATATTTATTTATAAATAAAAATTATTGAATATGTAAGTATTTACTTTTAAGATTTTGAAGAATTGATCTGAATAAATCTAGCTTCACAATATCTTCACATGATGTAGTTTATGATGCTCGTGATAGGTAATTAAGGTTACTGATAAGTTCCGTAAAATTACCGTAAAGTATAAACTTGAAAAAATAAAATCATGGCAACTATAACTGGAACAGTAGGAGATGACACCTTATTAGGTGGTGTTGGAACTGATTCAATAATCGGTTTAGAAGGTGATGACTTATTAATAGCAGTTAATGCTAATGACACGTTAGTTGGCTTCCCTGGTGATGATATCTTACTTGGCAACGAAAACGACAATACATTAAACGGTGGTTCAAATAATGATCTTCTAATCGCAGGTGATGGAGAAGATTTACTTATCGGCTGGAATGGAAATGATACTTTATCAGGTGGTGCTGGTAATGATACTCTCAGAGGTGGACAGGACTTAGATACTCTCATTGGCGGTACTGGAGCGGATATATTTCGACTACAGGAAGATGGTGGAGCTGACAGAATTCTTGATTTTGATAAAGCACAAGGAGATAAAATCGAAATATCAGCTCCAACAGCAGGAGTAACTGCTTTTACAGACATAGCACTTGGGTTAGATGCTTCAGGCAGAAGCACGGAAGTTACCATCGTTGCCAGTGGAGAGTTGATTGGTTTGGTAGTAGACGTTTTACCTGGCACACTAGTTGCAGCCGACTTTACTTTCATCTAATTAATACACCCACTCAAGAAGAATTACACGCTCAACTAAAAACTTGGGGGTATTATCAGGAACAGTTAAAGTTATGCAGCAGATTGTTAAATAAATTGGATAATTATTTAGATGTAATTTGTTTAAGAGATATAGGTGAAGCTTACTTTTTTTTAGCAAATTATCATCAAGCATTAAATTATCAGCAGCAACATTTAGAAATTGCTCAAAAGATCAATGATAAATCAGAACAAGGTATTGCCTTAAATAATCTTGGTCTTACTTATTATTATTTTGGAAATATAGATTGGGCTATAGATTACTATCAACAGGCAATGAAAATATCTGAAGAAATCAATAATCTTGAATTAAGAGCAATTGTCTTAGTTGGGTTAGCCGATCTTGATAATACTCTGGGAAATTATCAACAAGCAATTGAACATTCACAACAGTCTTTGAATATTGCACGAAAAAGTAACTTTCTTAAAGGAGAGACAAAAGCACTTACATCTCTTGGTAATACATATTTTTTTCTTGGCAACTATCATAAAGCTTTAGATTGCTATAGACAGTCTTTAACTATTGCCCAAACAACTGAAAACCGCCCAATGGAAGGAAATTCATTAGGGAATATAGGAAATATTTATAATACTCTGGGGAAATATGAAGAAGCAATTAGTTACTCTAGACAATTTCTAAATATAGCTCGTGAAACTGGCGCTCGCTCTCAAAAGGCAATAGCTTTAAATAATTTAGGTAATGCTTGGTATGCTTTAGAAGACTACTCCAGAGCAATTGAATGCCATCAACAAAGTTTGGCTATTGCACGGAAAATTGAGTATAAGATTGGAGAAGGAATATCATTATCTAGTTTAGGAGATATCTTTATAAAACTGGATAGATATTCAATGGCTATAGACTATTTACAACAGGCATTAATGATTTTTAAACAAATTGGTTATCGTTTTGCTGAAGCACAAACTCTTAAGAATTTAGCAAAACTTTATTTTAAATTAAATAATTTTGAGCTATCAAAAAAATTTTGTGACCAAGCTTTAGCGATTGCAACAGAGTTAGGAATTTATTTGGCAAATGAATGTCAGGAATTAAAAGAAAAATTATTACGTACAACTTAAAATAAACGTAACCGTCCCTTAACTGGCCCAACTCCCTTAAATAATGTGAAGAGAAATAAATCTATAAAGAGCGATCGCTCTTCCCAGAAGAGTAGGGGAATTTTAATTTAACTACTGAGTTGTTCGACTAACCGCTGCAATTTAGAGTAATGAGAACCTTGCCAATAGACTTGTTGACATCCCTGACAGAGAAAGAACTTATCATAATACTGTCGCGTTTTAGCAGGTAGGCGAGCAGAGACTCGCTCTAACTTAACTGTAACTAGCTCGCCATTACAGCGCAAACAACGTTTAAAAGGCTGAATTTTCTCCCAAAGGGCAAAACGCTGTAAGACTTCTCGACCCTGTTGAATCGGCTCGATCGCCCTGAGCCAATAGCCATAGGTTACTATCCGCCGCTTGAGCAGTCCCCGATCTCTGGTGAGTAATATCCGTTGCCCAGAAGCAGAGATAGCAGCCAGTTCTTCGTCATCACATTGCTGACGATACCAAGTATCAAAACCTAAAAGCCGCAGATAGTTAGCTAACTTGCCTAAGTGAACATCCAAGACAAAACGAGTTGAGTATAAAGGGGGACGGAGTAATAATTGCGAACCTAATGACAAGTTGGAAAAGTGAGGGTAGACGCTAAATCGGTCTCCATCTTGTAGGCAATAAGAAAAATCAACGGACTGACTATTGGCGAGAATCAATTCAACCTCTGGATGGGGAACGCCTAATGCCTCAATAGTATCTTTAATAGAGGGATTGCCTTTAACCTGATACGTAAATTCTTGCTGTTTTCTACCTAAAGGCAAGAAATCATTGAGTGAACCGTAAAAGCGAAAATAAGTGTAATTGCTCCTCATTTTGAATTTTCGTTGCTATGGTTACTCTACATGAGAGATTGTTGGTTAAACAACAATTAAATATTGGCAGTCGAAAAAATAGTTAGTAAAATCCCAGGCAGTAGGTAATGATGAGCGATCGCGAATAAACCAGCTTCTGTTCCTAATTGTTCTCGTTGCTGCCGATTATACAATCTCATTGCCCCAATCCCAGGGATAGAACTGGAAAAATCACCTTCTCCTCTGTAGGCATCAACCAAATAAAAGCGTCCACCTGGAGTAAGAACGCGACTGACTTGCTGAAAAACTTGCTGGGGATGAGGATAATGCAGAAAGCTCATGGTACAGAACACGGCATCAAACTGTTCATCGGCAAAAGAAAGAGATTCTGCCCTACCACTGACAAAAATCAGTCGCTTGTGGTGTTTGTTTCGCGCTCTTGCTTCGCGAAGCATTGACGGAGAAAGGTCTAGCCCAATACCTTTAACAGTAGGGAACCGATCGGCTAGACGATTGAGTAGACGACCAGTACCGCAGCCTAAGTCAAGAACAGCAGCATTTTCTTTTAACTCTACATACTCTAGCAGTCGTCGATGAATTGCTTGGTAGAAAACGGTGGTAAACAAGCAATCATAGTAAGAAGCCCAGAGATTAAAGAAATTTTCTTTTTGTTGATAAACATTATTAGTCATAATAAAAAAACCCCAACAATCGGCGATCGCGGGATTTTAGCTCTGGATTTATATTTATGAAAGAAAAAACTTTTAAGCAGTCGCCAATTCAGGTTCAGGGCGTTTACTATTGCGAATACCTGCGATCGCTTCAGCATAGTCAGGAGCTTTAAATACAGCCGAACCAGCGACAATGGCATTAGCACCAGCTTCTAATACCTGCCAAGTGTTGTTGGGTTTTAGTCCACCATCTACTTCAATCCAAGGATCTAATCCTCTGCGATCGCACATTTGGCGTAGATCTTGCACTTTAGTTACCATTTCAGGGATAAAGCTTTGACCACCAAAACCAGGGTTAACACTCATAATTAAAACGAGGTCACACAGAGGCAATACATGCTCGATCAAAGATAAAGGAGTGCTAGGATTAAGCACTACACCAGCTTGCTTACCTAACTCTCGAATCTGACCCAAAGTACGGTGTAAATGGGGTGAAGCGTTGTGTTCTGCATGAACGGAAATGATATCAGCACCAGCTTTAGCAAAGTCTTCAACATACTTTTCTGGTTCGACGATCATTAAATGTACATCCAAGGGCTTTTTAGTGTAGGGACGAATTGCTTTCACAATTAATGGTCCAATAGTGATGTTAGGAACAAATCTACCATCCATAACATCAACGTGAATCCAATCTGCACCTGCTTTATCTACTGCTTCAATTTCTGCTCCCAAACGACTGAAGTCAGCGGACAAGATTGAAGGAGAAATAACAGTTTTCTTATTAGTCATATTTATCTCTCTAAATTATTTTGTATCGAGGTTAACAAAAATTTAATGATTTATTCAATAACATACCATGTTTTTCCGTTCTAAGGAATGTTATGGAACTGTTCTAATAAACTTATCCAACCTGCCGTCAAAAGCATTACTGCCATCGGTGTTCGTGTATTCTAGATTCAGGCGATCGCCGGATTCCGTTAAATTGCCTTCGTTAAAGCGAAAGCCCCGCCGCCAAATGCCCACACTGGGAGCGCGACCATTATCGGTAAACAACTCGGTGTTAAAGGAGTCTGCTTCTGTGACTTTATAAGTATTTGCCTTCAAGCATCACGAGTTTGACTTAATTCTAAGAGAATACAGTTAATCTGCTTTTCTCACAAATTGAGTTGATATCTTTTCAGTTTTTCAGCCGGCTTGAGTTAAATTTAATCTTTTTTTGGGCAGTCTAAAGGTAGTTTTGGGATTCCAATTCAGAGAAACCAAAAGTACATCTCTAAGAGGTTGTCTGAGAAGTCTCATTTGTTACATCTAAGCCCCCTAAATCCCCCAAAATTGGGGGACTTTGAACCAATAAATACTATTTTCCCCCCAGATTTGGGGGGCTAGGGGGGCAAAATTCAGTATAAAAAAACTTTTCAGATATCCTCTAACTCAGCTTAATTCCCGATCGAGGAGTTTCACGATCGAGATGCCACAAAAATACCGTTTATCTAAACAGAAAACCCTCTATTGAAGGCAGGAAATTTAACAGTTAAAGCATGAATTTATAACTATTAGGGCAAACACAATGAATAAACTATATCGAATTATTAAATCGATCCATCGCAGTGTTTGGATTGGCTTGTTAAGTTTATTATTGGCAACTACCATTGTTCCAGTAGTGGCTTCAGAAGTTCCTAAAGTTGCTGTTGTTGATGCTTCTCGCTTATTAGTTAAAGGTAAAGCAGCCTATGAAGCGGGACGATTTGATGAAGCAAGTAAATATTGGCGCAGAGCAGAACAAGTATATAGTAAACAAGGCGATCGCGATCGCCAGGCTTTGAGTTTGAATTATCTTTCTTTAGCTCATCAGGAATTAGGTGATTGGGATACTGCCAGTCAGGAGATTGACCAAAGTTTGAAGTTAATTGAGGAAAATCCTGAAACTGGGGTTTTAGCTCAGGTGTTAAATACTCAAGGAAGCTTACAACTCGCCCAAGGAGATGCCCAAGGAGCGATCGCTTCGTGGCAGCAAGCAACCAATATTTATCGTCAAACCCAGGATGAAGTGGGTGTAATTGGTAGTCAAATTAATCAGGCGCAAGCTTTACAACAGTTGGGACTTTACGGGCGAGCGCGTAAAATTTTAGCGGGATTGCAAACCAAGTTAACAACAGAAGCCGATCCTCAATTAAGGGCTTTAGGTTTACGGAGTTTGGGTAATGCTCTCCAGGTTGTAGGCGATTTAGAAGAATCCCAAACAGTTCTTAAATCGAGTTTAGAATTGACTCAAAGTCTGGATTTAACTGAAGAAACTAGTGCAACTTTATTTAGTTTAGGCAATGCTGCTCGTGCTTTACAAAGTTATGATGTGGCGATCGCTTTTTATGAACAAACTGCCGCTCGCACATCTAAGCCGATTATTAAAACTGAGGCTCAACTCAATCAATTAAGCCTATTGACTAATTTGCATAAATGGCAAGAGGCACAAGCCCTGATACCAGAAATTAAAGCTAACTTGGCGAGTTTAGCACCTAATCGCCGAACTATCTACGCTAGAGTAAATTTAGCCAAAAATTTGCTCGATCTAGAGGGTCAAAATTCAGTTTCTGCTAGCTATATGGGGGAAGTAGAAAATCTCTTGGCACAAACTATTCCTCAAGCACGACATCTCCAAGATAAACGCGCCTATTCCTATGCCTTGGGGACTCTAGGTAACTTGTACGAACAACAAAAGCAATCTAAAACCGCTCAAAAAGTAACCGCCAAAGCTCTGGCTCTAGCCATGGATATTAATGCCACCGACATCGCCTATCAATGGCAGTGGCAACTGGGAAGATTACATCAACAACAGGGTAATATTGCTAGGGCGATCGCCTTTGAATCAGAAGCAGTTAATAGTCTGCAAGCTATTCGTGGGGATCTAGTGGCAACCAACCTCGATGCTCAATATTCTTTCCGTGAAAGTGTTGAGCCAATCTATCGGGATTTAGTGAAATTGTTGTTAAGTGCCGATGGCGATCGCCCCAGCCAAGAGCATCTAGTTAAAGCACGAGAAGTAATTGAATCTTTGCAGTTAGCCGAGTTAGAAAACTATTTCCGTGAGGCTTGTATTGATGCCCAACCCAAGCAAATCGATCAGGTAGATGAACAAGCTGCCGTCATCTATCCAATTATCTTACCCGATCGCTTGTCGGTAATTATGGCTCTACCTGGGCAACCTTTAGATTACTATCAAACCCCTATTTCCCAAACCGAAGTCGAGCAAACTTTAGAGGGATTGTTTCAAGCTCTCAATCCTGTTTTCTCTAATAAAAAACGTCTCGGTTTATCTGAGCAAGTATATGATTGGTTAATCGAACCAGCCGAAGCTAAATTAGCTGCTCAAAACATCGAAACCCTAGTATTTGTTCTTGATGGTAGTCTGCGTAATTTACCCATGGCGGCTCTTTATGATGGTGAACAATACTTAATAGAAAAATATGGTGTAGCTCTTACCCCTGGATTGCAATTACTCGAACCAGAAAAGCTAGCCAGGGAGGAATTAGAGGCAGTAGTCGCAGGGGTGAGTGAGTCTAATGAAGGATTTGTGGCATTACCAGGAGTCAAAGCGGAAATACAAGACATTTCGGCGATCGTTCCTTCGCAGTTACTCTTAAATCAAGAATTTACCAACCAAAACTTCCAACAACAACTAGAAAAAGCCCCTTCGCCTCTAGTCCATTTAGCTACTCACGGTCAATTTAGCTCTAACCCAGAAGAAACATTTATTGTGACTTGGGGCGGACGCATTAAAGTTAAAGATTTTGAAGGGTTGCTACAATCGCGGGAAGAATCAATCGATGCTCAACCAATTGAGTTACTAGTGTTGAGTGCTTGCCAGACAGCAGAAGGAGATAAACGAGCAGCATTGGGCATTGCAGGTATTGCCGTGCGCTCTGGTGCTAGAAGTACCCTAGCTACTCTCTGGTCGGTCAAGGATGAGTCTACTGTTAAATTGATGGATAAATTTTATCAGCAACTAGCTCAAGCAAATTCTAGTGCTACTAAAGCCGAGGCATTAAGAGAAGCACAGATTGCTTTGATGCATTCTGATAATTTTAATCATCCTTTTTACTGGGCTCCTTTTATCTTAGTCGGCAATTGGCTGTAAGTTAATTGATATTTTATTAATTCCTCTAGGGGTGTATGGCGATACACCCCTATTTTTATTGTGGTGTTTTCTGTAAATCGGGTCTTTCTTCAGCGACGATCGCATCTTCGACGGGACATACTTGTAAACAGATACCACAGTCAATACAGGTAGCGAAATCAATCCAGTACCAATCTGTACCTTTAGCATTTTTACCTGGACCGTCGTGAATACAGGCTACAGGACAAGCATCGACGCAATCGGCTACGCCTTCGCAAACTTCAGTAACAATAGTATGAGGCAAAGTCTTTTTCTCCTTTAAGTTTTGTAACAGGTTATCTTCGTAGCAGATTTTACCAGAGTTCAATCCCAACTTAAGATACCTGTCTTGCCATTTAATTGTACCGATCGCCCGACGGGTAAGGCTGCATTTGCTCCATCATGACCGAAGGGTAGCTCGGCAACGATGGGAATGCCTAAATCTCCCAAGCGATCGCGCAGGACTTCCGTTACCGTCCAACTCTTACTACCAGGATATGGCTCGCAACGACTAAACCTACCTAGAGCAATACCTTTAATATAGTTAAATGCTCCCATCATGCGCCATTGAGTCAACAGGCGATCGAGACGATAGGGATACTCAGTAACGTCTTCAAAAGCTAAAATTACCCCTTCTAAAGATGGTTGAATTGGGGTTTTGAGTAGATGGGTTGCCACAGTGAGATTAGCAGGCAAAAGAATTCCTCTGGCTTGACCATCACTCCAACCTTGACCCTGTAATGGTGCGATCGCGCCTCCTTCTAAATAACTAAACATCCGCTCAATTGACCATTGAGGCTCTACCGCTAGAGTAGTAAGTACAGGCGCGTGCAAGCTGGCAATATTTTCTCTAGCCAGACTCCAAAGTAAACTAGTAATATCAGAAAAGCCGATCGTCCATTTAGGCTGAGAGCTTGCTGCTGAAGCAGGAGCAACAGAAGCTGAGGGAGCGAGTTTTTGTCTCCTGGTTGAAGCACTGCAACCATAAGGAATTGTCTCTGTTTTTGGCTGCCAAGTCCAATCTTCTAATAATCTCGCTCCCCCATATCCACCTCTAACAGCAACAATCGCTTTACATTCTGGATTATGCCAAGCTGCTACTAATGCTTGCCTCCTCTGATGATCTTCCCCAGCTAGATAACCATATTTAGCATCCCAATTACTGCCCAACTCTACTCTATAACCCCGCGATCGCCATATTTCCAATCCTCTTTCTAAAGCGGTAAATTCTTTTAAAGCACCACTAGGAGCTATGGCAATCACTAAGTCTCCTGGTTGTAAGTATGGTGGTAGTTGACAGGGATAGGCGATCGAGTTGGTCACTGAGAATCCTGGGGATATTGATCTGTTTCACTCTTGGGTAATTAAGCAATATCTTTTAAGCAGTCGATAAAGC
>JAAUYH010008937.1_pt1 | contig 10402 bp, 5 predicted proteins | sample 7278061 | NCBI WGS metagenome assembly JAAUYH01 (sample SAMN14350203, study PRJNA611818) | marine sediment metagenome | isolation source: surface marine sediment (0.6m) | place: French Polynesia: Moorea | collected 2018-08 | reverse complement strand
GGGTTTTTGAGCAGGTTCATGAGCTGGGATATAACCCAGATGCGGCAGAGATTGCCACTCAAGTGATTGATTTGCTGAATAAAGATCCGAATATTAAGGTCAAAATTGGGGGTTATTCAGCAGGGGGTTTTGTTGGTGAAGATGTCATTGAATTACTCAAAGCTCAGGGAGCTGATTTATCCAGAGTTGAGGCAATTGGTGTAGGTACTCCTGAGCTACCAGGAGGTATTAAAAACCGTGAATTTGCCAAGCTGTTAGGGGAGAAAGACCCGATTGGTTATGCAAATGAATTAAAAGAATTAAATAACAAAATTAAGTCAATAATTGGGGTTGATATTTTTCCTGATTTACTTAAAAAAACTCAAAATATTGAAGGTATTGAAAGTCATGATTTACAAGATTATCTAGCTAATTCTCAAGAGGTACAGAGCTTTTTTTATGGCAATTTGCCCAGCAAAGATTTACTGATAAAGTATCAGCAAATTAATCAGAAAACTGCGGAAACTAAAGAGCTTGAAAATCAGATACAAGATGTAAATCAAGATAAATCAATTGACGTATTTGAAAAGTTACCTAAAGTTACAGAGCTAAGAAGGCAATATCTTAAACTTGGAACTGAGATTCAACAACTAGCTAAAGAAGGGGTTAAGGCTGGAGGAGGGAAATTTTTTAGACAATTTTACGATGAGCCTGAACCAGTAAACCAGAATACAAATCAAGATCCTTGGTCAGATACTCAGGAACAAGAACAGCAAGTAGTTGTTAATCGCTCTAAACAATTAGCCCAAAAATATCGAGAGTATTTACAACAGCTTAAAACCAAGAGCGATCGCGAAGTTAAAGAAACTTCTAATACAGTTACTGGCGATTTTAAAAGTATCAATAAAGCTAATCAACAAAATTATCTGCAAACTATTCGTCGGTCATTTAATATTAAAGCTAAGTTGTATCGCAATGCAGTTAAAGCTGGACAGTTAGAAATAGCTAAAGAACAAGGGGAACAGCTCATAAAATTAGCTGCTACGATTAAAAATCTGTATCGTAATTTAGAGAATGACAATGATATAGATAGTGAAGTCAAGAGAAGCTTAGGGAGTTATGCCCGTTACGCTACTTCAGTTCAAAACGAGGTTGTTTCTGGTGCAGGGGGCAAAGGTCGAGTAAAGATTGGCTTGCCTGATAAGTTTCAGGAGCAGCTAGATCTGTCTCAAGAAGATGGAGAGAATGTTGCTCAAGGTTTTATCGATGGTGTTTTAGAAACTTTAGCCTCTGCAAAAGAAGCTGGTGAACAATTAGTAGATGCGGTAGATGAGGGGATTCGAGAAGAAGGTGAAATACAGTCACCATCTAAGCTGGCTAAACGTCTGGGGCGTTGGTTTGCTCAGGGTTTCGGCTTGGGTATGGCTGCGGAGAATCTGGAAGAGAGGGGAAGAGAAGTTGTTGAATCAGCTCAGAAAGGTGCTAAGAAACAGTTTAGAAAAGGGCGAATAAACTTACTTAGAGGTTTATTTGAATTTGGCAAGCAAGCGATTAATAGTGGTCAAGAAAATGCACCAGGATTTAATGCAGCAATTAAGGAAACAACCAAGAATATTAGAAATAAAACAAAACAAGAAATTGATGAATTATCAGAAGATATTCAAACAGAATTTGAAGAAGAAATAGGAGAAGTCAAACAAAATTTATCAAATGTCCAAAATAAAATAGCTCAAGAATTAACTACTCAAAATCTCCGTCCCCAACTGGTATCAGGTATTAGAAAATTATTTGATTTTGGTAGGGCTAATTATCAAGAAAGCAAAAAACAAGCACCAAAATTTCAAGCTAAAACCAAACAGGTTAAAGATAATGTTAGCCGAGAAGTTGAAGCTTTAAAAGATGATGTACAACAAGAATTTGCTGAAGAATTAACCGAGTTAGAGAATTTTATTGGTGAGCATCAGGATAAGTTCTTAGCAGATAATATCGAGAAATTTTTAGATGCTGCGGGTGCTGGAATTATTAAGAAGATAGGCACATTACTTTTTAATGCTAGTCAAAATGAAAATGCTGACCAGATATTAGATACCGTTAGTAAGCTGTTAGGTAAGTTAGCTCGTCTGTTAATTACTTTTAATCTCCTAAAAGTTGGGCTGGATGCCTTGGGATTGGGTAAGTTTATCGAAGCATTTCAGAATTTGCCAGAGAAAGCTTTAGATGCTGCTGTTGCCGTTGAGTCATTAGATAATCGCATTGTCAGTATGTCGGGTAATGCTCAAAAAGGTGCAGAAAATTTGGCTTTCATTACCGAGGAAGCAAAACGACTGCAAAAGAATCTAACTCAAGCTAAAGAAAACTATTCTCAGATCTTAGGGGCAACTAGGGACACCTCCCTAGAAGGGGTTCAAACGGAAAATATTTATTCTGCTTTTGCGGCAACGATTAAAAATAAGGGTTTGAGTAGTGCCGATGAACAGGATATTTTTCGGTCGGTTCGTTCGGTAATTGGTAAGGGCATTGTCTCATCTGAGGAGGTACGACAGGAGATTGGGGAAAGATTAGGGGATTTCCAAGATAATCTAGCCGAAGCCTACGGGGTACAGCGCCCCCAGCTTGAGCAGATGCTTAAAAACCGTGAGATTATCGCCACGGAAGCATTACCCAAGGTGGCAGCGATTATGTCTGCTAAAAATGATATCTATGGCGAGGCAACCACTGGGGCAGCAGCAATTCAAAGGTTAGATAACTCCGTTGTTTCTTTTCAAGAATCTGTAGGTAAGGCACTACTGCCAATTCAGAAATTTGGTAACAATAATCTAGCTAAGTTCTTCAACATGATTGCTGGCTGGGTTGATTTCCTGCGGGGCTTAGTACATGGCTTTTTTATCGCTTTGTTTGCTAATCTGCTGCGGTTAGAAATCTTTGGTCAAACGGTGCAAAAAATGCTCTTAGGGCTGATCAAATTGCTTTGGACGATGAAAGGAGCGATGGGAATCTTTTTAGCTGAAATGTTGCTGATTGCTATTGCCTGGAAAGCTTGGGAAAATGTTATGAATCAATTGGGCGATCGCCTTTTCCCCAAGATAGATCAGAAAATTGAGCAATTAACAAGGGGTATGGAAGCCTATCGTCAAGCAATAGAAGATGCTAATGATGCTCAATCAGATTTTAAAAATAATAAACTTCAATTAGCTGAAGGTTTTAAACTTCCTGATAACAAATGGGGGAATTTTGTTCGTAATGCTTTAGGCAGTGATTATCTTAATTTAGATAGTTTAGTGCGTGAGCCAATCAATAAATCATTAGGCAATAAATTTGTACAAGGCACAATTAAAACTGGATTAAACTTTGTGCCTGGTGGTCAATTGCTACAACCATTTGTTTCAACAGCAAGAATTAAGACTGCTAGAGAAGTTAAAGCAGAAGAAACAATAATTGGTAATAATAAATTATCCAGAAAAGGTGATCAGCTTTTAAAGGATTCTGCTCAAGCATTTCAGGCAGCTCAAAAATTAGACGGTTACAGGAAGCAAGTTGAGGAAATTCAATCAGAACGCCTCAAGCTCTTACCTGGTGATATTGAGGGGCTTAAAGCTTCTTTGGCAGCAGAGAAAAAGATTAATGTTGAACGGGATAAACAACGTAAAATCCTGAGCAAATACCAGCAGACGCTACAGACTTCAATTAATATTTATAAAGAAGAATTAGAAGATTTAGAAAGATCCTTTTTAAAAGGAGAAATTAAACAATCTGCATTTAATATTCAACGAAATGACAGAATTAGTTTATTACAAGCTACACAGAGTAGGCTTAAAGCTATCAACGATGAAATCAATAAAAGTAGCAAAAACTTAAATGTTTTTCAGCGTAAGCTACGAGATAGTAATGAACGGGTTGATGGTTTTTTGGCTGGGCGCGATCGCAATTTGCTGGAGCAAAGGGCAGAAATTATTACGACAGGAATCGCTAATGGTTCTGGTACACAGGCTATTGAGCTGGAATTGGCAGAGGCACAAAAGCAGGATTTACAAGCTCGGATTCAGTTTATTAAAGGAGAGTTGGCAGTTTTAGAGCGTGATTTGCAGTCACCAGAGATCGCTGCTGGAGTTAAACGAATCAAGGAAGAACTGCTTCAAGACAATAAAGAAATTAATGAAACCACTTTACAAAGAATTATCGATACTACGTCGTTAAACTCTGATCGCCAAGCTGCGGAAGGATTGCTTAAACAGTTAAGAGAGCAAACTAAGCTGTCTAATTTTACCGAACAGTTAGCAAATACGCTGCAACAAAATCGTACTGCCCTCAAGGACTTTAACCGCACAATTGATGATTATTTCTTCCGCATCAATCAGCAGATTAAAGAAGCTCAGATCGAAGTGCTGCGGATTATTGACCAAATTATTTTTAAAAACATTAGTAATACTTTACAGTCGGCACTTTCCCCCAACGCCAACAGTTTTGTAAATACTTTGATTTCTTCAACACAGTCCCTATTAGATGAGGCTGCATCCTATGCCGATAAATTATTAGGACAGCGATCAGCTAGGTATCAACTAGCGGGACAAGAGAGAAGTTTAAAATATGAATTACGAGACTTTGCGCGAAACGTAAAAGGGGCGGGGGATGCGTTAATTGAGTTCCAGGAGAAATTACAAGGTGCAGCTGCACCTCAACCTTCTGCAGAAAGGACAATCACCTCCAAAGCGGGGGATACCAGTATTTCCAGTACTACCGATAGTAAATCATTCAGTGTCTTAACTGTTCCTTTTGCACCGAATGATAACGGGGATACACTACCACCACCGCCACCGATTAATAACAACAATAGCGATATTGTCAAAGCTATACGGGAGGCTATTATCGGCAAGGAATCAGCAGGAAATTTTCAAGCGATTAATCCACATTCAGGGGCATTGGGTTACGGTCAAGTTATGCCCGCTAATGTTGCCAGTTGGACAAAACAGGCACTTGGCAAGAGTTTGAGCTTAACAGACTTCCTCATTGATGCTCAGGCACAAATCAAGACTATTGATTTTAAAATTAATGAGTATTTCCAGAGAGAAATTGGTCAAGGCTATGACATAGACACAGCAGTTCGTCGGGTCGCTAGCACTTGGTATAGTGGGCAACCTGAACTTTATAACAATACTCGTCCACAAACTTATGGTACGGGTAAATATCCTAGTATTGATAGTTATACTGCTGACATTCTCAGACGTTATAAAAAATTAGCTCCAATTACTGTTTTTGATCGTGCTGAACAAGATACCGATTTTGCTATCGATAAGCAAAAGCAAGTAGTAGATCTTAAGGATGAGTATCTCAGGAATCAGGAACAGGAAGCGTTAGAAATTAAGATCGAAAACACCATTAAAAGCGATCGCCAAAAAGTTGATTTCAATATTACTGATAGTCAATTAAATTTGGATAAACTACTCGATGCTGGTAAGGACTTGGTAAATCAATATAATTTTCAATCAGCAACTAGGGAAGCTGAGAAAAGCTTACGGGCATTTAACACGGCATTTAGCGATCGCGCCCAACAAATTTCACGGGAGATTATTAAATATACCGATGAAATCAACGCCATAAATGATCTCAAGTTCAAGCTACCCAAAGACATCAAGATGCTTCGTGAAGCTGGCAAAAATCGGGAAGCTGATATCTTAGAGGAAAATTTAGCAAATGATACAAAGTTACTTATAGCTTACAAAGAAATATTAAAAGGCTTAACCGCTGAATATCTTAATAATACTCAAGCAGCAAATATTGCCTTAGATTTTGTCAATGCTCAAAATGAGTTAAAGAAACAGGAAGAAAGGATTAGCCAGCGATCGCTTTTAGTCAATCAACAAGCTACCCTAGCTGAACAACGGGGAACGGTGGAGGCGCAACGTAAGGTTAAACTGCACCAGGAGGATTTACGATTACACCTGGAAATTCTCAAGTTAAAACAACAATATCCAGAAGGGGAATTGTTAGACAGTTTAATCAAAGGTACACGTCGTCAGTCACAGGTAAACACAGAAAACATTAACTATGATTCGCAGATCAAAGAATTAGAGCTAGAAAAGCGTCTTTTAGACTATCAAACTCAGATAGGGGAAAAACGGGCGGGGTTACTGTCACGGTTTGGGGTTAATTTTGGGGCGGAAAAAGTTAAGCGAGACTCGGCGATCGCCCAAGAAAACCTCAGATTTGAACAAGACTTGGTTGAATTGCGTAAGAAATATGTAGATCAGCCCGAAAAGCTGGCGGAATTTAGTCGCGCTGCTACAGAATTAAACCGTGTTAATCTCGGTCAAATTGAGAATCAGTTCAAGTCCTTGGGTAAAACTGTCGAGGATGCTTTTGTCTCTTCAACCCAGGGCTTTTTTGACCAGTTCACCACCAACTTTTTTGATGGCAAGTCCCAGCGTGATCAACAAGTATTGCAGGAGCGGTTACGGTATGCTGAAGAATTGGTGCAACTTGAGAATCAGTACCGTGATGAACCTGGAAAGCTCTACCATCTCAAGAGTCGGGCTAAGGAATTGAACGAACAGAAGTTAGATCAAATTTCTGGGCAGTTTAATATTTTCAAGCGGGCGGTAGACTTGGGTAGACAAGCTTTACTGGAGTTCGTGAAACAGCTTGCTAAGATGGCAGCACAGCAAGCAGCAGCAAAGTTTCTCTCCTCAATTATCGGTGGTGCTATTGGTGGCATCGGTGGCATCGGTGTGCCTTCTGTCGGCAATGATTTTGGTAGTAATGCTGCGGGGGTATCTGCTTTTGTGGCGGATCAAGGTGTTACCGTCGGCAGTAAAGATGTTAAACAGCGTAAAATTACTGATCGCACTACTAATTATCTCCGTCGCCTTTTCCCTGGAATAGCTCAAGCCTGGAACTCCGAAGGGGAGGGGGCGCAATTGGGCGTGTTCCATACTGGGGAGGAATTGTTAAGCCGTAAGACTGGTGAGGCTGGCAGATATCAAGCTCTTAAGCAAAAATTGGGTATTAATCCATTAGCCAAGATTGGAGTGTTTGCTGATGGTGGAACGATTGGTTTTGATGCTGGATCTAATATACTTGCTGGATTTTCTGATCATCGTCCTCGGATTGATTTATCTGGTTTGAGTGAGGGCAGAAGGCAGAGGCGTGATGTCAGAAGGGAATTGCATCTTACCCAGCAGATTTTTACACCTAATCAGGATTCTTTCATGCTTAATGCTGATCAGCGGAATCAAGATTTATTGGAGAGTTTACAGCGAGGATTTTAAGAAGATACTACCTTTTACCTTTTACCTTTTACCTACTACCTACTACCTTGCTAACCCTAGATCCAGCCTTCAAAGCAGCATTAAATAAAACGCCGTCAACTATTTGCTGGTGTTGGTTAATCACACGCAAAGATGGTGGTCAGTTGGGGTTTACTAGCCTTGATATTCCCATCCAAATTGGTAACGTAAGCTATTACGGTACGACAGGGTTTAATCCTGGTGCAGCGCAACAGAGTCAAGGGGTGGATAAGGTTGATAGTCAAACTCTTAAGGGGATTCTCGACCGTTCGGGAATTTCTAAAACTGATCTAAATTCCGGTATTTATGATGGGGCGCAAGTAAGACGGTTTTTGGTTGACTATACCAATCTCCCTTCTAGTCTGGATTTGGAGCCACCGAAGCATCGAGAATTGCCCATCGCTTTCATTGGTAGTAAAAAGCAAAATAATTTAGGCTACGAACTGCAAATAAAAGATCTGATTTCCAAATTAGACAATAAGATTGGCACTGTTACTACTAAAACCTGTCGAGCGAACTTAGGTGATAGCGATTGTGGCGTTGATCTTGCTCCTTTTACGGTAAACCTTACGGTTACATCAGTAAGCGATCGTCGGGTGTTTTCCATTGATGGAAATTTGAAAAATGGCTATTTTGATTTGGGGAGGTTGCAGTTTACCAGCGGGGCTAACCAAGGTTTACATCTTGATATTGCCTATTACACTAACAATCAAATAATTTTGAGTGTTCCTGCACCTTTTAAGATTGCTTCTGGGGACACTATAACTGCGGTGGCGGGCTGTAATGGTACTAAGTTTACTTGTATTACCAAGTTTCGTAATTTTCGTGATTTTGTTGGCGAACCAGACATTTCTACTACTGATTTAACTGTTAACACTCCGACAAATTAAAAGTCAAAAGTCAAGAGTCAAGAGTCAAAAGTTAATAAAGACTAGGCTTTTTACAGGTTAAAATATAGTTGTAATACTAATACTTTAAGAATATGACTAATAATAATATTTCCATACAAGATAGAACTAAAAAATTTGCCATTCGAGTAATTCATGCTTATACGGAAATCAATAAAAAAACTCATTTTTCCGATGCAGCAGCAGTAATCTCAAAGCAATTTCTTAGAAGCGGTACTTTATAAGTTAAAAGTCAAAAGTCAAAAGTTCTACCTATTTTTAATGAGAGAGGATTCAAGAAATTATTAGCTTTCCACCCTTTTTTCATAACTGAAGAGGTTTTATAGCAACTTCGGGCTTTAATTTTAATGACTTTTGACTCTTGACTCTTGACTCTTGACTTAAGCCCAAAGGGCTTCGTCAATAGGTGCGAATTGCGCTGAAGCAAGGTCGGCACAGTCTACTAAAGATTTTATTAGCAAATATGAAATAGCTTTAAAAGAAGCTCAAGAGACAAAATACTGGATTGAGATTATGATTGAATCGAACGCTGTTCCTTCTGTAAAATTTAAACATTTAATAGATGAAATTAATTCCATTATTAATATCTTGGCAGCTTCAATTAAATCTCTTAAAAATAAAAACTCTTGACTCTTGACTTTTGACTTTTGACTTCAATAATTGTTTTTCCGAGAGATGTATATTGGGCAGCAAGAGAATTAATCGGCACTCCTTTTCAGCACCAGGGACGTAAAAAAGGGGTTGGTATTGATTGCGCTGGTGTCCCAATCTGGACGATGAAGCGTCTGAATTTGGCAGATTTGGAGGTGTCTAATTACCCCCGCTTACCTAATGGCAAAATGATCGAGAAAATAGAGGAACACTGCCAGAAAATTGAGCTTCAGCCAGGGGCATTAGTAGTGTATCGCATCTCTGCTCAACCGCAGCATGTCGGAATTGTGAGCGAATATATGGGTGGTCTAGGATTGATTCACGCTTGGGATATTGCTAAGGAAGTTGTAGAGCATCGTTTACCCGAAGAATGGAATAGCCGTTTAGTAGGCTGTTACGGTTTGCCAGGGGTGCATTACTTTTAATGTAGATAATTGAACAATGAGAAAAGCGATCGCCATGATGTATAAAGATGAAAACGAGCATAACTACTGGTTAGATGAGTGTGGCTTTATTCCAGGTCACGGCTGTTCCAAAGCTGGCTCAGAGGACTGCGATTTTGAATGTCCGTTTCGTAATGATTATGATTTGTGGCGGAGAATTTCTGAATTAGAAGACTCAGACAGTTAGATCTGTAAACTTTAATTTCAATCTTACTTGATAACTAGTTACTTAATTTCCTATTTCCTACTTCTTCATGATCGATCCACCAATTCCCTACGCAATTGAATCTCAAGAGCCTGATTTTATTGACTTTGCTGAAGAGAGATTAGAACTGGGTTATGACTATGGTGTGGTGGGTGGTCCAGAATTTAAAACTGAGGTAGTTGAGGTTTTAGATGGTCGAGAGCAGCGTAATGTGTTGCGTTATCTTCCCTTGGGGCGCTGGCAGTTGGGGCAAAGAAGTATTGCTGAATCAGAGATTGATAAGCTAGCTGAAGTTAGTTATCTAAAAAAATTTCATGAGGACAGAAAAGGAGCTAAACAAGGATTTAGATTCAAGGACTGGGCTGATTATCGCGCTACAAATCAGTTAATTGCCATTGGGGATGGGGTACGAACTCAGTTTCAATTGCGTAAAGCTTATATTGCGGGGAATGCCATTACCTACCGACCAATCCAAAAACCTGTGATTGGGAAGGTGGATCTGCTCGTTGATGGGGTGAATGTGGCGGTTAATCCTGACCATACTTGGGTAGTTGACCATCAAACAGGAATAGTTAGTAATGATATTCCTTTAGAGGATGGGGCGGTGCTAACTGCTAATTTTGAGTTTGATGTGCCTGTCTGGTTTGAGAGTGATGAGTTGCCGATTAAGCTTGGTTACTACAACCCTGAAACAGATACCCAGTTATATGAACTGGGCAGTGTGTTTGTGGTTGAAGAAAGATTACCATTAACTCTTCCTTGGCTAATTGATACTAACGCCGATATATCCCAAGATTTAAATCTGGGAATTGTTTATCAAACGACTGATACCAAATCCTGTTGTCAAAACCAACTTATAGATTATCCGCTAAAACCTTCTTGTAGATAGACTTTACCTGTATATCAGACTAAAAAATAAAGGGGGTATGAGAATCG
>JAAUYH010001140.1_pt1 | contig 10402 bp, 8 predicted proteins | sample 7278061 | NCBI WGS metagenome assembly JAAUYH01 (sample SAMN14350203, study PRJNA611818) | marine sediment metagenome | isolation source: surface marine sediment (0.6m) | place: French Polynesia: Moorea | collected 2018-08 | reverse complement strand
CGCCGAGGCGGCGGGCGGCACGGTCATCGACATCGCCGCCGCCGTCGACAGCGGCGAAGCGGCCGGTGAGGCGCCTTCGAGCCTCGGCGAAGCGCGGGTTCGGGCCCGCCGGGCGCGCGCCGCCGGTTAGTGCATCTTTCGGTTGCTCGGGGTCGGCCCGCTCCCGCGCCATTGTCATGCATTTTTGACAGGTGCTCGGAGCGGACATGGGGTTATCCTGCTGTCGGGTCTAAATGTCCCAGGGGCGTTAACAGAGCGCGTGGACCGATGTGGCGAGCGTTCATCGGAAAAATCAAAAGTGGTCCGCGTGACAAGAGGGAGTGACCAAGGATGATTCCTGTGAGGATTTTGAGCGCCTTCGCGGCCTTGGCGGTGCTGAGCGGCTGCGTCGGTGCCGATATTGAAGCCATGCGCAATGCCGAGGGCGGCGGCAGCGCCTTCACCCGGGCGCTGACCGAGGAATACCGGCAAATCACTTTGTTCGAAGCCGACGAGATGTACGACTGGTACGACGCCGGCTATTTCGCCCGCAAGGGACTGCGCACGGCGGCCGGCGAGGTGGTCGAGCCCGAACGGATCGAGGATTGGAAGCTCCCTCCGGACAAGGTCAACGAGCTGTCTTCGGCGCGGGCCCGCCTGGTCGCGCTCTTGGACAGCCGGAACTACGAGAACCTGACCGCGCGCGAGAAGGCGCCCGAGGATTCGGCGATCGCGCAGGGCCGATTCGACTGTTGGATCGAGCAGCAGGAGGAGAACCACCAGCCCGATCACATCGCCGCCTGCCGCGACGAGTTCTACGCCGCCTTGGCGCGGGTCGAAGAGGCCATGAAACCGCCGCCCCCGCCGCCGGCGATGGCGGAGCCCCAGCCCTACGTGGTGTTCTTCGCCTTCGACAGCGCGCTCTTGTCGAACGAAGCGGAAGGAATCATCGACGACGCCGTATCGGCCGCGCGCGCCATGGGCACGGTGGAGTTCTCGGTCACCGGCCACACCGACCGCGCGGGCAGCGAGGACTACAACCTGCGCCTCTCGCTGACCCGGGCCAACTCGGTCAAGGACGCGCTGGTCGCCCGGGGCGTCGCCGCAAGCAGCGTCAGCGTGGCCGGCCGCGGCGAGTCCGAGCCCGCCGTGCCGACGCCCGACGGCGTCGCCGAGCAGGCGAACCGCCGCGTCGTGATCATCATCCAGTAACCGAAGAGGATCTCGGGAGACGGCGCCGCTTCGGCGGCGCCGTCTTTTTTTGCCCTTCGCATCCGGTCGCTTCCGCATCACGGGAAACGGGCTAAGTATCTGATGCAGCGCCATTTCTTGTGCAGATCCCGGAAGTCGGGGCGCTTTGAAAATGCCCGGGGCAAAGAGTAGAATGAGGCTCTCGCGGGGGCGCAGAGGCTCCGGCGCCGGCCAGCATCAGGAGGCGACGGCCGATGTACAGTGAGACGACCCACTCGATCCGCGTCACCGTCAAACCGATGTACCTCGAGGAGCAGTCGTCGCCCTTGGAGCATCACTACGTCTGGGCCTATCACGTGCAGATCGAGAACCTGGGCGAGCAGTCGGTACAGCTGCTGACCCGCCATTGGCGGATCACCGATTCGATGGGCCGCGTCCAAGAGGTGCGCGGCGCCGGCGTGGTCGGCGAGCAGCCCGTCCTCCAGCCGGGCGATTCCTTCGAGTACACGAGCGGCACGCCGCTGCCGACGCCGTCGGGAATCATGATCGGGACCTACGAGATGGAATCCTCGAACGGGGATCGCTTCGACGTCACGATCCCGCCTTTCTCGCTCGACAGCCCGCATCAATCCGTTCAGGTCAACTGAGCCCAATAGACTGCCGCCGCGCCCGTTGGCCCTGACGGCTGGCCGGGCGGCTGCCGGCCGGGGGGCTGCCAGGCGATGATCGATTTTCGTCCAATCCTTTTCATCATCGGGATCCTGCTGACGATCCTCGCCGTGGCGATGATGATACCGGCGGTGACGGACGCCGCCAGCGGCCATCCGGATTGGCAGGTCTTCGCCGCCGCCGCCCTCTTGACGCTCTTCGTCGGCGTCTCCCTGATCCTCACCACGCGTTCCGGCTGGTCCGGCTTCTCGCTGCGCCAGGCCTTCCTGATGACGAATCTCGCGTGGCTGGTGATCGCCACCTTCGGCGCCCTGCCCCTGGCCTTCTCGGAGCTGGAGCTGAGCTTCACCGACGCCTTCTTCGAATCCATGTCCGGGGTGACCACCACCGGCTCCACCGTGATCATCGGCCTCGACCGCGCGCCGCCCGGCATCCTGCTCTGGCGCGCCATCCTGCAGTGGCTGGGCGGCATCGGCATCATCGTCATGGCGGTCTCGATCCTGCCGGTGCTGCAGGTCGGCGGCATGCAGCTATTCCGGGTCGAAGCCTTCGAGACCGACAAGGTGCTGCCGCGCGCCGCCCAGATCGCCGGCGGCATCAGCATCGTCTACGTGTTCCTGACCGGTCTCGCCGCCATCATCCTCTGGGCCCTGGGCATGAGCGGCTTCGACGCGGTGGCCCACGCCATGACCTCGATCGCGACCGGCGGCTTTTCCACCAGCGACGCCTCGATCGCGCACTTCAAGAGCGCCGCCATCGACTGGTCGATCTGCGTCTTCATGATTTTGGGCAGCCTGCCCTTTGTGCTTTATCTACGCGCCCTGCGCGGCGACCTCGGGGCCTTCTTCCGCGACAGCCAGGTGCGCGTGCTGCTGGGCATCCTCGCCTTCGCCATCGGACTGACCACCTGGTGGCTGCTGCAGAACAACATCGCGCAGCCGGTGACGGCGCTGCGCCACGCCGCCTTCAACGTCATCTCCATCATGACCGGCACCGGCTACACCTCGACCGATTTCGGCAAGTGGGGCGGCTTCGTCATGGCCATGATGTTCACGCTGATGTTCATCGGCGGCTGCGCCGGCTCGACCACCTGCGGCATCAAGATCTTCAGGTTCATCGTGCTGTTCGCCACCGCGAAGACGCAGATCCTGCGCCTCATGCAGCCGAGCGGCGTCTTCATCCCCTACTACAACAAGCGGCCGATTCCGCCCGCGGTCGAGGAATCGGTCATGGGATTCTTCTTCCTCTTCATGGCGAGCTTCGTGGTGCTGGCCGGCGCCTTGGGCATGACCGGCCTCGACTTCACGACCGCGATGTCGGGCGCGGCGACGGCGATCGCCAACGTCGGCCCCGGCCTGGGCAACATCATCGGCCCGGCCGGCACCTTCAAGCCGCTGCCGGATTCCGCGAAGTGGATCATGGCCGGCGGCATGCTGCTCGGCCGGCTCGAGCTCTTCACCGTGCTGGTGCTGCTGTCGCGCCGCTTCTGGCGCGGCTGACGGAAGCGGGACCGCTAGCCCATGGCCGCGCCGCGCTTCACCGCCACCCAGATGCTGGAGCGGCTGGTCGGCTTCGAGACCGTCTCCTCGGACTCCAACCTGGCCTTGATCGATTTCGTCGAGGCCTATCTCGCCGATCACGGCGTCGCCGGCCGTCGCACGTCCGACGCCGGCGGAAACAAGGCCAACCTCTTCGCCACCCTCGGCCCCGATCGTCCCGGCGGCATCGTGCTGTCCGGCCACACCGACGTGGTCCCGGTCGAAGGCCAGCCCTGGAACCACGATCCCTTCAGCGTAACCCCGGTCGGATCGCGCCTTTACGGCCGCGGCACCGCCGACATGAAGAGCTTCCTCGCCGTCGCCCTGGCGCTGGTGCCCGAGGCGCTCGCCGCCGGCCTGCAACGGCCGCTGCACCTCGCCCTGTCCTACGACGAGGAGGTCGGCTGCTTCGGCGTGCACGGCCTGCTCGCCGACATGCGCGAAAGCGGCGCGGCGCCGGCGCTCGCCATCGTCGGCGAGCCGACCGGGATGCGCCTGGTCAACGCCCACAAGGGCGTGCGCGTCTACCGCACCACGGTGACCGGCCTCGAGGCGCATTCGGCCTATCCCGACCGCGCGGCCAACGCGATCGCCGCGGCCGCCGAGCTGATCGCGTTCCTCGATACCCTGGCCCGCGAGATGGCGGCGCCGGAAGCCCAGGACGTGCGCTTCGATCCTCCCCACGGGACTTTCAACGTCGGCACGATCGCCGGCGGCACGGCTCAGAACATCGTGCCCCGGGTCTGCAGCTTCACCTGGGAGTACCGCGACCTACCGGGCCAGGACGCGGCGGCGGTCCTCGCCAGGTTCAGTCAGTTCGCGAGCGAAGTGGTCCTGCCGCGCCTGCGTGAGACGGCGCCCGAGGCCGCCATCACGACCGAGACCTTCGCCTTGGTCCCGGCCTTGAAGCCCGAGGCCGACTCGCCGGCCGAGGCCCTGATCCGCCGTCTGACCGGCGCCAACGTGACCGAGACCATGTCCTTCGCCTCGGAGGCCGGGATCTTTCAGCAAACCGGCATCCCCGCCGTGCTCTTCGGCCCCGGCTCGATCCAGCAGGCGCACCAGCCCGACGAGTTCATCGACACGGAGCAGATCGAGGCCTGCGAGGATTTTATGCGCAAGCTCATCGCGTGGGCGGCGAAATCCGCGAGGCCCTAATCGGACCATCGCAACAAGTACGTCTACGAACGAACCGGCCAGTCCTGCCGCAAGAGACCCTTAAGCCATTTCTGCTAGTACGCTTTGCCGGGGTCCAGAGCGGGCCCGATGTGCCCGTGATGCCTGGGCGGAGGTCGAAAGAGTGAAGCGCTTCAAGAGCATTCTCGTCGTGTGCCAGGAGGATTGCCAACCCGAGCTGGCGATCGAACGGGCCCGGATTCTCGCGCAGCAGAACGGCGCCAGCATCACGCTCGTCGATGTGGTGAGCCCCCGGGAGACGGAGATGGCCGAGGTCCTTTCGGACGTCACCGAAAGAGCCTCGCAGGACATGAAGGCCCGAATCTCGGACTACCACCAGGCGCGCTTGGCCGAACACGGACAGGAGCTCCGCGACGCCGGTATCGAAACGACGACACGCGTGCTCTGGGGCGTCGTCTTCGTCGAGATCATTCGCGCCGTGCTGCGCGGCGGCCATGACCTCGTCATCAAGGCGATCAACCCGAACCTCCGCTTCAGAGGGCAGCATGTGATCGGCGGTCTCGACATGCATCTCATGCGCAAATGCCCTTGTCCGGTGTGGATCCTCAAGGAGCAAATCGAGCGGGACGACCTCCGCGTGCTCGCGGCCGTCGACCCCGACTCCTCAGACGACAAGCGGGAAGGTTTGAATCGCCTGATCATGGACCTTTCGACTTCGGTCTGTAAGGCGGAACGGGGACAAGTGCATGTCGTGCACGCCTGGTCGCTGGAGCAGGAAGGGGCCCTGCTGAACGGTACGCATGAGCGCGCCATGGCCGATGAGCTCGGACAGATCAGAGAAAAGGTGCGCGCCTTGCGAGCGCAGGCGCTGGACCGCTTGATCTCTCACTATCCCGCCGACGACAAACGCCGGCAGGTCCATCTTCTGCGGGGCGAGCCCGGAGAAGTCATCCCCGATTTCGCCGACAGCAACGAAATCGATCTCATCGTGATGGGCACGGTCGGCTGCACCGACGTCCCCGGCGTGTTCATGGGCGACACGGCGGAAGTCATACTCAACAGGTTGAACTGCTCCGTGCTCGCGGTGAAACCGCACAACTTCCGGACACCGATCGAGCTGAACGACCCGATCACGGGCCAAGACGCGACCACCGGCGGGCCGCAAAGAGCGGTTCGCGCTGTGTGATAGGGGCGTTTTCGCTGAGGCCCATCGTCAGCCCACTGGCCGAGCCCCTCACTTCGCCTGGATCGCCTCCAAGGCCTCTTCGCCGAAGCGGAAGTCGATGTTGCAGAACTGGCAGGTGACGATCACCTCGCCGTCGACCTTCATGTATTCCAGGTCGTCCTCCGACATGGCGCGCAGCACGGTCTCGATGCGCTCGCGCGAGCAGCGGCAGCCCTCCGAGAGCGCGCGCGGCTTGTAGACGCGCACCCGCTCCTCGTGGAACAGCCGGTAGAGCAGGTCGTCCGCCGCCAGCGCGGGGTCGAGAAGCTCGGGCCCGCTGCAGGTCGACATGAGCACGACGCTGCGCCGCCAGTCGTCCTCCTCGCCGCTGCCGAGCCAGGCCTCGCCCTCCTCCGGCAGCTGCTGCAGGATCAGCGCGCCGGCGCGCCAGGCGCCGCCGACCTTGCCGGCGGCCAGCTTGATTGCGGCGTTGAACTGCTCGGACTGGCGGAAGTAGTGCTGCACGATATCCGACAGCGCCTCGCCGTCGAGCTCGACGATGCCCTGGTAGCGTTCGGTGTTCTCGCCCTGGTCGACGGTGAAGGCCAGGTAGCCGGCGCCGAGCAGGCTCGCCGCCGTCGGCGGCTCGGCGCCGAGCGCGCCCTGGAACGCCTCGAGCCACTCCGCGTCGAAATCGGCATAGCCGCGCAGCTCGCCGCCGGTGGTCACGTCGGCCACCATCAGCGGCACCGCGCCGTCGCCCTTGGTCTGCAGCGAGAAGACGCCGTCGAACTTGAGCGTGCTGGACAGCCCGGCGGAGAGCGCCAGCAGCTCGCCCAGCAGGCGCGCGACCGCCTCGGGGTAGGCGTGGCGGCTGAGGATCCGGTCGGCCAGCGGTCCCAGGCGCACCAGGCGCCCGCGCAGGCCCGGCACCTCGAGCAGGAACGGCCGGACAAAATCGTCGCGCAAGAGGTTGCCCGCGTGGCCGTCTTCAGGCATCGGCGATGCACCAGAGCAGGATGCCCTTCTGGGCGTGCAAGCGGTTCTCGGCCTCGTCCCAGACCACCGACTGCGGCCCGTCGATTACCGCGTCGGTCACCTCCTCGCCGCGATGCGCCGGCAGGCAGTGCATGAAGACCGCCTCCGGCTTGGCCAGGCTCATGAGGTGCTCGTCGACCTGGTAGGGCCGCAGCAGGTTGTGCCGCCGCTGCCGGTTATCCAGGTCTTCGCTATCGCCCATCGACATCCAGGCGTCGGTGACCACGCAATCGGCCTCCGCGACCGCCCGCTCCATGTCGGGGGTGACCAGGACGCGGCCGCCCTCGGCCTGGGCCCAGGCGACGACGTCGTCGGGCGGCTCGAGTCCCTCGGGGCAGGCCAGGCGCAGCTCGAAGCCGAAGCGGGCGGAGGCGTGCAGCCAGGTTGTCGCCATGTTGTTGCCGTCGCCCGACCAGGCGACCACCTTGCCCTCGATCGGGCCGCGGTGCTGCTCGAAGGTCATGACGTCGGCCATGAGCTGGCAAGGGTGCGTGCGGTCGGTGAGGCCGTTGATCACCGGCACCGTCGCGTGCTCGGCGAGCTCCAGCAGCTTCTCCTCTTTGGTCGTGCGGATCATGATCGCGTCGACGTAGCGCGACAGCACCTTGGCGGTGTCGGCGACGGTCTCGCCGCGTCCGAGCTGGGTGCCGCTCGGCTCCAGCACGACGGCGTCGCCGCCCAACTGGCGCATGCCGACCTCGAAGGAGACGCGAGTCCGGGTCGAGGGCTTCTCGAAGATCATCGCCAGCGACTTGCCCGCGAGCAGCGGCGCGGCCCCGTTGCCCGAGGGGGCGGTCTTGAGGGTCTTGCCGGACTCCAGGATGCCGCGCAGGGTGGCCCCGTCCAGGCGGTCCAGGTCGAGGAAATGCCGCGGTTCGGCCATGGGCTCAGGCGGCTTGCGCCCAGCCGGCAGAGACTTGATCGAGGATCCCCGCCGCCTCGTCGACGTGGGTCTCCTCGATGATCAGCGGAGGCATCAGGCGGATCACGTTCTCCGCCGCCGCGACGACCAAGAGGCCCTGGTCGCGCAGACGGGCCATCATCTCGGCGTTCGGCACGACGCACTTCAAGCCCAGCATCAGGCCGCTGCCGCGGAGCTCGGCGAAAACTTGGGGATGGCGCGCGACGAGGTCCTCGAAGCGCTGCCGCGCATAGCCGCCGACCCGCGCGACCCGCGCCAGGAAGTCCGGGTCGTTGACGACGTCCATCACTGCGTTGCCGACCGCCATGGCCATCGGGTTGCCGCCAAAGGTGCTGCCGTGGCTGCCCGCCGCCATGCCCTTCGCGGCCTCGGCGCTGGCCAAAATCGCGCCCACCGGAAAGCCGCCGCCCAGCCCCTTGGCCAGCGCCATGACGTCGGGCGCGATGCCGGCCCATTCGTGAGCGAAGAGCTTGCCGGTGCGCCCGATGCCGCACTGCACCTCGTCGAAGATCAGCAGCAGCTCGAACTCGTCGGCGACCTGGCGCAGGGCGCGCAGATAGTCGGGATCGGCGACCCGGATGCCGCCTTCGCCCTGGATCGGCTCGACCAGGATGCCGCAGGTCTCGGGGCCGATCGCCTGGCGCAGCTCGTTCATGTTGCCGAAGGCGACCTGGTCGAAGCCCTCGACCGCCGGGCCGAAACCGGCGACGTACTTGGGGTTGCCGGCCGCCGAGAGGGCCGCCAGGGTGCGCCCGTGGAAGGCGCCCTCGCAGGTGACAATCCGCGTGCGCTCGGGCCGGCCGGTCTCGTGGTAGTACTTGCGCGCGACCTTGATCGCGCCCTCCACCGCCTCCGCGCCCGAATTGCAGAAGAAAACCCGCTCGGCGAAGCTCGCCGCGCAGAGCCGCTCGGCCAGGCGCTCGCCCTCGGGGATGCGGTAGAGGTTCGAGCAGTGCCAGAGCTTGTCGGCCTGCGCGCGCAGCGCCGCCACCAGATGCGGGTGCGCGTGGCCCAGCGAATTGACCGCCACGCCGCTGCCGAAGTCGAGGAATCGTCGCCCGTCCGCCGTGTAGAGATAGGCGCCTTCGCCGCGCTCGAAGGCGAGATCCGCACGGGCGTAAGTGGGCATCAGAGCATCGCTCAAGGGACGACTCCTAAGGTTTCGGCGCGCTGCGCCGGGGGTTTCGGCGCGCAGCGCCGAACAGACCTCATTCTAGCACGGGAGAGGGCGCGCAAAATGGTCTCAATGGCCGCGCCTGTCAACCGGCGGGCGAGGCGCCAAAACGACTGACGCAGGTCAATGTCCGGCCTCGGGAAATCGTGGATCTTAGGCTCAGGGCGGTCTATGCCGGTGATCGGCTTTCGGCGCCCGGGCTTGATCAACCTGTCAGGGGGTGTAGTTGATCGGGTGCCGGCGCAGGTTCCCGCGTGAGGCGTATGACGCCCTTGCCGACGGCCGACGACGGCCGCGAGCCTGGAGGCAATCGCGACTGATTCCAGCGTTTTCAGTTGTGTGCCGAGAGATGGGGATGGAAGGTTCTCGGAAGAAATAAGGCCCATTGGGCGAAGTACAACGAGTCAGGTACGACCAAAACAGGAAATCGAGGCGCGACTTCAATGATATCGGTCCGGATTTCGCCATGACACTGGCGGAACATCGCTACATCGTCCCGACCGGGTTCGATCCCGCCGCGGTCGATCCGGGCGCGGGGGCGCGCCTTTCGGCCCGGCCGGGCGCCTGGAAGAGCACCGCCCGCCGCTATTTCGACAGCTTCGATTGGCGGCTCTACGGCGACGACGGCGTGATCGTCGAAGAGGCCGCCGGCGCGCAGCGCAGCCTGCGCTGGCTATCGCTGAAGTCCGGGCAAGTCCTGGCGAGCTTCGCCAACCGCGCCGCGCCGAGCTTCGTCTCGGATCTGCCGCCCAGCCCCGCGCAGCAGCGCCTGTCCGAGGTCCTGGAGATGCGGGCGCTCCTGCCCCTGGTCCGGGTGCGGGTGCGAAGCCGCACCTGCAGCTTCGTGGACCCGCAGGAAAAGATCGTCGCGCAGCTGGTCCAGGAGAAGTGGCATCTGGACCCGGCGGACGGCGCCGCGGGGCGCCGCGAGACGCGACTCAATCTGGTGCCGGTCAAGGGCTACGAGAAGGCCTGTCAGGCCCTCAAGCAGGCAATCGAGGGTTGCGAGGGCGTGGTCGCCGCGGACGACGACATCTACCGGGCGGCGCTGACCCAGACCAGTCGGTCCCCCGGGGACTTTTCGTCCAAGCTGCGCGTCGAGCTCGATCCGAAGATGCGCAGCGACGCCGCGCTGCGCCTGATCCTCAGCCGGCTGCTGGAGACGCTCGAGGTCACGCGCCCCGGGACGATCGAAGATCTGGACAGCGAGTTCCTGCACGATCTGCGCGTCGCGGTCCGCCGCGCCCGCTCCGCCCTGGGCCAGATCAAGGGGGTCTTGCCGCAGCGCCAAAGCGACGAGTTGAGAGAAGAGCTGGCCTGGCTGGGACAGGTCACCGGGCCGGAGCGGGACGTCGACGTCTACCTGCTCAACTTCGCCGACTATCGCCGTAGCCTGCCGCAAAGCCGCGTCGAGGACATCGATCCGCTGCGCGATTTCCTGCTGCATCAGAAGCGGCAGCTGCACGGGTCGCTGGTGCGCGAGCTGAAGAGCAGCCGTTTCAAGCGGCTGACGAAGACCTGGCGCGCCCTGGTATCGAACTCGATCAAGGACGAGGCGGACAGCACGCCGGACGCGGCCGAAACGATCG
>JAAUYH010184426.1_pt1 | contig 10405 bp, 10 predicted proteins | sample 7278061 | NCBI WGS metagenome assembly JAAUYH01 (sample SAMN14350203, study PRJNA611818) | marine sediment metagenome | isolation source: surface marine sediment (0.6m) | place: French Polynesia: Moorea | collected 2018-08 | reverse complement strand
TATAGGTGAACATATAAGTGGTTCGTCCATCCCTAGCCGGAAATGCTTCCCAAAAATACTGACATTGATTTTGAATTGGAGTAAAAGAAACGATTAAATCCCCCGTTTCATTTTGAGAATAGCCTTTTGCACAGCTACCAACTACCAAACAAACACCTTCTGGTTTCTCTCCCGATCGCCCTTGTTTGGCAATAGGAGAAAAATTACCCATTGCATCGATTAATAATTTAGTTGTTAACTTATTCTCCCCAGCTTCTACCGTCACTCCGTTAGGATGAACCGTTGCCGATTTAAAAGGAGTATTTTCTAATAATTTTCCACCAGCTGCAATGAATTTATTTTTTAAAGTTTCCAGCAAAAAGACCGGATCTACACCGATATTTAAGACATCTTTGACCCAAATATCTTTACCACCACAAAAGCTAACCCTTGCCGGATTGTATTCAGTGACGATCGCAGTTTCTAATTCCGTTTCTGAAAGTAATCCAAGTTCTAAAAATACCTTTAATTCTTGACGAGAAATATTCCATTCTTGATCTCTTCCCCGCAAAATTCCCCTTTCAAGAATGACAACTTTCCAGCCTAATTTTTGCAAACTCGCACCAATTAAAATGCCTAAAGTGCCGCCAGTAATTACTATATCCCAATCGCAATTATTTAAAGATTCCTGGGTTTCGCTGACAACTTGGGGAATTGGGGTTGTGTTGCTTCGCAAAGCAGCCCAAAGGCGATCGGCACCGCGCAAGCGATCGAGCGTATTATCCGATCGCGAGGCCAGAATTTTTTCGGTTAATTTCATGGATCTTTGAATAGTTTGCTGCTGTTTACTTATCTTTATGATAAATACACGAACCAAACAAAGACAGCAAAAGTAGCAATAAAAAAGAAAAGACTAAAAAAAGGGCGGTAATAAAACCGCGATCGCTTACCATTTTCTCAAACTAGATATTTAAAGATACAATTTTTTCAAGGGGATTGGCTCGATGGGATCTGTCATTAGTACGGTAAATATGAAAGGTGGCGTGGGTAAAACTACTCTGACTGTTAATTTGGCAACCTGTTTGGCTAAATATCACAATAAGAAAGTTCTCGTGATCGATCTCGATTCCCAAATCAATGCCACTTTAAGTTTAATGATGATTCCTGCATTTGCAAAAGTGCGGAAGAAAAGACATACTTTAGGTTATTTAGTTGATAAGGCGATCGAGCCAAATACTAGAAAAAAATTCTCTATTGAAGATCTGATTATTTATTCTGTTTGCGATATCGAAGGATTGGATTTATTACCTGGAGATATCGAACTTTACGATGAGTATGTTGTTTCTCAATTATTACATCAAAAAGCGATCGGAGAACAAGAATCTAATTTTGAACAAGTTTGGGATAATTTTGAGAAGATCTTAGTTAAAGAAATTCTCGCTCCGATTGTCGATGAATACGATTTAATTATTATTGATTGTCCGCCAAACTACAATCTGCTCACCCGCAGCGCGATTATTGCTAGCGATTTTTACCTCTTACCAGCCAGGCCCGAACCTTTATCAGTAGTCGGCATTCAACTATTACAAAAAAGGATCGAAAAACTTAAGCAAAACGATCGCATTTCAGCGGCGATCGACATTCAAATGTTAGGCATAGTTTTTGTCCTTTCTGGAGGAACTTTATTAGGCAGATATTACCGCAGAATTATGAAGCGAGTCCAAGAAGATTTCGGTAATGAAGGATTGTTTCAAACTGCGATTCCAATGGACGTAAATGTAGCTAAAGCTGTGGATATGTTTAAACCAGCGGTGTTAGTAACTCCCAACTCTAGCGGATCTAAAGCTTTTATCAAGTTGACTGCGGAATTTCTCGAGAAGTTTCAGACTAAAGCGATCGCCAGTTAACTTATGGATTATCGATCGGATCTAGGCTGGATAATAATTATTCCGGCCTTCTCCGTAGATTCATTTAAAATATATACATACTAATATTAAGTTTACATAAATTATCAGAACTAACTGTAATAGTCAATACGTATTTCCGACTACTTAAAAAGGATTAAGTGTTGTAATTACCCAAATTTACTGATTTACGGTTATGTAAGTTTAAAGTTAGTTTGAAATTGTAACAGGATTAGATTTTAGTTTGCAAATTATGTTAAGTTCCACCAATAAATTTTTACGTAATTCTAAAATATTTTTAGCAAGTGCCGCTATTGCTTTTACCTTTCTAGGTACATCTGCTGTCATCAAACCAGTTGAAGTTTCTGCCCAATCCGTAATGACGCAGAGAATGTATAATTTAAAAAATAGTCAGCGACGCTGGATTGAAATTAACCTCTCATCCCAACGCTTGATCGCATGGCAGGGTGGCAAAGCTGTTTTCGCTGCAACCGTTTCTACAGGTAAAGCTGCTACTCCCACCTATCCTGGTGTTTTTTCGATTCAAAGGAAATTAATTACCGATCGCATGAGAGGTGCTGACTACGACGTTCCTAACGTACCTTATACTATGTATTATTACGGCGGTTATGCAATTCACGGAGCTTACTGGCACAATCGTTTTGGAACTCCAGTCAGTCACGGTTGCACTAACATGAGACCTAAAGACGCTCAATTTGTTTATAATTTTGCTGCCGTCGGTACTCCCGTAGTCATTCACTATTAAGTTTTAATTTCTTGTTGCTATAACCTAAAAATAACTAGCAACAAATATTATTTCGGTAAAACTTCTTTAGTACATTTATTTTATGGGTCGCCTGGGATTCGAACCCAGAACTAATCGGTTAAAAGCCGAGTACTCTACCGTTGAGTTAGCGACCCGCGATATTGTTTGTTTATCGCACACAACTAAGCATTGTAGTACAAAACTCAAAAGAGAGCAAGCAGTAAAGTTATAATTTCTTGACAATCATCTCAACTAACCATTCGCAGCTCTTTCCAGGCTCGAGATGAGTTAGTTTGTCCTTAGTGTTTAAAGCATTACGAGGCGCACTCCAAGGTTCGAGACAAATAAAATCTTTACCTTTAACCGTCCAAAATACCAAAGTAGAATAAGGATCGGAGTAATTAATCGCAACTTCTAAACCCGATCGCCGATCTTGAAAAGAAGTAGAGTTGCGATCGAGCTTGGTGAAAGCAACATCGATTTCATCGCGATCGAAATCAAAATTACCCGCAAAAGGAATTATTTCTGGACTATCTTTAGGTTGGTATTCAGATCCGGGTATATTGAGCTGCAAGGCAGTTTTATCTTCAACCGCAAAATAGGGATGAAAGCCAGCAGAAAAAGGCATTATTTCCCTCGAGCGATTAGTGTAACGTTGTTTAATCTTTAAACTGTTGCCCAAAAGCTCGTAAGTGAAAGCCAATTCAAAATCAAAAGGATATACTTCTTTAGTGCGATCGCTGCTTTGTAGAGTTAAAGTAATTCCAGCTAAATTATCTTCGACTCGATCGCTAACTTGCCAGGGCAAATCTCGTCCGAAACCGTGTTGTTTGAGATAATACTCCTTTCCTCGATAAGTATAGGTATTATCGGGCAAATTACCGCAAATTGGAAATAAGATCGGGACTCCACCCCGAACGCTCAAATCGGGATTTTTAAATCGTTCCCCATCTAAATAGAGTATTTCGCGATCGCCATATTGCCAACTAGTTATGATTCCGCCCCGTTCTGGAACTACTTCAATCGTAGATTGAGCAGCGCGATCGCTCAAAACATAAGTTGAATATTGTTTTTCTATCAGTTCGATTGTAAACACTTTATTTTTATGCTCCAATGTTAAAGTGCTAACACAAATCTTACTGCGATCTGGCAATTAAATATCTTGAAAATCATCCCGAACTGCGATCGATACACCAGTTCTATAGGGAACAGATCCTATTGATAGACTAATTGTTAAAAACCTAATTAACGATCGCGGTAAACATTATTATTAATTAAACTTTTACAATTTACCTATTATGGATTTTAAAACTCAAAATAAATACTCAAAATAGAATTCTCCATAACCGAGCTTATAATCTAAAATTGAATCGCTCTCAACTCAAGCTTACTTAAGCTAAGCTAAATATATCCAAAAGCTCGTAATTTTATGCTGCTGAGCGAGAATAGCCCTACAAAACTAAAATCTCATCAAATAGTTTCGATCGCAGACTTTGCCAGTTTAAGACCCAGACCTGGTTGGCAAGATTGCAGTCGATCGCTTCAATCTCAGTAGCAAGATTTTAGAGCAAAATGATTGACAAACTTATGTTCTCCTAAAGACTACACAGCAAATCGCTACTTTCTAATTGCTGTCAATCGATCGAGATCTCAACATTTAGATAACTATAGTTCAAAAGTAGTTATCTAAAAAGCTATTGAAAAATCGATTTTAATAGCCGATCGAAAATATTTTTGAGTTCGATCTTTTTCGTTTATTGAATAAGTAAAAGCAGTTTTTGAAAATTTTTATGGATCTGAGTCAATTAGAAAATGGTCAAATAATTTTAAAAAGATATCAACAAGGAGAAAGAGATTTCGCTCGAGAAAACTTATTAAAAGCAGACCTCAGCAAAGCAAATCTCAATCGAATCAATTTAGCAAGTTCCCAACTTACTAAAGCCAATTTAATCGAAGCAAAACTAATTGGTTCTAATTTAAGTAATACTAATTTAACCAAAGCGAATTTATCCAATTCCTGCGCGATCGAAACTAATTTATCTAACGCCATATTAATCGAAGCAATCTTACTAAAAATCAACGCGATCGGGGCAATTTTTAGCGGTGCAATCCTCGATCGCGCCGATCTTAGAGGTGCTTGTTTAATTAATAGCAGTTTAATCGATGCTAGTTTAATTGGCAGTAAACTTAAAGAAGCCAATCTGACTAGAGCCAGTTTGACCAGAGTTAAAGCGATCGCAGCCAATTTAGATCGCGCTAATCTCACCGGAGCAATCTTAACTGAAGCTGACTTGAGTTTAGCCAACCTCAGACAAGCAAATTTAATGCGAGTTTGTTTGGATCGAGCCAAACTCGAAAAAACTAATTTAGAAAACGCCAACTTGAGTTTAGCTAATTTGCGAGGAGCTAATTTAAAAGCCGCTTACCTCAAAGGAGCTAACCTAGAAGGAGTAGACTTGAGCGATGCAGATCTTTCCGATGCAGATTTGAGCGAAGTTAACCTGACAGGAGCTAAATTAGATCGGGCCAACTTAGAAAGAACTCAACTAACCCATGCTAACCTAACCGGAAGTAATTTATTTAATACCATACTGCGAGGAGCTAATTTAAGCGCGGCTAACTTGTGCAAAGCTGGTTTATTGCTAAGCGATCTACAAGAAGCCAACTTAAGCGGAGCAAACCTAGACGAAGCCAATTTAATTGCAGCCAAGTTAGATCGAACTAATTTTTTAACTGCTTCTCTCTTAAAAACAATTATGCCCAACGGCTCTCAATCTTAAACTCTCAGAGACAGTCAATTCTCAAAATAGTGGAATTAAAATCGAAATCTTTGTAAACTTGTTTTGGCGAGAAGATCGATCGCTCGCAGAAATAACAAGCATAGATTCCCTCGAATTCTAATTTTGAGTAAGAATTGACAAGCAAACCCTCGAGATGATTTTAGTATGGAGTAAATTAATTAGAATGGTAAAACTGGGAACTCATTTGATAGTAGATGCATGGCAAGCACCAGCAGACCTTCTTAACGATCCCGATCGCATTCGCACCGCAATTATGGATGCCATTTATGCTGGAGAAGCGACTTTAATCGACCTGTGCGTGCATCAATTTAGTCCCCATGGTGTCACTGCAACAGCTACTTTAGCAGAGTCTCATATTGCCATTCATACCTGGCCCGAACACGGTTATTTTGCTGCAGATTTATTTTTTTGCGGCCAAGGAAAGCCAGATTTAGCAATGAAACTGCTACAAACAGCACTCCAAGCCAAGAAAATTAAAATTACAGAAGTCACTCGTGGATTTTCACCGATACCGTCGGTTGTAAAATAACCTCCAGATTCAATTGCTTCTAGAGTGGATTTTTGCAAATCTGCTGAGAAAAATACAGCATCAATTCAAAAACTAATTTAACAATCTTTCAGTATTTGATTCGATCGCTTTAACTCAAATTTAAAAACAAAACTAATCCCAATTCTTCAAAATAATGCTGAAGATAGATCGCCCTCTGTTGCCTGCGATCGCCCTAGTCTAGCAGCTTAAAACAGAATTGGTACAAATTCCCCTGTTCTACTTAAAGATATTAATACCTAGCAATAAGATTACCTCAATCATAAAGAAAGATCGAGGATAAATTAAATTTGTTTACTAGTTGATAGAAAATCTATAGAGTGCTTAGCTCGATCGAGCCGAGTACAATCTAGTAACGATCTGCTTGGGAAAATATCAAACCTCAGACAGAAACAGAAATTACAACGAATCTCAATCGATTTTGTCAATTAAATTCAAAGCTAAACACAAGCTTAAACTACAACAATGCGATCGAGAATACCTCGTACTCAAATTAAGATATCAAGTATCTAAAAATATAGCTGTAATTCAACAAAGATATTCACAGTGATCCAGACAATTCTGATTATTTTATTACTCGGCCTGATTCCCTTAGTGCTTTACAATCTAGCACTAAACAAATCAAAACAACAAAGATGGCAAACAAGACTGAGAAGGATTCGCGCTTTAAGAATAGATCGCCGTTCTCAAAGACTGTATTGTTTAGATAGTGGCGACGAAGACGAAGAACTAGAGCAACTCCACAGCTATTTTATCGGCGAAATTAGCTGTCGCTATAACGCGCGATCGCCTTACGTTCGTTGTGCTGTAAATCCTTGCGGCCCTTGCGACCAATGCAGTCATTACGAATCTAGATATTAAATGAAGGCAGAGGGCAGAAGCGCACCGCCTACGCGTCGGCGCAAGACGCAAGTAGCCGGAGCAAGCAGGCAGAAGGACAATTTAAAAGTATATTTAGACTACTTTTAATTGAAGACTCTTTATCTAAAGATTAAAGAGGGGACTTAAACCCAAATGGCGTTAAAAAAATCGTTTTTTGCTCGCTTTAATATTCGATCGAACTATTGTTGTTTGTTCGTTATTTACTATTGATAAAAAATAATAGATTGCAAAACTGTGGATTTTAATCTTTCTAAATTTACCGTTTGTAAAAAATTTGCTTTAACAATTAGTCGGGGAACTACCAGTCAAACAACTAATATCTTAATTAAAATACAGCAAGAACAAATTGAAGCAATTGGGGAAGCGACCCCATTTTCTCTAAGTAAAGAAAACTGCCAAAATACCGAGCAACTACTCGCAGAATTCGATCGCATTTTACCGATAATAGCTAATTTTCACCCACTGCAAAGACAAGAAATATTAACAGTCTTAGAAAAAGAAAGAATATCTTCTCCAGTAAAAGCGGCGATCGATATGGCACTATACGACTGGCTGGGCAAAAAAACCGGTTTACCCCTCTGGCGTTTGTGGGGTTTAAATCGCGATCGCATCGTGCCAATTTCAGTGACGATCGGCATCGATACCCCAGAAAAGGTCAAAATAAGAGTGCAAAATTGGCTGGAATTAGTCGCTCCAACAATCTTAAAAGTCAAATTAGGATCGCCAGCAGGGATAGAAGCAGATCGCGCCATTATTTTAGCAGTCAAAGCAGTCGCACCCGATTGCGATTTAACAGTAGACGCGAATGGAGGTTGGAACTTAAAAGAGGCGATCGCCATGTCCCGTTGGCTGGCAGATTTAAACGTAAAATATTTAGAACAACCCCTAGCAGTAGGAAAAGAAGCAGCATTAGCCGAACTATCCCAACAATCTCCCCTACCTATTTTTGTCGATGAAAGTTGTCTGACAAGTAAAGATATTCCTCGACTAGCCAAGTCGATCGCTGGAGTTAACCTAAAAATTATGAAAGCTGGGGGATTGACTGAAATAATGCGATCGATCCAGGTTGCCAAAGCTTGCGGTTTAAAAGTAATGTTCGGTTGCTACTCCGATAGTAGTTTAGCTAACACCGCCATGGCCCACCTCTCCCCCCTAGCCGATTATCTCGACTTAGATTCTCATCTCAATTTAACCAACGATCCTTTTACCGGAGCTATATTATCAAAAGGACATTTGTTGCCTAATGATTTGCCGGGATTGGGGGTAAGATACAGTGCTTAAAAAAGAAGATCGCGTCGCCATTTTACTCCATCAAGGATTTAATTCTCATCACGGTAAAACCGGCATATCTTATTTACGTTACGGCCACTCAGAAATCGTCGCCATCCTCGATCGCGAAAATGCCGGAAAATCCCTCTCCCAATTAATCAATCTCAACAGAAACATTCCGATCGCCGCCAATATTACTGAAGCATTAAAATACCAACCCACCGTTTTATTAATCGGTATCGCACCATCTGGAGGAGCTTTAACCGATGCTTGGCAGTTAGAAGTTGAAGCCGCCGTGAAAGCAGGTTTATCCGTCGTTAACGGCTTGCACACCCCCCTAGCCGACAAATTCGGTCAATTGAAAGACGGTCAGTGGATTTGGGATATTAGAGCAGAACCAAAAGACTTAAAAATCGCCAGTGCTAAAGCGCGATCGCTCTCCTGTCAGCGCATCCTCACAGTCGGTACGGATATGGGAGTTGGTAAAATGTCAGCAGCGATCGAATTGCATCGAGCAGCAGTTAAAAAAGGGATTAAATCTAAATTTTTAGCAACCGGACAAGGGGGTTTGGCGATCGCAACCGAAGGGATAGCTTTAGATGCTGTCAGAGTAGATTTTGCTGCAGGTGCAGTCGAAAAAATGGTGTTAGACTCTGCCAAAGATAACGAACTACTGCTGATTGAAGGTCAAGGATCTCTAGTTCATCCCGGATCTACCGCCACATTACCCTTAATCAGAGGCAGCCAACCCACAGGATTAATTTTAGTTCATCGTGCCGGACAAAAACATATCGCCGATCTGCCAGAAGTAAAAATTCCTCCCCTCCCAGAAGTAGTAAAATTATACGAAACAGTTGCCTCCGTTGGCGGAACTTTTGGAGAGATTAAAGTCAAAGCGATCGCCCTCAATACTTTTCATTTAGATCTCGAAACTGCCAAACAAGCGATCGCACAAGTTAAAAACGAAACCGGTTTACCCTGTAGCGATCTCGTCCGTTTCAATCCAGAAGAGATTTTAAACGTTCTACTGTACGAGCGGGAAGATTAACTGTTAAATTAATATTTTCCCATCCACCTTAAAGACTAATGTCAACACCACCAATTCAATGGTATCCGGGCCATATTGCCAGAGCCGAGAGGCAATTAAAAGAACAACTTAAAAGAGTAGATCTCGTCTTAGAAGTATTAGATGCAAGAATTCCTTTAGCTTCCCACCATCCCGAAGTACCAAATTGGATCGGCCAAAAACCCAAAGTAATCGTCTTCAATCGTATCGATATGATACCCTCCAGTTTATGCCAAAAATGGTCTGATTGGTTTGAAGCACGAGGCGAACAAATCTATTTAACCAATGCCAAAGCAGGTAAAGGAATTCGTCAAATAATTAAAGCCGCCCGCAAAGTCGGAGAAACAATCAATCAAAAAAGGAGCGATCGCGGCATGCTTGCTCGTCCCGTTCGTGCGGTAGTAATTGGCTTTCCTAATGTTGGTAAATCTGCTTTGATTAACCGTTTAGTCGGACGTAAAGCCGTGGCCAGCGCGCGTCGTGCAGGGGTGACTAGAAAATTGCAATGGGTGCGAATTTCGCCCGAAATCGAGCTTTTAGACGCTCCTGGAGTTATCCCCAACCGTTTAGAAAATCAAGCAGACGCGCTTAAATTAGCTATTTGCGAAGATATCGGCGAAGCAGCCTATGACAACCAAAGGGTGGCCGCAGCAACTGTCGATTTTTTAGTAGATTTAAACTTCGATCGAATTTTGCAAGATCGCTACAATCTAGATCCTCTTACCGTAACTGGGGAAGAGTACCTTCACAATTTAGGTAACCAACAATACAAAGGGGACATCGAGCGAGCCGCCAATCAATTATTAAACGACTTTCGTAAAGGTTTGATGGGCAGCATCCCCTTAGAGTTACCCCCGATTGGTTAATTTCCTGTTAAGATTTTATCAAAATTCAACTAGATTTTGATTATTTTTATAAAGTATCAATTTTTATTAAAATAACAATGTCAATCAATTTGTTGAATATATTTTTGCAACACGGGTTTAGTGTATTTAAACTTCTCAGCTGGCAATAAATTTGCACTCGAGCTTAAATCGACCGAGCGGTCTCTCAAAATTTAATTCAAATTTGTTTGACCCTTCTTGTGATGAAGAATTTTTACAAAACCCTCCTTTTGACAAAAATAAAACTAGGTATCATCAAACAATGATCGAGGAAAGCATAGCTTATAGAGTTTATTAGTCTTGATCG
>JAAUYH010137202.1_pt1 | contig 10405 bp, 9 predicted proteins | sample 7278061 | NCBI WGS metagenome assembly JAAUYH01 (sample SAMN14350203, study PRJNA611818) | marine sediment metagenome | isolation source: surface marine sediment (0.6m) | place: French Polynesia: Moorea | collected 2018-08 | reverse complement strand
TTAGCCATGGTTGGGTCTCCTTATTGTTGATCTTTCTCGAACCCGCATGCCGGTGGCGCCGGTTGCCCTTTGCGAAGTTCAGCCAAAGCGTTAAAAAATAGTATCACAGGAGAAACTCGATATAGCGTCTATTGTCCCCGGTTCAAGGGGGTTGAAGCTATTCAATGATGTTTCCGAACGTAACCATGTGAATTGCCGCTTGGCGAGCTGGCGGGTCGCTACCAGGGCCCTGTAGCGCCCTTCCTCGAGTGTGCATTCGCCGGCCAGGTGCGCCCAGATCTGGCGGTAGCCGACGGCACGCATGGACGGCGCGTCGCGATCGAGTCCCGGCCGGTCCATCAGCCGGCGAACCTCGCCGAGAAAGCCGTTCTCGAGCATCAGGTCGAGGCGCGCCTCGATACGCTGGTGCAGGATCTTGCGGTCCGCAACCATCAGCGCGATCCGCGTGTAAACGATGTCGTCGGCGGCGGCGCGGGCTTCGGCCTGCCAGTCGCTGAGCCGTCTGCCACTGGCCATCCAGACCTCGAGCGCGCGTTGAATGCGCTGGCGGTCGTTGGGCTTGATGCGCGCGGCGACCACCGGGTCGACGTGTCGCAGCCGCTCGTGCAGTACCGGCCACCCGTCGCGCCCCGCCTCGGCATCGATCTGCGCTCGAATCTCGGCGTCTGCCGCCGGCAATTCGGCGATTCCTTCCGTCAGGGCGCGAAAGTACATCATCGTCCCACCGACCAGAAGCGGCACCCGGCCCGTACTCCATATTTCGTCCATTTCACGGCGCGCGTCGCGCACGAAGTCGCCGGCCGAATAGCTATCCTCGGGATCACGAATATCGACGAGGCGGTGAGGCGCGCGCGCGCGGATTGCCGCATCCGGTTTCGCGGTGCCGATGTCCATGCCACGATAGACCAGCGCCGAATCGACACTGACGATGTCCAGTGGAAATCGTTTGCACAGGCTAATCGCGACGTCGGTCTTGCCGGATGCGGTCGGCCCCATCAGCAGCATGGCTTTGCGTGGCATGATGCGTGTCGCTAGCGGCCTCGCAGGAACAGGCGATCGAGTTCGGCCATCGTGATCGTCGTCCAGGTCGGCCGCCCATGGTTGCACTGGTCGGCGCGTTCGGTCGCCTCCATCTCGCGCAGCAGCGCATTCATTTCATCGAGCGACAGCAGGCGATTGGCGCGCACCGAGGTGTGGCACGCCATGGTGGCGAGATAATCGTGACAGGCATCCTCGACGCGGTTGCTATGCCCGGCCTCGGCGAGGTCCGAGAGTACGTCGCGCAACAGCGATTCGGCGTCGGCATCCCTGAGCAAAGCAGGTACCTCGCGAACCACCAGGCTCGCGGGACCGCTGCGATCGACCACGAGGCCGATGCCCTCGAGTACGTCGCGGTTCTGCTCCACGAGGGCCGCCTCGCTTTCCGCGACCGACAACGATTCCGGAACCAGCAGCGGCTGTCGCACGACCGATTTGTCGTCGAAGCCACGCTTCAGCTTTTCGTAGACGATGCGCTCGTGGGCTGCGTGCATGTCGACGACGACGAGGCCGTCCGCGTTTTCTGCGAGCACGTAGACGCCGGCCAGCTGCGCGACGGCAAATCCCAGTGGCGGTACGTCGGCCTCGGCGTGCTCTGCGTCGGGCCCGGGCAATGGCGCAGCGGACATCGCGGCGTAGGTACCCAATGCGTCGCGGACCATCGACGGCAACGGGCTCGCGCGGTCTCGAAGCGGCATGCTTCCCTGCCTGAAGACCTGCTCTCGCGTCATGGGGAGCGGCGCAATCCCGTGCCCGCCGGGCCGCGTCTGCTCGAGTGCAGCCTCGATCGCCCGGGAGACGACACCGTGCAGCCTGCGGCCGTCCCTGAAGCGCACCTCGTGCTTGGCGGGATGTGCATTGGCGTCGACGCTCGCCGGATCCATCGTAATCGACAGCACATACGCCGGGAAGCGACCGTGGAATAGTACGTCACGGTACGCGTGACGCGCTGCGTGTGCCAAGGTCTTGTCGTTCACGGAACGCCCGTTGATGAACCAGAACTGCAGGTCCGGCTGGCTGCGATTGAAGGTCGGCAGCGCGATCCAGCCCGCGATTGCGGTGCCTTCCGTTTCGTGATCGATGTGAACGGCCTGCTCGGCAAACGCGTCACCGCAGATCTTCGCGACTCGCGCCAGCTGCTGTTTCTCATCACCGGCGGCCGAAAGCTTGAACACAACCCGGCCGTTGTGCGTCAGCGTGAAGGCAACATCGGGTCGCGACAGCGCCAGCCGCCGCAACCACTTCTCGATGTGGCCGAATTCGGTCTTTTCGGTCCGCAAAAAGCGCCGCCGCGCCGGCGTGTTGTAGAACAGATCGTGCACCTCGACGGTGGTGCCGGGCGGATGCGCGGCAGGCCGCGGCTCGCTGATCTCGCCGCCGTCGGCTTCGACCTGCCAGGCCGCGTCAGTGCCGGCGGCATTCGAACAGATACTCAGGCGCGACACCGACGCGATGCTCGGCAGCGCCTCTCCGCGAAAGCCCAGCGATGCGACGGCCTCGAGATCGTCGAGACTCGAGATCTTGCTCGTCGCATGCCGTGACAGCGCGAGCGCCAGCTCCTCTACCGGAATGCCGCCGCCATCGTCACGAATCCGGATGAGTTTCCGGCCGCCGGCCTGGATATCGACGACAACGGCACGTGCAGCCGCGTCGAGACTGTTCTCGACGAGTTCCTTGACCACCGAAGCCGGGCGCTCGACGACCTCGCCGGCAGCGATCTGGTTGATGAGGTGGCCTGGCAGTTGACGGATCGGCATGCGCCGACAGCTTATCAGGTGCCGGCGTAGATCGGGATGCTCAGTGTCTGGCCGATGCGGATGTTGTCGTTGGACAGCCGGTTCGCGCGCCGGATCGCCGTCGTGCTGACGTTGTAGCGTTCGGCGATCTCGGAAAGCGTGTCGCCACGTGCGATGACGTGCTTGACGTTTCGTTGCGGCGCCCTGCGGATGTCGGCCGCGATGCGCGTATCTGGCGGAGCGTTCGTGTAGAAGTAGTTGCGCACGCCGGCGAGGATCGCGTCGGCGAGTTTGACCTGGTGCGACTTGTTCCTGAGCTTCTTCTCTTCTTCCGGGTTCGAGATGTAGGCCGTCTCGACGAGTATCGAGGGCATATCCGGCGACTTCAACACGAGGAAGCCGGCCTGTTGCACGGTCTTGCGGTGCATCCTGCCAATTCTGCCGAGTTCCCGGGCCACCTGGTTACCGACATCGAGGCTCGCGCTCAGCGACGCCGTTTGCGAAAGTTCCAGCAGCACGGCCGCGACATCGGGGGCCTTGTCGCTGATCTCGACACCACCGATGCGCACGGCGGCGTTCTCACGCTCGGCCAGCAGTCGCGCTTCCTCGTCACTCGCACCCTTGTGTGACAACGCGTACACGGAAGCGCCCCGTGCACGCCGATCGTCCACGGCGTCGGCGTGAATGGAGACGAAAAGATCCGCCTGGTTGCGACGCGCAATATCGGTCCGCTTGCGATGGTCGACGTAGTAGTCGCCGTTGCGGACCAGCACCGCCTTCATGCCGGGCTCCCCGTTGATGCGCTGGGCGAGCAGCCGGCTGATCGACAGAGCGACGTCTTTCTCTCGCGTTTTGCCGCGCCCTACCGCGCCGGGATCATGACCGCCGTGTCCCGGATCGATTGCGATCACGATGTCGCGGCCCGGGTTCATATTCTCGGAAGCACGCTTGACGGCCTGCAGATTGCCGGAACGGTGCAGGTCGATGACCAGCCGATCACCGTACTGGCTGTTCGGTCCCGCCGTGAAGCTGCGCGAGCGCACGGACTGATTGAGATCGAGCACCACGCGCAGCTCACCGCCGGCGCGCACCCCGGTACGAATCGACCGGACCGCGCCCGCGCCGCCGGGCATGTCCTTGAGGCTGCCGGCGAGTCGGCTGTCGCTGAGATCGATGACCAGTCGATCGGGGCCGCGTAACGTGATGATCTTGTGCTTGACGGGCTGACTGAGATCGAGGACGACGCGAGTTTTGTCGTTCTCCGCCCAGATCCGGACGTTTTCCACGGTCGCGGCGTGCGCCTTCGCCGCGAGCAGCAGTGTAAACAGCAGGAGCAGGCGAACCTGGATCATGTCGGGCCGGAATCTCGTCGTCGGGATTATGTCCGGTGAGTATACGAATCCCTGCGCAAAAACCAATAGTTTTTATATGAAAATTATGGGGATATCGTGGTTTATTAATTCTCTGGATTAGACCCGTTGGCGGGTCCGAGCATGGCCACGGCCTCGGCGCCCCTCGAGCTCAGGCCCGTTAGCCGGGCGCTGCGGCCTTCGCCGTCGTACGCGAACTCGATTGCGATGTCGGCCGTCCGCCCGAGGCTCGGGGCGCGCTCCGGCCACTCGACCAGGCGAAAGCCGCTGTCGAGCTCGTTCCATCCCAGGTAGCGCAGCTCCTCTTCCTCGGCAACTCTGTATAAATCAACATGATAGACATACACGCGCGGCAAGTCGTAGGGCTCCACAAGGGTATACGTCGGGCTCGGCACGGCCCCTGAATGGCCCAGCGCCCGGATCAGCGCTCGCGCAAACGTCGATTTGCCCGCGCCGAGTTCACCCGACAACAGGATGGTCCAGCCGGCCAGCGCGTGAGGCAGGACGTCCAGCAGTCGGGTCGCAAGGCGCGCTGTCGCCGCTTCGTCGGGCAGTTCGAGTGTCATGGATTGACGATCGTGCGCAATTCGGCGATCAGGTCGGTGGCCACGAGCCCGCGCTGCCCGGCGCGCGCCGCGCGATCGCCTGCCATCGCGTGCAACTGCACGCCAAGCGTTGCGGCACGCTCGATGTCGTGTCCCTGGGCCAGCAATGCCGCGATGACACCGGTCAGCACGTCACCCATCCCCGCCGCCGCCATGCCCGGGTTGCCCGCCGTGCAGATCCAGGGCGCACCCGCGGCAGAGGATACGAGCGAACCCGCGCCTTTGAGGACCACCACACCACCATAGGTTTGCGCGAGCTTCGCGAGCGCGCCTGTCCTGTCTGACTGCACGGCGCCCGCATTCGAGCCGAGCAGCCGACCCGCCTCGCCGGGATGAGGCGTGATGACGCGTGTATCGCTGGAATCCGGCAGTCCGGCCAGCAGGTTGAGCGCATCGGCGTCCCAGACGCTGGGTGTGTCGCAGGCAGCAACGGCAGCGTACAGCGACCTCGACCAGTCGGACTGGCCCAGGCCAGGACCGAACGCGATGACGTCGGCCCGGTCGAGGAGCGCGTCAAGCTGCGTCGGCGCCGCGACGGCGTGCGACATGAGTTCGGGCCGACCCGCGACGAGCACGGCGGCGTGCGACGGGTGCGTAGCGACGCTAACGAGTCCGGCGCCGGTCCGCAGCGCGGCCTCGCCGGCCAGCCGCACGGCGCCCGGCATGCCCTCGCCGCCACCGACTATCAGCACGTGCCCATGATCGCCCTTGTGCGCGAGCCGCGGCCGTGGCGGCAACGCCCGGGCAATACTGGTTGCGTCGATGCGCCGGTACGCGGCTTGTGGATCGCCTTTCGCGTCCTCCGGAATATCGAGACCGGCGAACACGAGCTCGCCGACATAGTCGGGCGCCGTGCCGAGGAACAGACCCGCCTTGAGTCCGACGAAGGTCACCGTCAATGCGGCACGGATCGCACAGCCCATCACGGCGCCTGAATCGCCGTGCAGGCCGGTCGGGATATCCAGCGCTATGACCGGCGCCGGGTGCGCGTTCATTGCCGCGACGGCGCGCGAGAATTCGCCGCCCACATCACGCTCCAGCCCGCTGCCAAGAATGCCGTCGACGAGCAATTCTGCATCGGTCGGAAGCACGCTGCTCCACGGCTCTATGCGGCCGCCCGCCGCCGCAAAGTCCCGATAGGCCGTCGCGGCATCGCCGCCGAGTTTGCGCGGTTCGACGAGCGCCAGCACGGTCACGTCGACGCCCTCTTCGGCCGCCAGGCGGGCGACAACGTAGCCATCGCCGCCGTTGTTGCCGGCGCCACAGACGATCGTCCAGCGCATGGCCTCGGGATAGCGCGCCCGGGTCTCGGCGACGGCCGCCGCACCGGCACGGCTCATCAGCGTGTAGCCGCGAATACCGTGGTCCTCGATCGCCGAGCGATCGATCTCGCGCACCGTTGCGACCTTATAGATGTCGACAGGCAAGCTGCTCATGACGGCGATTATACTGTCACCGGATACGGTACTCGTTGATTCAATGGACGCGGACAGCGACGAAATCAAGTTCAGGCAACTGAAGTCGGATATCTCGGACTGGGCACGGGATCTCGGTTTCCAGCAGACGCGCGTCGCCGGCGTGGATCTCGACGAGGCGGCGCATCGCCTGGACGGGTGGCTGGCGCGCGGTTTCCACGGCAGCATGGACTTCATGCGACGGCACGGCAGCAAGCGGAGCCGCCCCGGCGAACTCGTGCCCGGAACGCTGCGCATCATCACGGTGCGCATGGACTATCTGCCGGAACCGCAGGTATCCGCAAAAACGCTGCTCGATCACGGCTCGCGCGCCTACGTCTCGCGTTATGCGGTCGGGCGCGACTACCACAAGCTCATGCGCAAGAGACTGCAGAAGCTCGCCGACCGCATGAGTGACGCGATCGGCACATTTGGCTACCGCGCGTTCGTCGACAGCGCGCCGGTGCTCGAGAAAGCTCTGGCCGCGAACGCGGGACTCGGCTGGATCGGCAAGCATACGAATGTCATCAACAAGGATGCCGGCTCGTGGTTCTTCCTCGGCGAGCTCTATACGGACCTGCCGCTGCCGGTCGACAGTGCGGCGACCGATCATTGCGGCACGTGCAGCGCCTGCATCGATGTGTGCCCGACGAACGCGATCGTCGCACCCTACGTGCTCGACGCGAGGCGCTGCATCTCCTACCTGACCATCGAGAGCAAAGGCGCCATTCCCGAAGAATTTCGCAAACCAATGGGCAATCGGATATACGGCTGCGACGACTGTCAGCTGTTTTGTCCCTGGAACAAGTTTGCGACACTTACGGCTGAAGACGATTTCCTGCCGCGGCACGATCTCGACTCGGCCGATCTGTGCGAACTGTTCGGCTGGTCCGAAGCGACCTGGCTCGAGAAAACCGAAGGCAGCGCAATTCGCAGGATCGGCTTCGAGCGCTGGCTGCGCAATGTCGCGGTCGCGCTCGGCAACGCCGTGACCAGCAACGAAGTCGTTGCCGCACTCGAAGCGCGACGCGACTGCGAATCGGCACTTGTGAGCGAACACGTCGCTTGGGCGCTCGCGCAACACCGCAGGCAGCACGGAGACAACGATGTTTGAAGCACCGGATTCACCCTACCTCGTGCCCTTCGACGGCACCTTCAGGGTCAGCGAAGCGAGTACGACGGCGCTGACCGATGGTACGCCGCACAAGGGCAAACACCGCGCTCGCAGGACCGAAAAGCTGAACATGCTGCAACGCGTGCTGGCCGCCGGCGACCGCCACGCCATCCTGCTGGTATTCCAGGCCATGGACGCGGCGGGCAAGGACAGCACGATTCGCGCAGTGATGCAGGGTGTCGACCCGTCGGGCTGCCAGGTATTCAGCTTCAAGAAACCGTCGAGCCTCGAGCTCGATCACGACTTTCTGTGGCGTACGACCTGCAGGCTGCCCGAACGCGGTCGTATCGGCATATTCAATCGCAGCCAATACGAAGAGGTGCTGATCGTCCGCGTGCATCCCGGCATTCTCGACGGTCAAAAGCTGCCGGATGCGATCAACCGGGAAACGATCTGGGAAGAGCGCCTGACGTCGATACGACAGCAGGAGGCGCATCTGGCGCGCAACGGCACGGTCATCCTCAAGTTCTGGCTCAACGTCTCCAAAGACGAACAAAAGCGGCGTTTTCTTGCAAGGCTCGACGAGCCGCAGAAGAACTGGAAATTCGAGCCTCGCGATGTCGTCGAGCGGCGTCACTGGGACGACTACATGGCGGCCTACGAAGCCGCGCTCAACGGGACCTCGAGGCCGTGGGCACCGTGGTATGCGATCCCGGCCGACGACAAGCGTTACATGCGCGCCCGCGTGGCCGATATCATCATTGATTCGCTGCAAAGCATCGGGCTCGAGTATCCGGAGCCGAGTGCCGAGGACCGCGAGGCATTTGCGGCCTCACGTGCCGAACTCGAGGCGAATTGAGCAAAAATACCCTTATCTGACAAATTCTGCGGCCCAGTCGGCAGATTGTCGGCCGTCGCAGCGCGAAAATTGCCGTTTCCGGTTTGCTCAGGATTTTGCGTTGCAGCAATCGACGGCCATCAATTCGGACTACAAGCGCTCTCTGCTGGCGGGGCTCGAGCTGTTTGCGGGCGTCGACCCCGACGACGTAAAAGACCTGCTGCAGCGCTGCGACCGCAGGGACATCGAAGCTGGCGAACTGCTGCTTTCCCCGCTGGCGAAGAACGAGCACGTGTTCGTCGTGCTGTCGGGCTCTCTGAACGTGCACGTGGGCGATCCGGACACGCCCGTGCTCGCGACCATGGACGTCGGCGCCTGTGTCGGCGAGATGTCGATCATCGAGGACCGCGACCCGTCCGCGTACGTCATCGGCGCAGAGGCGACCCACCTGCTCGTCATTCACCAGTCTATTCTCTGGGAGATGGTCGACGCCTCGCACGACTTCGCCAAGAACCTGCTGGTCGTTCTGTCAGAACGCGTCCGCAGCCACAACCGCGTCATCGCCGACAGCTTCGGCGAGCTGCGCAAGATCGAACACCACGCGACGACAGATGCCTTGACCAAGCTCGCGAATCGGCACGCGATGCAGGAGCTGTTCCCACGGGAAATCGCCCGTTGCGCCGAAGACGGCGTTCCGATCTCGCTGATCATGATTGACGTGGACAACTTCAAGGACTTCAATGACCAGCTCGGGCACATTGCGGGCGATCGGGCATTGCTGGCGGTGGCTTCCATTCTCAAGAAACAGTTCCGTCCCTGTGACCTGCTGGTCCGCTATGGCGGGGATGAATTCGCCGTCCTGTTGCCCGGCGTCAACGAGGACCAGGCGTTGGACATAGCCGAGCGCGTCCGCGACTCGGTCAGCGGCAATACCGGCGACGGCAGCGACTCGCTCGTGCGGATTCCCGTCCGGATCTCGATGGGAATCTCTGAACTGGATGATGATGGCGACCTCGACTCGCTGATCCGCAGCGCCGACCGGGCGCTTTATCGCGCCAAGCACGCGGGACGCGATACCGTCTCGAGCTGAGGCCCGGCCTAGACCGAAACGACGATATTGTCGATAAGGCGCGCGCTGCCCAGGTGCGCAGCGGCCAGCACGACCAGTTCGTCGCAATCGCGATCCGGCGTCTCGAGGTTCTGTGCGCGCCGCACCGCAACGTACTCGGGCTTGAATCCGGCATCGGCCATCGCCTCGCTTGCCGCCGACTCGAGCGCGGCATAGTCACGCTGGCCCGCCTGCAACGCATCACCGATCTTGCGCAACTGCCGATACAATTCGGGCGCCGCCGCCCGCTCGTCGTCGTTCAGATAGGCGTTGCGGGAACTCATCGCGAGTCCGTCGTCCTCGCGCACGGTCTTCGCCGTAATGACGCGAACCGGCAGGTGCAGATCGTCGGTCATGTAACGGATGAGCAGCTGTTGCTGGTAATCCTTCTGGCCGAACACCGCGACATCGGGCTGTACGAGTGCGAACAGCCTTGTGACGACCGACGTCACACCCGTGAAATGCCCGGGCCGGAATTCGCCACAAAAATTGTCGCTGAGGCCCGGCACCGTCACCGTTGTCGCGTTTTCGAGACCGAAGGGATAAACGGTGTCCACGTCAGGCACGAACAACAGGTCCGCGCCCGATTTCCGGAGCTTGCGCGTGTCACGCTCGAGCGTCCGCGGGTACTCCTCGAAATCCTCGCCGTCACCGAACTGTGTCGGATTGACGAAGATCGTCACCACAACGCGCTCGGCATGCTCGCGCGCCTGCTCCACGAGACTCAAATGGCCATCGTGCAGATTGCCCATCGTGGCAACGAGCGCAATGTGCTCGTCTTCGTGACGCCACTCGGCGATCGCCGCATCCATCTCGGCTTTTGACGTGATGGTCTTCATGTCAGGAGAAGCAGTGCTCAGGCGCCGGGTAGCTTCTGTCTTTGACGGCCTGCACGTAAGCTGCGAGCGCCTCCAACGGCGAGGTGTGGTCTTGCTGGAAGTTCTGCACGAATCGCGGCGTGCGACCCTGTGTAATGTCGAGAACATCGTAGAGGACGAGGATCTGGCCGCACGTCGACGGCCAGATCCTCGTCCTCTACGATGTTCTCGACATTACACAGGGCCGCACGCCGCGATTCGTGCAGAACTTCCAGCAAGACCACACCTCGCCGTTGGAGGCGCTCGCAGCTTACGTGCAGGCCG
>JAAUYH010049383.1_pt1 | contig 10405 bp, 8 predicted proteins | sample 7278061 | NCBI WGS metagenome assembly JAAUYH01 (sample SAMN14350203, study PRJNA611818) | marine sediment metagenome | isolation source: surface marine sediment (0.6m) | place: French Polynesia: Moorea | collected 2018-08 | reverse complement strand
GGAACAGAACTAATAGCTTTTTCTATACTGCTAGCACAAGAAGCACAACTCATCCCCTTTAGCTTTAGTATTAGAGTGTCCATAGTAAATATTTAGTTTTATTTAATTGAGTAAGTAGCTTGTGTGAGACCGATGAAAGAATATCGTTACTTTTAGTCACTTTCATCGCCACACCGTCATACATCGCCATTAATATTAATGTACAAAGACCTGCTAAGCGCCAAAGAAAATGTTGTTACTTTGGTGGACATCATATTGCATTAAGTAGCAGGATAACCAGCATCAGCTAAAACTTGTTTAATTTTGTCTTCCGGTTGTTGGGTTTGAACATTAACTATTTTTGTCTTGGGGTCAGCTTCTACAGTAGCGGTTGAATCAATTGATTTTATCGCATCTGCGACAGCATTTACGCAAGCAGAACAGGCAATATCAGGTACTTTCAATGTTAAAGTCATAATTTTACTTAGTTTGAACTCGATTGATTTAGATTTGATTAGAGTTAGATATTAGTGGAAATAAAGAAATCCATATGGCAATATGGTAAACCCTCCAGTCAACTAGAGAGTCAAGAAAAATCTTAATTTTCTGAATTCATACCTTTAAATAAAAATATCGCAGCATAATTTTTATAATTCTCAAGCCTAATACTTATTTGTAGCTTGTATGTAAAAAAGTATTGATATATATTACAAGATTTTCTGCAATCAAGATAAATTTATATCTTGGGACTTAATTAGATTTCATCTTGATTTCATTTTTATATGTTATGCAAGAGATATTGCTTTTAATAAATCAAAAATTTAGTTTTTATTATTTTCTAGAATTTGTCATTTATCTCAGAAAAAAAGTATTTAAATAACATTGATTCAAGAATAAATATTTATCTTCAAATAATTAAACAGATATGCAATTTCATAGATATTTCATTTTTCAAGTTGATACTAGCAAGTAAAGCTTGGTCATGATGCAATCTAAATTAAGAAAAAATTACTATTAGTTCTTATGCTGAAATCTTATTCCAAATGGTTATTGCCTTTGATTGTTGGTGCAACTGTTGTTGGAACGTTAGGAATATTCTATTGGTTGCCAAGTCTAGGAATAATTAATCATTCTCAAACTATTACAAGTAATTCTAAATCAATTACTACCGCCAGTGTTTGGGATAAGGTAACAGAATCATATTCCGGAACGCGAGAGATTACGGTTTATCGCAGTCCTTCTTGTGGTTGTTGTGGTGAATGGGTCAAGCATATGCAGAAACATGGTTTTAAGATTACAGATATTAAAACCGAAGACATGAAAGCAATAAAGCAAAAATACAACTTACCCCAAAACTTAGCCTCTTGTCACACAGCAATTATTGACGGTTATGTGATGGAAGGACATATTCCTGCAGACGATGTCAAGCGCTTTCTCAAACAAAAACCTAAATTTGCAGGTTTAGCCGTACCCGGAATGCCTTTGGGTACGCCGGGAATGGAATCAGGAAACAGAAAACAACCATTTGTAATTGCAGCATTTAATCAGAAAGGCGAAATCCAAGTTTTCAAGGAATATCAATCTTATTAAGTTTGAATTCAGGAGTTAGCAGCACCACATAAGAAGGTATAAAAATTATGAAAAAGATTAATCGTCGTCAATTTATCGCCTTGACTGGTGCTGCGACTGGGGGTGTTTTCCTTCTTAATCATTTATGGGAAAGAGGTGAATCTTCTCAAGTTTCATTACAAGCACCAATCAATCTACCTCGTTTGCACAAAAGCACTAATGGTTTGTTGGAACTCGATTTAGAAGCAAGTTATCGTCCTGTTAAATTAGGTCAAAAACAAGCATATTTACTTACATATAATGGGCAAGTACCCGCACCGCGCTTGGAAGTACAAGCAGGAGATACAATTCGTATTCGTTTTAAAAATAATCTCTTTGAGTCAACGAACCTGCATTACCACGGACTGCACATACCAGTTACAGGAAATGCTGATAATGTTTTTGTAAGCATCCAACCGAAGGAAACATTTAACTACGAATTTACTATTCCTCAAAATCATCCTGCTGGTACTTTTTGGTATCATCCCCATCGTCACGGGTTGGTAGCAGAACAGTTGTTCGGAGGTTTAGCAGGTTTGTTCGTAGTGAGGGGGGATCTTGATGAAATACCCGAGATTAAAGCTGCAAACGAAGAATTTCTGGTATTGCAAGATTTTGCTCTCGACGGCGAAGGAAACATGATTTCCGAGGCACATATGTCAATTATGGCAGGACGGGAAGGAGATTTACTCGCAGTCAATGGTAAATTTAATCCTACTTTCTCAATATCAAAAAATGGGTTATTACGGTGGCGAATTGTTAATGCTTCTCCTTCCCGTTTTTACCGCTTGTCTTTAGAAAAACATCCTTTTTATCTAATTGCAACTGATGGAGGTGGGTTAGCCGAAGTCATTGAGCTAAACGAATTATTATTAACACCAGGAGAAAGGGTAGAAGTACTGATCAAAGCCGACAAAGAACCAGGAAAATATCGCTTGCTTAATTTACCCTATGACCGAGGTGGAATGGGAATGATGGGTGGCAGAGGTATGATGGGCGGTAGAGGTATGATGAGTGGTAGAGGCATGATGGGTGTAAATAATGACGCACCAACAATTTTAGCAACGGTTAATTATGATGCCCCTGTAAAACCCGTTTCTCTACCAAGAAAACTTTTATCAGTTCCGGCTTTACCCAAACACAAACAAGTACGCCATTTCACATTAAATCACGGTATGGTTCCCGGTCAAGGAATGGTATTTCTAATTAACGGAAAACCTTATGAGCCGAATTCTATTGATACTCAAGTCAAGCTCAATACGGTAGAAGACTGGGAAATAGTGAATACAGGAGTGATGGATCACCCTTTTCACATCCATGGGAATCAATTTCAAGTTGTCAGTCGTGACGGTAAACCAGAACCCTATCGCGCCTGGAAAGATACGGTGTTAGTACAGCAAGGAGAAACCGTCCGTATTCGGATTCCCTTCCGAGATTTTGCGGGTAAAACAGTTTATCACTGCCACATTCTTGACCATGAAGATTTAGGAATGATGGGAAATTTAGAAATTCAAAAATAATAGGTCAAAGATAATAGAGCGAAGCTTAGTTTATTAGTTTATTTCACACTGATTTCATTTTTGTCTGCCATCATTGGTTCGATGCAAGGAACAGGGGTAGACCTCTGTGATTTGTCGCAAAACAAAAAAATAAATGTAAAATATAATACCTTATTCTCTAAGTGATTTTATTTAACTTCTGGGGAGTGTCATATCTTTGAGTAATCTTCGTGATCGAGAGGACACACAGGTGCAAAGTTCATTAAATCCTGGCAAAACGATCTTGGGAATTACTGTATTTATGCTGCTTACGGGCGGGATTTTGACAGTTACCAATCATTTCAAACCTGCTTCATCAATGGCAGGGATGGAAGGACATGATATGTCTCACGGTAATATGTCCCATGATGACATGATGCAAGTGGATGGGTCATTTAACCCAACTCCTGTAACGGTTAAACTTGTTAAACCTAGTTTACTCAAGGTTAGCGTTAAATATACTGGTTCCGTTCATCCTTATCAAGAAATAACTGTTTACCCCCGAATCGCCGGACAACTAACCAATTACTCTGTTTACCCTGGCGATCGCGTAGGAAATGGACAAATTTTAGCCACACTTGATGCTAGCGAACGGTTAACTGAAGTTGCGGAAGCTGCAGCGCAAGCAGACTCGATGGAAACTAGTTTAGAGGCGGCTCAAATCGAGTTAAACGAACAAAAGCAAGAAATTGAAAGGCTAGCTGCAGAGCTTTCTTATCAAGAAAAGAAACGCGATCGCTATGCTTTATTGGTCAAGGAGGGGGCTATTTCTCAAGACCAATACGATGTCGAAGATACCCAAACTCAAACTGCACGAGCGGCTTTGAAGAGAGCAAGAGTGAAATTGATCCGCTTAAAAGCTCAAGCTCAGAGTGCTCGTTCCCAACTCAAGCAAGCAAGGGCAACAACAGACACCGCCGCGATTATGAAAGGGTACACTAAATTGCGCTCTCCCATTGCAGGTATCGTCCAAGAACGGATGGTAGACCCTGGCGTAGTGGTGCAGCCAGGAATGGGAGTTCTCAAAATCGGAGATTACCAACGAATACGCCTACGTGCCAATGTTGCTCAACAAGATGCAGTAAATATTAAAGTTGGTACTCCCATCGTGGCAAAGGTTCCTGGAACTAATGTCAAGGAAATTACAGGCAGAGTTACTAGTATTTTTCCTCAAACTAACAGTAATACCCGCACCGTAACCATCGAAACTGTTGTTAATAATCCTAGCGGACAGTTGTTGTCGGGACAATTTCTGGAAATGGAAATCATTACTGTTCGTCAACCTAATACTTTGTCTGTTCCACGTTCAGTTCTTACTCAATTTAAAGATAAAACTGGGGTTTGGGTCGTTAATGGGGAAACAGCGCGACGGAAAATTGTTATCACTGGCTTAGTAAGTGGAGAGCAAGTAGAGATTAAAAGCGGTCTCAAACCGGGTGATGCGGTGATTACCTCTGGACATTCCAAATTGATTGAGAATTCGCCCGTAGCAGTAGTTGATGAATTAGGAAAGTCAGTTGCTTTAGATAGTAATACTGTTGCAGGTGATACGCGGGTGCGATTAGTCAGTCCTCAAGATTCAGTCAAAAAGGGTAGCGCCCAACTAATTCTCGAAGTTCAAGACATTAAAACGAATCAACCCTTAGCAGTAAAAAACCTTGATGTAAACGTTACTATGCCAATGAAAAATATGCCACCAATGACTTCAATGGTGGAAGTTCAACCCGATTCTCAACCGGGGCGCTTCAAGGTCGATACTCACTTTGGGATGAAAGGGAAATGGGAAATCAAAGTAAAAGTAAAAGACCCAAAACATCAAGGTCAAAACAACTTTAATCTGAATGTTCAATAATTACCTCTTTACTTTTCTTTCTCTACCTCTAAAAAGCTTATTCAATTCTTTAACTCATATTCTGAAGCAGAAAAATGATAAAACTTCTACCCCTCCTCCTAACTCTAAGTTTCTTAACTATTGCTTGCAGTACTCCTGAAAATCAGACAGAAGCAACATCATCAACAACAACTACCAACTCATCCCAACAACAACCACAGGAAGGAAACGTCAAAATCAATTTAGTCAGTCCTAGTTCTCAAGAAACAGTCAAAATGGGTAATGCTCAATTGGTTGTAGAAGTTCTCGACTCCCAAACCCAAAAACCAGTAGCAGTCAAAGACCTGGATATCAAAGTTTCTATGCCGATGGAAGGTGACGAACCCATGACCTCAATGGCAAAAGTTGAACCAGACTCACAACCAGGTCGATACAAAATCAAAACCAATTTTGGCATGCAAGGAAAATGGGACGTAGTCGCACAAGTTAAAGATTCTCAACACCAAGGTCAAGCTAGTTATAGCTTTAATGTTCAGTAGGAATTGGCTTTAGCCAGAAGGGGATTAAGGTACGCCCGCACCCCTGTCGCGGTAAATAGCGACATGGCAAAAATAAATTATTTATTCGATTTACAAAGCCCTAAATTCTAAACTCATAAGTCCTATTAATAACTAGGTGGGCAAAATTACTTAACTACCGAGTTTATTACCTGTTCCCCGTTACTTTTTCCCTTCCTTAAAAATGTTTAATTAATTTTGCCCAAGTACTTATGAAATATTTCCTTACCCGTTGGTCAATTAAGAATCCGGTGGTCCTTGCTGCTTTGTATATAGGCATTCTCGTCCTCGCAGTCTTAACCCTTTTCCTGCTTCCATTACGAATGATGCCTTATGTTCAAAGCCCATTGGTTGCAATTGTAACTATGGCTCCTGGTTCGTCACCATCTGAGGTCGAAACTTATATTAGTAAGCCCATTGAACAACGTTTAACTGTCTTAGATGGAGTACGCTTCATTCGCTCCAGTTCTCAACAAGATATGTCCCTAGTCACGGTGCAGTTTGAATGGGGTGGAAAAATAGATCGAGCAGTCCAAGAAGTGCAAAGTGTAATGACATCTGCTGAGGGTGACTTAGCACTTGATGGTATTAATACCCGCTCTTACTGGGTTTTACCCATCGACCCTCTCAATCGTCCGGTATTAACTCTGGCTTTGCGGGGTGAAGAATGGGATCCGGTAAAATTGCGAGAGTTTGCAGATAATACCTTAATTGACCGGCTAACTCAGGTGCGTGACGTACAAGCCGTGTCGATTTTTGGCGGGTATAGGCGACAATTGCAGGTAATTGTAGATCGCCAGAAGTTAGCAGCTTATGGTTTGTCCATTTTGCAAGTACGAGACGCCATAGACGCCAATAATATTAGCCAAGGCGCGGGGATTCTAACAAACGGCGATCGCGAAATTTTGGTACGTAGCGATCGACGAGCGCTAAATGCTCGAGCGGTGATGGATTACCCCATTTTTCAAAAGGAAGGACAAGTTGTATATGTCAAAGATGTCGCCACTGTCAAGGATACCTATGAAGAAGGCCGCAGCAGTTATCGTTACAATGGCGAAGTAGCATTAGCCGTTAATATCATTCAGAAACCAGATTCGAGTTCCCCTCAAGTCATTAAACGGGTACGCGCCGAATTAAAGAAAATTCAAGCACAATATCCTGGTTTAGAGTTTCAAGAAGCCTACGATAATTCTTACCTAGTTAATTTAATTAAAGACAGCACCACTGGAGAATTACTGATAAGTGTTTTTCTCGCAGGTTTGGTAATCCTAATTTTCTTGGAAAATTTCCGAGCGACAGCGATTGTGATGATTTCTATCCCTACATCCCTCGCGCTGTCAATGTTACCATTTATCCCCATCGGCATGTCCCTCAATTCTTCAACTTTGATTGGGATGATGATGGCGATCGGGAAGTTGGTGGATGACTCAATTATCGTCATCGATTCAATTGACCGAAAGTTACAAGCAGGAATTAAACCCCGTGAAGCAGCAATTAAGGGTACGGGAGAGGTATTTCTTGCCAGTGCGGCAGCAAGCTGCGTGATGATTGCAGCACTGTTACCAACAATACTTGCAGGCGGACTTACAGGGTTAATGTTTGTTGGTATTGTTTATCCGATGGTTTTTGCTTTTGTCGCCTCCCTGTTGGTTTCGATTACCTTAATCCCGTTGCTCGCAGCGTTCTTTCTTAAACCTCTACACCAAAAAGGAAAACCCAAAACTTGGTTGCAAAGATTGCTGACTCCAGTACGTTATAGCTTTTACCAATTAGAAAGCAGTTACGGGTGGTTACTGGATCTTTGTATGCGCAACCGGGAAATTACCCTAGCGATCACAGGAGCCTCAATTGTCTTAGCATTTAGCCTGTATCCCTTAATTGGACAAGAAATGATGCCTTTGGGAGATTCCGGTCAAATTATGGCTACCATTGAGTTAGAACCGGGAAGCTCATTTAGCAAAACCGACCGAGTCGCCCAAAAGTTTGAGCAAATTCTCCTAGAACAACCGGAAGTAGAAAAAGTTTCCTCACAAATTGGCTTTGAATTGACGCGCAACAGTACTTACTTTAGTGGCTATAGTATGGGTGGTGTTAATACTGCTTCCGCGATTGTTACCCTCAAAGAACTTGGTCAGCGAGAACGAGATATTTGGGAAATTATTGATACGGTCAAAACCAAAGCAAATAGTTCAATTCCAGGTTTGCGCCGAATTGCTATGAAGGAAATGGGAGTAGACGTCATGGCTACTTCTGCTGCTCCCATACAGCTAGCGGTTTACGGTGAAGATTTAGATGTACTACACCGTCTCGCCAACGGAGTTTTGGGTATTGCTGAAAAAACACCAGAATTAATTATGCCCCATACTAGTTCAGCAATGTCCCAACCAGAATATCAATTAAAAATTGATCGCCGTCGAGCAGAAGAATTAGGATTAAGCGTCCAACAAATAGCCGAACAAGCTCGTTATGCTTTAAATGGAGGTTACACCCGTAGATATTACAATCGTCCTAATTTAAGACAAAATAATATCTTAGTTCGCTACAACGAAGAAGACAGAGGAACCCAACAAGACTTATCCGCAACTTATATTACAACTGCAGATGGTCAACAGGTACCCTTAACTAGTGTCGCTACCTTAGAAGCAGAAAAAGGACCTACATTAATTGAACATGTTAACGGGCGACGGGTGGTTTACGTCAACGGATATTATCGCAAGCACGGTCCTGCTTCAATGGATTTATCAATGGCGATTACTATGCGTGCGGGTACTGAATTAAATTTCCCCCCCGGTTACGGTATCGACTCAATGGGAGATATGACAGATATGATGATTGAGTTTGAGCGACTTTTACAGGGTTTGGTCATATCACTAGTGCTGATTTATCTGATTTTAGTGATTCAGTTTGGCTCGTTTATTCAACCTTTAGTTATGATGTTGTCAATTCCCTTGCAGTTGGTAGGGGTTTTTGGAGCACTTTTACTTGCAGGACAAACTCTTTCTACCGTTTCTATTCTGGGAATTGTTATCTTATCCGGTTTATCTGTTTCCGCTGCAATTCTCTTACTAGAACTAATTTTGACTAAACGCCAAGAAGGTGTAGCCAGAGAACTGGCGATTCGTGAAGCCGGCCCAGTGCGACTCAAGGCGATTGTAATGACAACCTTAACAACAATTATTGTAATTGTCCGACTCGCTTTTTTCCCCGAAACTGGAATGGATGCTTACTCTCCCATTGCAACAGTAATTTTAGGCGGCTTACTTATCTCTACTTTACTTACCTTAATCGTCGTTCCTGTAGTTTATTCTCTTGTAGACGATACCGCACAATGGCTCACTCACCTAAGAAAGAAAATTATGACGCTAAGGTTATTTGGCAAAGTTTCTTCTCAAGATAAGTAGGGCTAAACAACAGTAAGTCAAACAGTAAAAATATTTACTATGCTAAAAATAGAACGCCATAAAGACAAATATAGTATTTTGCATACAATCTATAAATATTTTCAATGACATATATGAAGTTAAATACTAGTCAAAAACATTTGATTAGCGCAACAACAGCTTGTGTAACACTAGTAACAAAAAGTAGGTTTTTACTGGCTCACGACAAAAGTTTTCACGTACGGAATAAAATAAGAAAACCAAAAATAGAAGAAAAACCAACAGAGAATATTCCTAAAAAAGTTAAACCAAAGGTACAAATACAGGAAAAACTTTCACCTTCATCCCAGACGAAAATTAATATAACTCAGAAAGAAAAAGTCTTTAATTCAGTAACGAGAACGGAAACCAACGAGATAAATTTTCTCCCACAACCAGGAGAATTATTTTTCGTGCTGCTACTAGCTGTACCTACTTTACTATTTTCGATGAAACGATGGAAATACAAGTAAAAAATTACTCATTTATTTCATTTCGATTGCAATATAACACTGTCATTGATATTAATTAATCTACACATATTAAAGATGACAATTAAAAAAATTCATATTCGTCAACTTCACTACTACCTTGCCCCAATAATGCTATTTCCTGTGATACTAAGCTTGATTACAGGCTCTCTATTTCAAGTAGCAGCAATTACTGGTAAGGGAGAAGAATTTATCTGGCTGCTAGAGTTACATAGAGGTAAATTTGGTCGCATTAATCTTGAGATGGTTTATCCTTTTCTGAATGCTTTTGGTATCTTGATCCTCGCAATTACAGGAATTACCATGTGGCTTCAAACTCAACGACGTCATAGAAGTAACTGACAGTTATAAGTTTTTATAAGTTAAGAATAATTACAGTTTTCAAAAGCATCAAAAGATACGCGTAGATACTATTTGATTTTTGTTGGCGGAGCCTGCGCTTTGCGCTTAAAACACTCAGTACATTTTCTGTTTCCTGTTCCCTACCTCCAAGAATAATTATGGCTACGCCACGCTATCGCTAACAATAATCAAACCGCATTCCTATATTAGAGAGAAATAACTCCAGCGATGAAGATGAATTTAAATGGCTGACCTGCATAAGTTCAAAATTCTTTAGATCTAGTAAACGAATATTGTGCCATTATTGCCAGCCATCAGGTTTAATATTAGCGAACTCAAAATATAAATCACTCCTACCCCCCTCCAAACAAGGGAAATAAGAGTGAAGTAGCAGGCACACTGTATTTTTTAAATGTTCCAATTATTACTCAATTCAACACTATCCAATGAACTGACAGAATTATCTAGACAAAAATCTAAATTTCAGACAAATCAATCAACTTACTTCTTCTCTGTCAAACCTGTTACCAAAGTATGGGAAGAATGTAAAAAGCGTTTAATATTTTCCCAGAACTCAGCTTTTTGGATATTGTCTTGAGCAAAAGTAGAAAGTTGAGTAAACCATTTTGTTAAAGCCTGT
>JAAUYH010038585.1_pt1 | contig 10406 bp, 10 predicted proteins | sample 7278061 | NCBI WGS metagenome assembly JAAUYH01 (sample SAMN14350203, study PRJNA611818) | marine sediment metagenome | isolation source: surface marine sediment (0.6m) | place: French Polynesia: Moorea | collected 2018-08 | reverse complement strand
GATTAAAGTTACAGGTAAAGTGCAAACTCCTTGGTTTGGTGCTGGGGTAGGAATGAATATGTCTTGGAGATTTTTACTTAATTCCGAGAACAAAATCTTCTTTGTCGCGATCGATTTACTAGCATCTCCTAAAGAGTTACTAAATTTAGCGCGTTAAAAAAAGATTTTTAAACCCAACCACTAAAACTACTGATTACAATAATATCTTCCACTGTAATTAGTTCATGATAATCATTTTAATAAGTTGGTTGCCAAAAGATTCAGGCGATCAGCTTATTTTTTTAAATTAACATCCTATCATAGCCTAACATTAACATTTTTAATATTAGCTTTGTCTAATAATACTAATTAAATGATATTATATGTATTATAAAATACGTATATTAAACTAAAAGTTCCGTGTTAATGTTAAAAAATAATGAAGTAAAATGGTCTGAAAAACAAGAAAAGATAGCCAACCAAGTCTTGCAGACTGCATATAAACGAGAAACTTCTGCTTTAATTGCTAGTATTCGCGATCGCGCTAGTTCAATTACAGAGCTTCAAGATTTATGGTATTTACACGATCTATTAAGCACTAAAAGACATGAAATAGACGGTAAATATGTTTACAACAGTTCTACTATCGTGTTTGATTTTGCCAGATTAGTCAAAGAAGGCTGGTTAAATCTTGATGAATTGAAAGAGTTGAAACCAGATATGGTATCTAAAATCTCTGCTTTAGCGCGTATGTAATTTATAGGAGTTGGATATTAGCTTAATCTGCTTATCCAACTCTTTTTTTGTGTTATTAACCCGCTTTTCTTACATTCGATATTGCCCAAAAGTCATCAATAAACTTGATGGTGATGGCGATGGCTTACTTAATTCTTTGATGAAATTAGCCAACCATCACAACATCATAGTCACTTTTGAGCCTTTTCGTGGTGAAGGATTCTTCTGATTCAGTAGACACAATATATCTAGCCTGATCAATATTAATCTTACTTATTCAACTCTGCATAAGGCTAAGACGATAAGCCACTAACTAGTTCATATTGTTGTGACTAATGGAGACAAACATCGAGATTATGACGAATATTTTTTCTAATCTTCTCTCTCTCAATCACTTCTGACATCTTGCTTTCAAGCCTAGTTTGTTTCTAATAGTCTTGGGTCACTTGTAAATTAATTATCAACACCACCAAGTACCAAACACGCGAATACAATAATTAGTTTTTGTCGCCTTGTTAATTTGATAAGTGGCATCAGTTGAATTATTAGTTGAAGTAACTGATTCGTTTAAAGGTGCTTCCATAGCAGTAGCAGGTAAAAAAGTCATGCTGATAGCAGCCAGAGTTGTTAGAGCGTAGGACATTTTATTCATGATGGTTTTAGATTCGTGGTTGGTTTTACTTACAAAAAACTTTTTGTTGGCAACTTATCTTGGAGAAAATACTGAGATTTACTAATTAAATACATCGGTATTTACTTGATAAATTAAGTTGGACAAAATATATACAAAAAAAAGGAATATGACAATGTGTCATTGTAGTCATATTCCTTTTTTTATTTTTAGTATTATAACAAAACAATCAATTGCATTTGAAATCATATCTTTAACTGTTTGCGTGTTTTTACGTAGCAACCATTGCTGATATCTTCAAAAAAAATATGCAAAAGTTTTTTCTACTGCCCAAAGTTAACAAGTGTTTTTAATTATGACTAGAGAGTTCAATTGTTCTTTTATAACTTGTTGTCTTCAAGAAAGAAATAGGCTATTTAGCTGAAAAACAAGCTGCTAATAAGTTTCATAGGTGTATTAAATTGATATATTAAATAAAGATAAAATTAGATTTATAAACCTAATAGCCCTTGAAACCTAACTTTCAGGAAAATTATAAAAATAAAATTAAATATCAGTTTAAGCAAATTCAACTAAAAGATTTTTATTTGACTTATAAACTTAAAGTAAGTACCAAATCTATGATTATCAAAGAGAAGGGACTGAACTTTGGGGAATTATTAATTAAATCTTTAAATAGATTTGGGACAACTAAATAATCTTGATCAGCAAGAACTAGTAACTATAGCTACCTGGCTCAAACAAATAGTATTTATGTTTTATTTTTTTGTCTAAGAGTTAAAATCTCCCTGACCCGATAATAGGGAATCTGGATTTATTAGTCAGTGAAAACACTGTTTTATTCCTGAAAGTTTCTGAGCTGCTTAACTAGCAAATTAAAAGCTATTAATAAGTTTTTAATATCTAGATAACTGGTTAATTTATAAAATAAAAGCAAATTTATTTCTTTATTGTTGATGAAAGGTATATTCTCGTCATTGCTCAGTTTATGGATTGGAACAATACTTATTTCACCAGCTAATGCTCAAATTAGTAGTGATGGAACAACCAATACCAGCATTTCTGTTACGGATGATGGATTTATAATTAATAATGGCGATCGCGCTGGCGGTAATTTATTTCACAGTTTTAAAGAGTTTTCTGTACTAAGAGGTAGTGAAGCTTTCTTTAACAATGCTAATAATATAGTTAATATCTTTTCTCGCGTTACAGGGGGGAATATTTCCAATATTGATGGATTAATTCGGGCTAATGGTAGTGCAAATCTATTTCTAATTAATCCTGCTGGTATTATATTTGGAGAAAATGCTAGTTTGCATATTGGCGGTTCATTTTATGGGAGTACCGCGAATAGTATTCTTTTTCCCAACAATATTGAATTTGCTGCTAGTAATCCAGTTAAACCGATCTTAACTATTAATGCTCCTATTGGTTTGAGATTTTCCGATAATCCTGGAGATATTGTTAGTTCTAATAATACACTTAAGCTTTTAAAGCCAGGTACAACCTTTGCCTTATTAGGAGGAGAGGTTACTTTAAACAATACCAAGATTAAGCCTCTGTCTGGACGAGTTGAAATAGCAGGAGTCGGAGCAGGAGAAACAATCCAGTTGCAGCATAGTAATGCTACTTGGCAATTTGATTATAGTGATATCACAAATTTTGAAAATATTTATATTGGTGAAAATTCAGAAATTAATAATTCTGGAACCTCAGTAATAATGAATTTACGAGGAGATAATATCATTATCAATTCCTCACGTATTTTGAACTCTAATATTAACGATAATAAGGGGGGAATAATATCTCTGACTGCTACTAATTCAATTCAATTAAATCAAAGTTTGTTAGCAACACAATCAGGATTATCAGACGGACCAGATAAACCTATTATTTCTGCTAAAGAAAACGGGGGAGATATCTTAATGAATGCTAGAGTCATTAGCTTACAAAATGGCTCTATAATTACGGCTGATAATCTTAGTGAAGGAGGAGGAGGCAATATTAACATCCAAGCTCAAGAATCTTTAGAAATATCTGATGTTGCTAAAATTAAAAGTTCATTACCATCTGGTGAGATTATTTCCGTTTTGCTCCCCTCTGCCATAGTCGTAAATGTTGACTCAGAAGCGACTGGTTCGGGGGGAAATATTACTATCACAACCAATAGATTAAACATAACTAATGGAGGAAGAATTGGCTCTAGTACTACAGGAATTGGAGATGCAGGGACAATTACCATCAATGCTAAAGATGCTATTACCATATCAGGTAATAGCCGTAATTTTAACAGTGGATTATATGCTTCTTCTTCTGGAGGACAGAATTTAAATACAGGTGAAAGTGGTAGTTTATCGATCAATACTTCCCAACTGTTGCTACAAGAAGGAGGTCAAGTTTCTGTCGAAAATCTAGGACAAAAAAATGCTGGAAATATTGATATTGTATCTAAAAAAATAGCATTAGATAGCAATAGCCACATTAGAGCCAATACAAAATTTGGCAATGGAGGTTCGATAAATTTAAGGAGTAATTCGATACTTTTACAAGGTCAAAGTGGTATATCTGTTGATGCTAAAGGTAATGGTAATGGAGGAAATATTGGCATAAATACAGAAACTTTAGTTCTATTGGATGACAACAGCACAATCATTGCTAAAGCAGAAGCAGGAAGGGGAGGAAATATTGTAATCCAGACTACAGGTTTATTTCCTTTTAATGCTGTAGAAAAAGGACAAATTGATGCTAGTTCTGATTTAGGTGTTGATGGAGAAATAACCATTGTTTCTCCTGATATTGATTCTAAAATCAAGACAAATCTTCAAGAGCAATCTCCAATATCTCCTGAAAAGTTAATGTATAGTGGTTGTGGTTTAAATTCTGATTTTACAGCCAATCAATTTCGCTATATTGGGCGTGGCGGAATATCTCCTAGTCCTCTAACTGTTTTCACGGAAGATATGGTATCAGAGTTAGGAACTGTTGAATATATTCAAGAAACAACAAAAATAGAGCCAAAGAATATCATGGAAGTTCCTATTATCCCGAAAATGAATCATAATTCCCCAAGTCCCAACAAGACTAGTACTCAAAGAGAAGAGAACTTGAAACTCCAAGAAGCAACAACCTGGATAGTAAATGAGCGCGGAAATTTAGAATTGGTGGCTGAATCTCCCAATACAGCAATGATTACTCCTGAATGTTTTAATTAATAGACCTTTTGCATGAATCGTACCCAATACTAATTTGTCCTGGTACCAGATTAATAATCTGTTCAATTTGTTCTGAATTTTTGAGTTTAACTTGTAACTGCCCAGTTTCTAAAACTCCTGTGATAACCCCAGTCTTGTCATGTAAATGTACTTTTTTTCCTAAACTATTGAGCAATGATTGATAGTTGTCTAGTATATAGTTTGTTCCGAAATCAAAATACTGTTGATAGCCATATAAAATTCCAGTAATAGTAATAGCTGCTAAATTTTCTAGAGATATGAAGTTATTGCGATCAGTTTCCTCACAAAAAGACTGTAAATTAATACCTAATTCTGGAACAGGATTAATCCAATTGATACCTACACCAATTACTGCATATTTAATAAGATTTTTCTGAGAGCGACTTTCAATTTTAATTCCTCCCAGTTTGCGTTTATTTAAAATTAGGTCATTTGACCATTTGATAAATATGGGAAAACCATAACTGTTTAAAATCTCTGCAATTCCCCAAGCGGTTGCCATTGTGAGATGAAAGCTATCATTAAGAGCAATATTGGGTTGTACCATTACAGAAAGATATAAACCCCCTTCGGAAGATATCCAAGTCTTACCCCATTGTCCTCTTCCTACTGTTTGTTTTAATGCCATGACGGTAAAGGGGGGATTTTCTCCAGAGTCTAATAATTCCCAGGCTTTAGGATTAGTGGAGGGGATAGTCTGGAAAATATGTAACTTACTGGAGTCTATATGATAAATTTGGGATAATTCTTGTTGATATTTTTGGTATTTTTGTAAACTAAAATTCATGATAAAGTTTGTTTTTCAGCATGATTAATTATCATAAAAAACTTACCTAAATAATGTTTTATGTTTTTGGGATTTTTCTGGAAAATTTGTAGTTTATCAATAAGCGATCGCACTATCATATTGTTTTAGATTATAGTAAGCATTACCGCGATCGCGGTACACATCAGCATTATCAGGATCGAGTTTAATTGTTTGGCTATATTCTGCGATCGCTAATTTATATTGATGATTCTCATAGTAACTATTGCCTCGATTCTGGGATTCATTGATATTCTGCTGTTTGTTGTTCATATTGGGTTTTGAAGCACTTACTCATTCTTATTGATATGGTTCCTAAAAATTTCCTATTGATATTGTATATTTAGACTTAAGCACGAGTGTAGATTTATCTTTTTATAATCTAAGTTGGTGTTATGCTTTCCCAATCTTCTATTCTCATCCTGTAGAATAGTTGTGGCTATATATAATTAATCAACTAATAATTATGGCAATCACAGAAACTCAATTAATTGCTTTATTGTATTTGGTGTTAAGTGGGACTTATCTTGTAGTCTTACCAGGAATCCTCTATTTTTATCTCAAGAGCCGTTGGTATGTGGCTGGTTCAATAGAACGTTTGATTATGTATCTTTTCGTGTTTCTTTTCTTCCCAGGATTGTTATTGTTGAGTCCTTTGCTCAATTTTCGTCCCAAAGGTCGTAAGCTACAAGCATAATTTAAAACTATGCGTAGAATAGATGCTCTTGGTATTGGTCTGGCTATTTTTGTCGGTGGGGGAATAATCTATCTGGTTTTAGATACTGCTGGTATGAGTGGTATCTCTGCGGGAATCTGGACGCAAACCTTATTAGTTGTGGGTATAATTGGTTGGTCAATCACTTATCTATTAAGGGTTGTGACCAAAAATATGACTTATAATCAGCAACTGAAGGATTATGAAGAAGCAGTGCTACAAAAGCGTTTAGAGGAAATGTCCCCCGAAGAATTAGCTAAGCTTCAGGAAGAAATAGAAAAAGAAAAACAATCTTGAAATCTCTTGGTGAATAGGTTGTATTGGAAAATTTTTGGTTATTTATCCAAGAGATTCCAGTTTTTGAGTCTATTGAAAACTGAAGAAGGTGGTTGCAGGACTAGATTCTGCACCCACCCCCTTATTAAAACCAAATTTGCTTAGACCTTTATACCATTTCTCTAAATAAGATCAGTCTGAACTAACATTATTATTTACCGTACCAAAAGAATTGATAGCTGGGGGCTCAAAATTCGCCGAAAAGTCTCAAAATATTGCTTTCTCTTGCTCTTCTTTAGTTTTTCTCTCTATATTCCCTATTTTTACCCCATATTAAGTCAAACCTTAATATTTTCTCATTTTAACCTCCTTGTATGCCGTCAGAAATATTAAATTTTTGGTTTTCCGACAGAGTAAAACCATTATGGTTTAAAAAAAGTGCAGCATTTGATCGAGAAATTGAAGCACGTTTCATTAATACTTATCTCATGGCAAAAACTGGTGCTTTAGAACATTGGAAAAGTAATCCTCATGACACACTAGCTTTAATTATTGTCTTAGACCAGTTTCCTCGCAATATGTTTCGTGATACATCCCAAGCATTTGCGACAGATAATCAGGCGGTTGAGTTAACAAAATATGCTATCGAGCATAATTATGATCAAAGTTTATCAATGGATGAGCAAGTATTTCTTTATATGCCTTTAATGCACAGTGAAAATAAAGCTAACCAGGCTAAGTGTGTGGAACTTTTTACTAAATTAGGTAAACAAGATAACCTTAAATTTGCTATTAAACATCAAGAAATTATCGAAATTTTTGGTCGTTTCCCTCATCGCAACAAAATATTAAATAGAGAATCAACTTCCGCAGAACAAGAGTTTTTGACTCAACCTGGATCGAGTTTTTAATTTAAGAATCATCCTAGGCTTTCTAACATCAATAAAGTAAAGTATAAAATTTGTGCATAGTTTTAAATTTATCTTTGTTTTTATTGGCTTGAAAAAATAAAAAAGCTCCATAAGCAATCAAGCTACCAGTCAAAAAACCATCATCAATTGAACCTACTAAGGGAATAACATCAGGAATTACAATGGTTAATAAAGATATTAATACAGTACGAGGTATTTGAATTTTATAATACTTAGTTTTGTGAAATAATAATTTTATTTCTTGATTAGAGAAAGTACAGTAGATTATAATTCAACTCAATACATAAAACAGAAATTGTTTAATCATTAAGTAGGTCAAGAAATACCAATCTTACGAAAATTTTCTGTACCTTTATATTATGCAACCTGCTGTAATTAATATTATTTCAGTTTTTAGTTAAGAAATATTTATAATAGGGAAGTTTGGCGAAACTTCTCTATTTGTTGTTAAATTAATAATTAGTGATTAATAATTCTGTAATTTTACCTCGATTACTGGCTTGACTATTTACCATACGACTTGCACTAACTCGATGAATATTGTACTTAGCGTATAAGTCATCAAAAAAATTATCTTCAGAATCTGTATTGCGAGGATCGGAATTACTTAAGATAACCTTAGCTTGACATTCTTGATCCAGATATTGATAGTACTGACTTAGCCTAATTTGACTATCATCATTAAAGCTAGATTTTGCATAAGCAGTAAAGCTAGAAGTGTTACTAATAGGTCTGTAAGGTGGGTCGAGATACACTAAAGATGTGCTATCTATATATTGAGTAAAAATATCATAATTACCAGAAATTATAGTGACGTTTTTTAATAAATTAGATACTTTTAGAATATTGTCACTATTACAAATAGTAGGATTTTTATATCTTCCCATCGGGACATTGAAATCTCCCTTTTTATTGGTACGATATAAACCATTGAAACAGGTTTTATTGAGAAAGATAATTAAAGCAACTCGTTTTATCGATTCTTCAGATAGGTTATTAACACGGTGGTTGGATATGCTGGGGAAACCCCAGCATCCCCCACCGTCATAGTTAAAATCTATTCTTTGCTTATTATAATTTTCCCTAATTTGATAAAAAATATTAGTTTGTTCTTCAAGATTGCTATTTAAATATTCTGTTTGTAATTGTGAGAGTATTTCAATTAATTCTGGGGCGCGATCGCGTATTACTTTATATGCTAATATTAAATCTGGATTGATATCACTGATGAATGCTTTTTTTATGGGATACTTCTGCATAATTTCAAAAAAAACAGCCCCACCACCCACAAAAAGTTCAAAGTATTGATCTATTTTTCCTTCCTTTAGTTCTGGAGGATAAAAAGTTTCTAATTGTGTCAATAGTTGATTTTTACCTCCTACCCACTTTAGAAAAGGCTTGGCTAAATTTTTGTTATTAGTCATTAGTTATTAGTCTTTTGTCCTTTGTTGTTTTCACAAATAATTTAAGACTGCTATATTACCTGTTTTTGAGTTTTAAATTAATGTTAGTTAAGTAAGTAAAATTGATACTTGACATGATATTATATACATAATGGAAAATAGTGCCTCTTGCGACCTGCTAAATTTTCAGAAATAGCTACAAACTGAAACAGCAGATAAACAAAGCAAGTATTAAATCCATTCTTACTAGAGAATCATTGTTCAATAAAAAGCGATCAATACTTCTTACCTATATATTCTCTGTATCTCTATAAAAAAACAGGACTTATGCACTGAAGAGATTTTAACGCTATATGTATTGTAGGGTGGGCAGTGCATCGCCCTACCCGTGGTGTTGATTAAGGTAATTTGTGTAAGTCCTGAAAAAATAATTACTCCTGATCTAGAGAGTAGAAAATTAATGCAGCAAAATTCAACAAAATTGATACTTGACATGATATTATATACGTGGTGGAAAATAGTGCCTCATGCGACCTGTTGAATTTTCAGAAATAGCTACAAACTGAAACAGCAGATACACTAGCAACAAAAGCTTATAACTTCTGATATTTAAAATTATTTGTGCAAGAGTTCTATTGTTTTGTTTTTATACAATATTAAAATCGTGAGCCTCTAATATAATTTGAGTTACTTACTATAGGGCGTAAGCCTTCCGCCTCTACGAAACAATAATCATACCTATGAAACTCGACTCCAAAACCCCACCAGGAAAACTACAAGATAAATGGGACTATTATAAAGATCATTGTCCCCTAGTAAGTCCCGCTAACAAAAAGAAACACCATATCTTAATTGTAGGTACGGGTTTAGCAGGTGCATCCGCAGCAGCAACTTTAGCGGAGTTGGGGTATAACATCAAAAGCTTTTGTATCCAAGATTCTCCTCGTCGCGCCCACAGTATAGCAGCCCAGGGAGGAATTAACGCAGCGAAAAACTATCCTAATGATGGGGATACGGTTTGGCGGTTATTCTATGACACCATCAAAGGGGGAGATTATCGTTCTAGGGAAGCCAATGTTTATCGCTTGGCACAGGTTAGTAATAATATTATTGATCAATGTGTAGCCCAGGGGGTACCATTTGCTAGAGAATATGGGGGTTTGTTAGCAAATCGTTCTTTTGGTGGGGCGCAAGTATCCCGTACTTTCTATGCCAAAGGGCAAACAGGGCAACAATTACTCCTTGGTGCTTATAGTGCCATGTCGCGCCAGATAGAACAAGGAAAAATTCAAATGTATCCCCGTCGGGAGATGTTGGATTTAGTAATAATAGATGGTAAAGCTAGGGGAATTATTGTTCGGAATTTAGTTACAGGGGAAATGGAAAGATATGTGGGGGATGCAGTCTTACTTTGTACTGGTGGTTATAGCAATGTCTATTATCTTTCTACTAATGCCAAAAACTCCAATGTAACTGCTGCTTGGCGTTGTCACAAAAAAGGCGCATTATTCGCTAATCCATGTTTTACCCAGATACATCCTACTTGTATTCCTGTTTCGGGAGACTATCAATCTAAGTTGACTCTGATGAGTGAAGGTTTACGCAATGATGGTAGGGTTTGGGTACCTAAAAACCCAGAAGATAAACGTCATCCGAACCAGATACCAGAACCAGAAAGAGATTACTATCTGGAAACT
>JAAUYH010060293.1_pt1 | contig 10407 bp, 6 predicted proteins | sample 7278061 | NCBI WGS metagenome assembly JAAUYH01 (sample SAMN14350203, study PRJNA611818) | marine sediment metagenome | isolation source: surface marine sediment (0.6m) | place: French Polynesia: Moorea | collected 2018-08 | reverse complement strand
TAAAGCCTGCTTCACATCTCTTTTTGTTTCGCCCCATACCTACCCTCAATCAACATTTCCTCGCTGCTCCGTCATGTCCACGCCCCCTCCTACAATTCTTCCTCTACACCCACCTGCTACTCCTGCTGTGATGCCCATCGCTACTCATTGTGATTCCCTGATTCCTGGACTATGTCTGCCTCCTTCAATCGCTGCTTTACAAAACAGTCTCCACCCGACAACTTCTTCTAACCAATCGTTATTTACACTCTATCACATAGATTCACTAACTGCGAATCCACTATCTACATTGGTGACAGGTGAACAATTCCCGATGACAGTGCCATTTCTGTATCGCCAAAAGGCCGCTGAACCATGTCGTACTCGTCAAGACGTTCTACCAAAGTACATTCCTGTTCCGAATCCTAATCAGGACCAGGCGTCACCGACGCAATCTACTGCAGCATCCGTATACCTTTCTGTTGCACAAGCCCGAGAGTTGTCCATTACTGACTGCGCATCAAGTGAGACTGACTAGTAACATTTGTGCGAACCTGCTTGCGCACAGTACACTATCATCGCTGCCGTATTGATGGTGCCCGACGTATGAATTCATTGGACGTTGGTAATAGTACCCGTGCGTTAGCCATAATGTATTTTCAGCTAGACGGGTATACATCGTTTGCAATATGTGGTATAGCAGCGTCATAGTAATAAACTGAGAAGGCCGAGTTTCTGCATTAGATTGATCATTCACAACCTAGAATCCATCGGATTCTGCTTGCCGTAGTTCTGCGAAGATTGAGCCTTTAGATTGATTGAAAATGATGTTCAGGTGTTGTGATCAGTTCTAACCCGTAGCTAATTTGACTGCAATTTATTGCAATTTGCAAAGCTAATTGCTCATTTTAGAAGGTTTAAATATTGTCAGAGGTACTGGAACACGTTTAAAATTGGAATTGAATTGCCTAATATTTGAATATAAATGAGATCAACAAAGCTTAACGGAATAACTATTCCGTCCCATTTTTCTAAGTTCTCACAACCCGACATTAATTTTTTTCAATTTTAATTTAAATAATTGAAACGAACCGTTTCATACAGTTCCATCTGAACTAGAACTCGCCTTGAAAGTTCGCAAATCAACAATTTATTCAGGTTTCTTCCAATACACGCTTTATGCGTGTACTATTTGTACTCTTACATCTGTGCAAGCCTTTCCTACAATGTTAGGTCTCCAGGGCAGGTCCTTCGGAGTTTTCTCTCTAATCGCTGCGGAGCTTTTCCTTCCACCAGAAAGGTGTCCTGTCGACTTCTCGTTACATGAGTTATGTTTCCGTCCTATTTATCTACCAACATATGGACTACCGCGGCTACCGATGTACAGATTTGAGACAACTCTCCAGTTTCACTCATGGGCTCATTAAAAGGGACCTCGCAGCATCTGTGGAGGTGTAGCTATTTATTCTAATCGCTCGCTTAGCACTAATGCAGCATGAACTAGAGCGCTGCGCGAATTTTGTACTACAATCGCAGCCTCTATTGGAACGTAAAATTGACTGAACTTGATTTGGTGTCTGATTCGCGCGACACAAGGTATAATGTTACGAATCGCTAAAAATTTTCAAAGTATTGTTCTAGAACATTCATTGCTTCTACCTAACATAGTGTCAATCTGTAAGGGTAGGAATAGTTCCTTTTCGGTCAAGGCCACCCGCTGATATTGATAGTTGTCGAACTACTGTTCGGCGTACTCTAAAGTGGTGGAGCCAGTCTATGAGGTCACACGGATTTGTGCGAACTATTGGAATTGATATTGGAATTGTGGTCCCGTAACAAAAGCTATCGGTTTTCGAATGACGATATCAGGGCGCGGGCAGGATGCAGTAGAATCATTTGTTACATTATAATTATGTCAAATGTTGCGGGAAAAATCGTCTTAAGGAGTCAAAAAATAACGTAAAAGCATTTTGGAAGTTTATAGATAGAGCTGATAACTGTAAAGCGATCGGATGTATTGTCTCCACTTTGCATGGATGAATCAAGTTCGAGCGGGAGAAATTAATTGGGCATCCGAAACCGGGATTTGATGAATCAGAATTGTTTTTATGGAACAATGCAAGGAAGTCGGCAGTCAGACATCTGAAAAACAGCAAGCTCATTCAAATTCGAGCCGAGGTGTTCAAATGTTCGGTCGATCTGTGGATAGTCGACTATATATAACGTGCCTAATCCTTACAAGGATTCTGAACCAATATTAGAAGAAAAAGCGACACCAAAAATAAAAGTGAAAGAGTCAAGGGCCCCGGCCTTCATACCTACCTAGCGGTTTGCCATTAATTGTTACCAGTTGGTTGCTAAAGGACATAGATTGAAAACTCATGTGTCCTTCTCTTTTCAATCTAATGCTACAATTTTATTGTAGTGAAGGTTTCTTTTCAATTTTTCAAGAATGAAAAAGGTAGGTTTCTATTTAAGCTAAGTTGGATGACCACGCGGTCGTTGTAGGAGTCTGGAAGTCGTTCTTGGACGGTCTACAAGTCTCGTCAAGATTGATTTGCGAAGCGAAACTGGAGCCGGCGGTCGTTCTCGGTTATCCAAAAGCTCACCAGAAAACCCTTTGGATTTCAACTCCTGGCTTCCAGGCTTTAAAGGAATTTTAAAGCTACCAAAAGCTGTTGTGTGTGTATTTCCAATTGAAGATTGCTTTACAATCGAAAAAGAAAAAGGTGTTAATTTTGACAGAAATCTAATTCCGTTTCTCACTATTCACTACTTTATCTGAATCAAGCCTTGCAATTCACTGGATTGATTCGCTGTTGAATAATTAATAGAGCCTCGAACCTATCAAAGAAATTAAGAAGAAAGCTAGTGCGCAACCATATCAAGTGAAAAAATGCTGACTATCTAATCAGTGAATAGTTGGTAGAAGAAATGTAATCAAACGGGAAGTTGAGCTCACGTACATTTCACCAAAGATGCATGATGGCAAGAGCCCTAAGAAGGTGGTGAGTGAATTCTCAAATAGCGGATGCGAAGCAGCTTTGCCTGAGCGGTAAGTGGGTTATGCTCCCAAAATGAGAGTAACGGGCAATCCAAAGCGACGTTCATTAGCGAAAGACGGAAACATTTTATTGATTTTAGTTTGCATATTTAAGAAGACCCATTCGACGCGAAAATTTTGGGCCTCGAATAATACAGAAACGAAACGTGCATCCTTGTTAACAAATGATGAATAAATTTTACATTTTAGCATGAGAGCGGCTAGAAATCAAATCTATTTAAAGTATTCTTGATTGGAAAGGATGATGGCACTTATGATGAAAGCTACCTTTCGAGTTTAATTATCCCAGAATACCCTTAAATCGATTTCGGTTAAAAATATTGACGTCATGACTTAGGCCTACCTTCGAAAAATGGGAAGAATTGATTCTTGGTGAGATGGTTCAGTTACGACGGGAATCAAAACAGAGATCAATAACACCATATTTTGAACCGGAATTGATTTAATTGTATTCATAGAATACTTTCGAGAGTGATAGAAGAACAAGTTAATCTTTCTATGGTTAAATTATTAAAAATTCGAGCTTAATGAATGAATATTGCCTATCATTGTCGCTTAGAACTGACTTGAAGAATAAATAATCGGACAAAATATCCCGAGACATCAAAAAATTATTTGTAGAAAAAACTACTTTACTTCAGGATGAGATATGTCTCTGCTTACAGTGCGACATTAGGAGTCTTGAGTAAAACGAGGAGTAGGACTCGGAGCATATTGCTCATTCACTTTTATTGGTTTGAGTCTAATTTAGCGTGGCTTACCTATTTTTTTATAAAACAATTCAAAACGAAACTCCGAACTCAGAATGCACCCCGCAATTTCCTCAGATAGTCTTTCCGGAATTGTTCTGTTTTGTAGAATTGCAATATTACTCTTAATGTGTATCGTGTTTACTAAAGTACATTCAGGTGCACCTAATAGAGCGACCTGAAAGAGGGCAGGTGCAAATCGTCAGGATGTTTCCTTAACGTTTCCAGATAATGCGAATGCAACATAAAAGAACTCAACACCAAAGATGAAGGTACATATAAATTAGTGGAAAGCGTCATAAATGTTCATCTAAACACTATTGGGAGGGGATGCGGCATTATTAAGAAAACTCTATCGATGTAGAATGAATAACTGCATATTAAAAGGCTTTCTTCCTAGTCCGACAAGAAACATGATCTACTAATGTAGTCAGGTATATTTCATTTGCGGTGCGGCATTATTTATATGCAGTCAGCTGTTTATTTTGATTCAAGGAAGAATTGTTGCATTCTAAAGAAAACTGAATGGATCATTTTCGTAGGTGCATAAAGTAAGGAATATGACAAATGAACATTTTCCAAGGCCGTTAATATTGCTGAACTGCTCATTTGAGGCCGAAACAATTCATAAATTTTCTATTTTGTTGAAACAAAGGCTAAGGCTTCAAAAATGAAATAACTATTTAAATTTTACAATGGCAAAAATGAAGTGAACTAAGCATTCGATGAGGTTTGCGGCATCAAATGGAAGTAGTTGTATTGAAACAATCAATTTATGCTTTCCGTGTTCATCAAGAGAATCAGCTGGTACTTTATTCGTTGTACTCTTTGCGGGAAAGCGGCGACGGTCTCAAACATTACCTGTTTTGAATCCTCAGCGATGAATTTCACTCTTCTTTGAACTCTGGACAGTTTGAAACGGAACAGCAACTAATAAAAAGTGTGAGATGCAAATATACTAGAGTGTTTCACAGCCAATAAACTGCTTTGTGCGAATCCACAGTGCAGGCCTCTTCGAAATACCTTATTTCACATATTCTAATACTTGCATTGTGACATACTGCCGTTATTCTGGTACTTCCACTAATTAAAACGATTTGAATATAATTCACTGTGCTTCAAATCGGAGGTATTACTAGACTTAGAAATTTAGGTAAATTGGACCAAAATTGCAGCCAGCAAGCAAAATTAAAAGCAATTTGAGTACGTAACCACTAGAAAGCGTAGGGTTTCTTGAGCATTCAAAAGATGTAGTGGATATGCTAGAGTACAGTAGGCGGACACAATTCTATACCCTCTACACTATGACATAAATTGATTCTCCAATCAAAATCAAATTTACGTAGCAGCTATTATGTATTTGATGTTCCACTAACCTTTTTATGGCAGTATACCTGTTCTCCATTGGTATTACTAATTTGGTGAAATATGTTTCCGCCAGTTCATTCCCGAAGCGACATGAATTTTCGTAAAACTGGTCCGGTATCGATGGATATGTATTTAAGCTGCTTAGCATACGTTACTTTATTAACCATACATTTTCAATAGGATGTATATCAGTACTCTTTGCTGGCCATGGAAGCACTTCCATCCTATTTGCTTCTATCAATTCGGATATTTTCTTCGCTTTGTGGGTCAACACCCACTGTGTTGATAGATGAATTCATTGTTGCCAGAATGACAATTAGGCTAGAGTGCAAATATCCAGTACACATACAAAGACTCGAAATTGCACATCAACGAGCCAATAATATGGCTAGTGAAGTGTATCTGAGTGTATGCAGTGTAGGATCGAGATCACTAGGGCCAGAATGGTCGCTTGAGGACCAGCACGAGAATAAGAAACCACTACCAGAAATTTACTTGCAATGCAAATCCTGAACCCTAACATCTACTCTAAACGAAAAACTAAGCTAGACACGGTATTATTGAAATCTTGAAAGTCGTCCTTCGCCCCGAATACCATAATTGGGAACGAATACGAAATACGGCCGCTCTCATTTCGTTTTACACGGTTCCACACGACTACAAAACTTTTTCATGTTAATGAGAGGTTGAATATATTGACACCATTCACAGTAAACCTTTTTCTTTCCATTTCGCTTTCTCTACCTTCCCATCCCCTTTCACACGAACAGAAAATGCGAAACCTTCCTGATTACCCCGCGCAACATCAGGCATACTTGCTCCTTGTTCAATAGAGTCTTCAATCCGGTTGTATAGTACAGTAACATCAGATTCATCGTTTTCTATTCTTTTTAGTTCCGTTTGACGTGCACAAATGGGTAGTTTAGGGATAATAAGTTCTTGTCCTGGCCGTAATCGAAACAACAAGATACCAGGGGCTGCTATTCCTGTAGCTGTACGGGCAATAGGCCTACCGACCTTGTAGCACAGTCGATTTAGTGAAGCACAGGTACCATTTAGATGAAGTAACTCATCAGCAGTAACATCACAGTACTTTTCTGCTCCAGCATACGTTGAAAAGACAATCTTATCCCCGTTGAGTTCTCGCCCAAGGGGCAACAGGTACACTATATTGCCTTCATGCATAGTAATCAGTTCACGCAACGAAAATCACTGCTGCACATTGCAACTAGCCCACGCCACATGCCTGTGCACATGTAAGCCGGCAACAGATATGGCCTGCTTGTTCAAAGAGCGAGCGGGAAGTGGAGTAAATAATTCAACCGAACGAAAGGAATACTCGCGCAGTTTTTGACCTCGGATAAGAAAAGCGCTATGGTGTGATGCTGGTGGTTCAGAACCGTTCAAGTGTACAGTGGTTGAAATTTAAGAATATGGTCCGAATCCAAATTTTAAATTTTCATTAAGTTTTGGGACTTAAAAATTCTTAATTAAATTAAAAGTTTCTTATAGAGAGTGTATTCTGATGCAACAACGAAGGTATATGCGACAGATACTTGTCAAGTGATATTCGGTTCAGTCTGACTATTGCTTGGTGTTGTGTTTTGTCAATGAGTTGAGTACTGTACCATGGCATTGATTTGAAGATACTGGCGCTGGGAAATACTGCGTCAAGAACTTACAATTCTTGATCACAGGTTGAAGGCTGCTTGCCGGTTGGGTTGAACTGTTGATAATATGCGAAGGACTAAACGGATTTACAGTTAAATTTGTGTGTCTCCCTGGGAATACGGCATCCGTCTCTCGTTCGCTGTTTGGAAAGCATCTGGGTCCGCGCTTGGCTGCGATACCAACACTCGGTGAGAAATCAAGGCAGATGGTGGTTCCGGTGACTTCTTGTTCTTTTCTACCACATATTGTTTCGCTCTTGCGGGTAAGAGTCTTTTGAAACGACGTTCGCAATAGAGCTTGTCAAGTCGATACTTGATGAAGATTGTTCACCTCCCGCGAGTTCAATGCCTGTTCTTCGTAGGAGGCATGCCAGGTACGGAGCTACACACTCTTCTTTGCGCAAAAATGGTACTATTACTGCGAGTCCGAAACATTTGTTACCTACTTCACGAATTTCACTCTTCGCCGGCAGTTTGGGCAAGTCTAAAAGGATTCACAAGTTACGATTTTTCCATGGATGAACAAAAATAGAGCTCGCAGCCATGGTAGAGTCATCTTGGCATACGCTATTCTCCCGGAAACAAGTTTAGCTTCCCTCTCCTCCGTTCGAAAGTGCAGTAAAAAAGTTTCCGTAGACTTGATTGACTGTTCTTGGCCCTGATTGTTCAATCCGATTCATTTTTTCGTGAGAGAAAGCTATTTGAGGTGGTTTTTGTGATACAGAGAAGAGATTATTTGGAACAAATCACCGGAACTACAGCGGCAAAATTATATAGGGTGCAGGAGATAGATTCAGTACTTGTCGTTTTTACTCAAATTTCCTAATTGCGTCTTTACGGGCGATGCGAAAGGCCTCACGAATAGCTCGGTCGACTATGGTGGAGTCTGAATTGGAAGAAATGAATGCTTTGTGGTAAAGCAAAGATAAATTTGGGAACTATACTAGGTCACTTGACTCTGCCATATTATCAACGGAACCAGAAGTGAGAAAACAGTGCATATGACCTGTTCCACCTAGTTTCTCTTGCAGTTCGATACAGACTTGAACTAATTGATTAAGGAGGGACTCCACAGCTTCTCTACCTCTCAAACATTTCAATGCTTCTATCGCAATAGCCTTTGTGTTCCATATGCATACCATGGTAATTCTTGTGGCATAGAGGAGCCAGCGGGGGCAATTATGCGCAGAGAAATTCTGCACAGTACCGACAGTGACATTAGACGCTTCCACATTGAGGATTTTTACTGTCGCATTGACTTTCAATACAGCTGAACGATACCTTTCGGGAAGAATATTTGCACTAGAATCTCTACCGCTCATTTCAGGATTCAGAAAATTCTTGCGCAGTTGGTATCAGCTGTCAGGATGCGCTGCACAACGTGAATTCGCGCGGTAGTAATGTTCGCACATACGTGTTACTGTAATGAGTTACTTCGAATTCGGCTGAAGATTTTGTAAGTAAGATAAGAAACTTGTTCCGTTTGTTGATTGGACATGATGCTGACTGGTAACGGCAGTCTAGTCTTGCTACCGATGATTCATAGTCTAGCATTTACCGCAACGCCATTCCCATCTATTCCTAGCATAATTCTTAAAGTCACTTACAGATATCTCTAGTTTTCCTTTCTATTCTCGAATACAAGATCTAAAGTTGAGAAAAACTGACTGAAGAACTAAGAACAGCATTAGATTATCTGTCCGGAGTAAACCTAAGTGCGATTTTGAGAAATTCCATAAGTGATTCATTGCCTCTGCTCCAGAAGGAGCATGTTCATCACATTCTAGGTAGCTACTAGAAACAAATAAGGTGTTGCAAGTATGCCCATAGTAGTGAAATCTATCACAAACAACAACAAACGCATTGCATACCCAAGGAGACCGCTGTGTTATACAGGGTGTTTATAAAATATGTGACACATACCAACTGTTTGTACCGGGAAGATTAATTAAATTGTTTGGGCACCGTTTATACAAGTGATGTGAATATTAGTCAAGTTTCTTTATACATCATTTTAAGGAAGTGAAATCAGAAAGAAAATTAGTTACACAGCAATTTCTCAAAATGGATTTTTTGGCACACACTGCGCAACAAAAAACGAAATGTGTTACCTGGCATATTGAAACGAAATCTATTACACGAGTTAAGCGCGAATTTCGAACAAAGTATCAAGTTTTACCATTTGTTCGGAACTCAATACTACGTTTGGTCGATAACTTTCATTCTGATGGAAATGTCCGAAATACAACAAGACGAGGGATACCTCCGGTAATTGAACAGACTATAAACCATGTGTGTACTCATTTTCTACGTCATTCTAGAAGGTCTTTACGCAGAGCAGAAAGCAATCTGTCGATTCTATATCCAGCTAATCACAAAATTCTAAAGAGGCTGATTCCTATGTTTCCGTATATAATAGCGAAGGTTCAGCACTTGACAGAAGATGACAAGATTAATCTAGTTGAATTCGCACAGTGGTGCTAGGACGAAATGTCAACGAATTCTAGTTTTTTACACCGCATCATTTTTTTCTAATGAGTGTGTCCTTCATGTACTCGGAATAGCGAACACTCAAAGCACAGGTATTTGGGGAACCGAAAACCTACGAGAAGCACAGCAGCACGAAAAACACTGTGAAAAATTGAGAGCATTGTGTGCAATTCATTCACAAGTCGTGCTAGACCCTTATTACTTCGACAACGAGACTGTGAGAAAAGAAGATTATTGTGAATTACTAGACTCTTATGTCCGAGCAGAAGCAGAAAATTTTCCTGATAACGCTTTATTCCAACAAGACGGTGCTCCGCTACAAACAATTCATGCAGCTCGAAGTCTTTCAGCTGAAATTTTTGGTCAAAATTGGATCGGAAAATATGGCCTTACGAACTGGCCCGCAAGATCTCCAGATATTACTTCTCTTGAATTTTTCTTGTGGGGATATGTTAAGGACCAAGTGTTTAGGACTCCAGTGCAAAACATAACGCACCTCAAAAGAATAATCACACGAGCTCTAAGGAGTGTGACACAAGACATGATTACAAAGTATGGGAAAACATGGAAGATCGTTTGGATGCAACTCTACGAGAAACTGAAGGCCACAAAGAGCATCTTTAATGCAATATAATAACTTAATGACCTTACTGTCGAAATTAGAAATTCCTAATTTAATGTTTGCAGGTTTGGAATCTATTATGCCCCAATTATTTAGATTTTGAAGTTTGAACTTAACGTTTTCTTTTCTTGTCGATATTCAACCGTCGTCGAATTTGAGATTAAAACAAGCAAGAATATTACAAGAACTCAGAAGCTACACCAGCCGGGCGCATAGTCGCGAGGGCGGTAGCCGGAGTTGGTAATATTCCAGCAACAACTAACCTGCGTTTGTCTACACAGATCCCCTAGGCGAGAGTTACATTTAACGCCACAGCGTGGAATTGGCAAACTAACAAATTTCCTAATCAGAGCCAGGCGGGGGCTTGGGACCTCGTCGTGATTAGAAGGATTGTTCCAACCAAAACTTCGGCACTTACCTACATATGACATAAATAATTAGAAAAATTATATTGAAGACTTGGCT
>JAAUYH010033860.1_pt1 | contig 10407 bp, 8 predicted proteins | sample 7278061 | NCBI WGS metagenome assembly JAAUYH01 (sample SAMN14350203, study PRJNA611818) | marine sediment metagenome | isolation source: surface marine sediment (0.6m) | place: French Polynesia: Moorea | collected 2018-08 | reverse complement strand
CAAACTTCCTTAGGAGTTTTAGCCAAGCAAGGTTACCAACTGACAACTGTCCTCTCTCAAGGAGAAATTGCTTATTTAAGAGCGACAGCTAATCTCAGTACCGGAGGGATTGCCGTCGATCGGACTGATGAAATCCATCCGGAAAATATTTGGTTAGCCCAAAGAGTTGTCAAAATCATTGGTTTAGATATTGCTGGGATTGATGTGGTGACTTCCGATATCAGCAAACCTTTGAGGGAAGTCACCACATCAATCCCTGCAATATCTAAACCGATAATTTTGACAACTCTTTGGGCTAACCAAATATTTTCGGGATGGATTTCATCGGTGCGATCAATGGCAATCCCTCCAGTACTTAAATTAGCTGTCGCTCTTAAATAAGCAATGTCTCCAGGGGAGAGCACAGTTGTCAGTTGGTAACCTTGCTTGGCTAAAACTCCTAAGGAAGTTTGATCAACAATAATTTTAGTCAGAATATTATCATGCCCTTCTCCTCTTCTGGGATCTTTGTTGGTGAGCCTAATCAATTCTTTAATGGTAGATTTGCCATCGCCGATTACATGGGCGGGAATTCTTTCTGCTACAGCGATTACTTTACCGTTAACGACTAATATCCGATGATCGCTACCACGATAGTAATGTTCCACAATCACTGAGCGAGTTTTTGAAGCTTCACTCGCCAAATCATAAGCGGTTTCTGCTTCTGACCAATTGTTAATATCAATAGTAATGCCTCGTCCATGATTGCCATCTAAAGGTTTAATGACAATGGGATAACCACCTAAACGAGCGATCGCTTCTTCTAATTCATTGAGATATTGAATTACTTCCCCTTGAGGTACAGGAATTCCTGCATCTCCCAAGATATTTTTTGTCCCTTCTTTATCACAGGCTAATTCCACCCCTAAAATACTTGTATTACCTGTTAAAGTGGCTTGGATACGCTTCTGTCTCACCCCATAGCCTAATTGCAACATCGCACGGGTACCGAGCCACATCCAGGGAATTTTGCGAGTTTCTACTTCTTTAATCAGAGTTTCGGTTGAAGGACCTAAAGCACTATTGGCGTGTAAATCTTCGAGATCGGCTAGATCTTGTTCTAATTCTTCTGGGGGATAGCTGCCAGTTTGGATAATAGAGTTACATAGTCTCACGGCAGCGCGACCAGCATAACGACCAGCTTGTTCTTCTACATATTCATAGACAACGTTATATACTCCTTGGTCTGAGGTTTGCCTAGTGCGACCAAAACCCACCAACATCCCTGCTAGCTCCTGTAATTCTAAAGCGACATGCTCGACAATATGCCCCATGAGAGTGCCTTCTTGAACTCTTTCGAAAAAGCCTCCTCTATGACCAGGAGAACAATAATGTTCGATCAAACTTGGTAAGGTTTTGACCAAAGCTTCGTAGAAGCCAGGGATCTCATTAGAAGGTTTTTCCGTTAACTCTTCGAGATCCAGTCTCATTAAAATTAGTTTATTCCGTTTAATACTCCAGTAATTGGGCCCTCTTAATGTTTGGGTTTTGAGTATTTTCATCTTCTATTGATTGCTACAGGTTACGATTAGGAGTAAAAAAGGCAATGGTTCAATATACAAGTCTCTCGTTGCTTAGAGGAGGTAAACTGTTCACCATGAACATTTTGCAACTAATTACTGATGACTGTTGACTGATAACTGATAATTGATTTAGATTGGTTGGTTTTTCTGTAAGTCGTAGCGATCGCCGTAATTAAGTAGATGCAATCTGATATTATGCATGCCAATAGGATCATGACCCTGAACTTGTTGGCGATTGTTGTAAGAAACCTTGCTAGCATCAACAATGGTAACTGTACCGCAACCTAAAACCCTAATGGTGCCGTCACTTTCAAACATGGCGCAAGTGTCTTCATCAATTCCTACTCCTAAAAGATTAGGATGAGAGGCAATCGCACTTAACAGCCTTGCTAAACGATTCCGATTATAAAAATGCTGATCGACTAAAACTTCAGGAATGATGCCGAAACCCATGGCCATATCTACTAAATTCCGATTGGGACATTCGCCACTACTACCACCAGAAATCATCTGATAACCCATCACCGCAGCTCCCGCACTAGTTCCGGCTAAGGCAATTTCATGGCTTTTGACCCGCTCGATAATACGATTCATCAGGAGAGTTTCTGCCAATAAACCACAGAGTCTTAATTGATCGCCCCCCGTGAGAAAAATCCCTGTACATTCTTCCGCAAATCTGAGGTATCTGCTATCGTTACCGCGATCGCGATCGCGGACATCCAGCACTTGGATCTCTTTTGCACCCATCTCCTCAAAGATCTGAAAATACCGTTCACCGATAATAGCTGGTTCGCGAGATGCCGAAGGAATAATACCAATCTTGGCATCAAGACCACCAGAACGGTCAAAAAATGTTTGGAGGATTTCTTTTCCGTGTACTTTGTCTTCCGCACCACCAATAACTAAAATGGCGGTTTTAGTTGCCTGGGGGGGATCTGTAGTCTCAATTTGGTTTTCAATCTTAAGCATAGTTTGGCTTAGTATCACGGAATAATCGATATTTATTTTAGGATTTTTTGAAGTTTTGTTTAGCTTACAATCTTCTCAAATCAGTTGATATTTGTCAAAATTACCGAAGGCTGAATATGAAGAAATAATTACAAATATAAATCAAAGTTAATTTTTGTAAAAAAAATAAGATTTATGGCACATAGATATCTTAGAAGGAGGCCAGTTTGCCATTAGCTAATTGTCTTTAACGTGATTGACTTCAATTACCGTGTGAACATTTCCTCTGGGGCTAAAATCACCTACGATATTAGCTTCTAGGGGGTCGCAAGCAGCTATAAAATCATCTAAAATCTGATTAATCGCTTCTTCATGGGAAATATAGCGATCGCGATAACTATTGATGTAGAGTTTTAATGCCTTTAGTTCTACTACTTTCTCATCTGGATAATAGGTAATCTGAATCGTCGCAAAATCAGGATAACCAGAAAAAGGACATTTGCAAGTAAATTCGGGTAAAGTAACATCTACCTTATAGCGTCTACCTACTCTCGGATTGGGAAATGTAATTAACTCCCCCTCAGCGATCGCTCTTTCTCCGTATTTTACATTTACATTATTGGTTACTAAATTCTCTGTACAATTACTCATAATAGTTCTCGTAATATTTCTTAATGCTCGATCATTATAACGTTCTCCTTCTAGATATAGACAAGATAAAACCCCTCTCCTAGAAGAAAAGGGGCGATCAACAATTAAATATTAACTGATTACTAATTACTGACTAGGGTTACTAGGAAGATCGAAACCGCCCTTGCGGAGCATTTCCCGAGTTTCTTTACTAGGAGTGTAATTATAGCCAAATCCTGCTTGTTCATCAATTACTTGGGGAGTGAGTAAGACAATCACTTCTGCTCTTTCATTATCTTTAGTAGAGCTTCTAAACAGAGAACCCAGAAGAGGAATATCTCCTAAAATAGGAACTTTAGAGATTAGGTTGCGCTCTTGGTCTTGGATAATACCAGAGAGAATTAAAGTCTGACCATCCCGTAGGCGAATTAATCCCGAACTTAGTTCCCGCTTGCTCAAAAGATTCAGTAAATTACTTGCACCATCGCCACTTTCAAATTCCTGAGTTGCACCAATAGAACTTACTGAAGGACTTACCGAAAGACCAACAAACCCATTATCATCAATTCTTTCCACATTGACCGTTAACACTAATCCAGCTTCAACAATTACTGGGGTAATAGTTCTGCTCCCACTATCTCCATCAATCTCGGTTTTGACACTTTCGATCACATTTTGTGCTAATTTCACCGTCGCTTGTTGTCCTTCTTGAACCACCAAGGTTGGATCAGTAAGAATTTTCGCATTACCGCTAGTAACCTGAGCCTCTAATTGTGCTAAAAACTTTCTGGGAAATTCAAATACTCCAGGAAGTTCGTATGTATATTCGATACCATCATCATTAATATCAATATCGGAAAGTCCAGGTTGCAAAGGATTGTTATTGGTGCCAAAGTTAGGGCGAGCATATGGAGCTGTAGTACCTGTAAAATCATTGATTCCAGGAATGATATTATCGAAAGGACTATTCTGTCTATCAAAGAAAGGTAGTAATTCTGCTCCTGGAATAACAAGAGGGGTTACAGGAGGAGAAAATTGACTGTTCAATGCTTGACTAGTATTGGGTGGTGCAGTATCCCCAAAATTAAGAATCGCAGAACCTGAATCTTGAACAAAGAAAGTGTCGTTAACACCAAAAGAGAAACTACTGTTAAAGATATCTTGATTGTCGAGATTAACATCAATAACCTTGACGTTGACCGCTACTTGACGACGACGAGCATCTAATTGAGTTAGAAACGCTGTCGCTGTTTCTACCTTACGAGGCTCACCGATGAGAGTAATCGAATTCAATCTATCATCAGTGGAGACTTGCAACCCTCTCAATAATAAAGCACTAGTCTGATCTTTTTCATCTTCAGCTGGTCCTCCTAAATCTTCTAAGGATGCGGGAAGCTCTCTTCTTTGTACGACTCTTCCAGTTTCAGGATCGACAGTCTCTTCGACTTCTGTGGTTAGTCTTTGACCTTGCGCTCCTTGACTCGCTAGGAATAAAGCAGCATTTTCTGCTCTAACTTGATTGAGTCTGAGGGTCCGACTAATCAGATTGCGGGCTTGAGCGGGTAATTTTGCGCCAATATAGATAATATTGCCCCGACGACTAGCATTTAAGCCAGAAATCAACATTATTGAATCAAATACTTCTTGTACCGACTGATTTTCCAAGTCTAAGGAAATTGTTGGTCCTTCAGGAGCTGTTCCCTCGCTAGTCTCTCGTCTCCTTCCTCCTTCTTCTTGATTAACAGAAAAAACGACATTCAAGCCAGCTTGTCGAGAGAGTAAGGATAAGACTTCTCTGACTGGTGCATCTCGTAAGACTAAGCGGGGAATCATGGCATTAGAACCAAGATCGATAGTATCAGAGATCGCGTTAATATTCGATACTGCCATGTCTCCTACTGGAGGGGCAACTGCTCTAGGTAAATAAGGTTGTTCAGGATTTGGAGCTGTCGGTAAATCTTTGTCAAAGCCGTTGGTGGATTCTCCAATAATAATTTCAGGATTAGGAACTAAGATACCGTTATTGTTATTACTATTATTAGAAGATTTACTGTTGATGCTGTCTGATTTTTTGCTATCTTTTACGGCTTGAGAAGTGAGAAATGATGGAAGCTGAGGTTTAAAACTTTTAAAATTATGGAGAAAAGGAATGCGACTGATCAAGGAGTTGGATTGAGGAGTTGGATTGAGCTCAACAATCAAATCTTTTCCTTGCTGCTGAATATTCGGTTCTAATGTAATATCTGATGCTGCGGTGAAGGTAATTTGGGTATTATCTTCATCAACTTGATTGATACTAATTGCTTCAATACCCTTAGCAGGATTTGTTTGCAGAAAATCTTCTTGATGAGAAAGTTGTAATTTTGTGTTGAGAATAGTTGTCTTGACAAGATTATCATCAATAATAGTTACAAAAGAAGGACTTTCATGATTATTATCATTTGTTGTTAGTCTTATTTCTAAACCTTGTTTTTTTGGGGATAATACTACATCTTTAATCTTATTTGTTTCAGCTGAGCAAAATGGACTTGCCAATAAAAATGCTGCTGTTCCTGTTAAAAATACTAGGGAATAAGAATAACTTTTCACTACTCACACCTCAAATTATGGCTACTAATAATATGTACTGATTATTGTTTGTTTCAGGATGGTTCTAATCTGATCTTAATTGTTGGTTTACCTCCTCGATTTTTCTCTAGTTTTAGTTCGCGATTGGTTTGCTTTTGCTTCAGCTTTTCTTGCTTGTTCTAGTTCTTTTTGGTTTAAGGGTAAGATAGCATCTATTTTTAATTTGGTAGTCAAGATCGCTGTTTCTTCCGCTACTATTTGACTTTGGTTACTTACAAGAATTGCCGTTGGGTTTTGAGTTACTTTAGATTGATAACTCTTGATCATTAATAAGGGTTCTAGTCTTTCAAGATCTTGCAAAATAGCTTGAGTTTGCGAAAAAGTACCCTTGATTTCTAAATCAAGACCTTTTTTTTTCAATTTACCCTTAACTCCTGTTCCTAAGGAATTATCATTAATAGTGGAAATGTTGCGATCAGGAGTATATTTAATTAGTTCTCCTTGATTAGCAACAATGAAACTATTAATATCGATAAGTAATGTTTCCAAATCATCTTGATTGGTAAACATGGCAATGACTTTAGATTTAAGAGCTTTCTGTTCTTGAATTTGGGCCTTAAGCCTGGCTACTTTTTGGTCATATCCTTGTTGTTTAACTTGGTTTAGTTGAGCCTGTTTTTCATTTCTTTGAGTTTTCAGTTTATGGGAAGCTTTTTGAGCTGGAGTAACCATATTCATGTAAATATAGCCAGCCCCAACAATACCAACAATACTTAAAGCAATACAAGTTACTAGGGGAGTAAAAGTAATACCAAAAGCCGTAGGATAGTCATCATCTAAACTTTGATCAATATCTGTAAAATCCTTAGTAAAAGTCATTTAATAATTACTCCTTTATTTTCAAGAGTTTTAAGACGAGTTAACAATCCCAAAGAACCTTTGTTATTAAGTTCCTTGATTAATTGAGAATTTGCTTTGTTCGCTAGTTGGGCATCAATACTATATTTGACTCCCTCAGGAATAGTTAGTTTAATGTTCTTTGGAACTTCATCTTTATTTGCTAAGTTAACTTTCCAACTAGAGCTTTGAACAGTGCCTAAGACAATTTTGTTAGCATCAAAAAAAGGTGAACGTTGCAAAAATAGAACGAAGTCATTGACATCGCTATAAGAACGAGCGACACCATTAATTTTTAGCTTGAGACTATTACCAGAACCATTTTGTACTATAGAATCGATTTGAATTCCTGGAGGAGTGCGATCTCCTACTTCTCTTAAAATTGCCGACCAGGGTCGGATTTTATCAAAAACATTAATTAAAGCCTGGGTTTCACTGCGAGCTTTTTTAACTTGAGCTTCAATTGTTTCTAAGCTTTTTTCTTGACCTTGTGACTTGGTGATTTCGGCTTCGATCTGTTGAATTTCTTTTTTTAGTTTTGCTTGATTACCCTCAACGGTCTTCAAGTAGCTAAATGCCATGACGGGTAAGACTAAAGCAATAATGGCACCAGCTACAATAGGGATTTTATCAGCTATCGACGATGATTTTATTTCTATTTCCGTCTGTTTCGTCACCGCAGCATCTAAACCGCGATCCTTGAGAAAGTTAATTTCTAAACTAAACATACGATTTGCTCTCTCCTAGTATCTTATTAAACGATTTCTCGAAGTCCTAAACCCAAGGCAATTCCCAAGCCAGAGCGATCGCTTGAAGACAGCTCATTACTAACTTCTAAAGCCAAAGTAGCTACAGGATCGACCGGCATAGCAGGTAAATTTAATCTTTGGGTAAAAAATTCATCAATCTTCTCAATACCTGCTCCTGGTCCAGCTAAGAGCAGTTGGGCAATTTCTAAATCCTCACTTTGATTGAGATAGAAATTAATTGAACGACCTAGTTCTTCAATTAGTTCCCCAATAATTTTGAGGAGAGCCGATAAACCAGGATTCATTTGAGTTACTCCTGTATCGTCGTCATCTTGAGAATCAGGCATTAGACTAACACCTTGCAGTAATTCCATATCATCAGACATTGGTATCCCCATAGCTTGGGCAAAAGCTTGGTGCATTTGAGCTGTTCCCAGGGGAACGGTTCGAGAAAACTGGGGAACCCCCTCAACAATAATCGCAATTTCCGTGCTATCAAATTCAATATCGACTAAAACTACTGCTTCTTGAGAACCAAATTGCCGTAGTTGCTCTTTGATAGTCCTAATCAAAGCAAAACTATTAATTTCTAAGACTCTTAATTGGAGGTCTGCTTGCTCAAAAATTTCTAAATAGAGGTCTGTAACTTCTTGTTTAGTAGCGACTAGCAAAACATTGACTTTCTCGATGCCGTCTTCATCCATAAAATAGCCTAGTTTTGCATAGTCAAGATCTACTTCTTCTCTGGGATAAGGCAAATACATCCCTGCTTCATGAACCATGACCATATCTCTGAGTTCTTCATCATCAAGCTCTGCTGGGACTGGGATTACCCGAATAATGGCTTCTCGCATCGGCACTGCGGTAATAACTTGTGTGGCATTGATCCGATGTTGTTTAAAAGTATCTTGAATCAGATCTGATAAAGTCAAAGAATCTACGATTTGACCATCTTCGTAGACTCCTTCAGGCATTGCAGCCGACACATTGGTCAATAATTTATATTGTTGACCCTGTTTGGCAATCTGAGTAATATTAATCCGTTGCGGATTAATTTCTATGCCCACTACATCAGATTTTTTTGCGAATAGATTGGTTATTTGTTTGAACATTCCCTAATCCTCGATTATCGTTGCCAAAAATATATTGATGAATAAGGTCTAATTTTAGAATTTATACCTTGTCAAATGTTCTTTTTTAAGTTAAACATTGACTTGGTTTTCAATATCTTTATTATGGTCAGTTGTCTAGGACATTGTAGCTGCAAAAAACGATTTTCAAGAATAAGTGCTTATACCGAAAAAAGTAATTTTTTTTATTTATTTACTAGTTACAATTACTGAATAGTTCCTGATTGTTAATAATTTAGCAATCTAGTTTATTTATTTTTGACAATTCAATTCCCTGAAAAATTTGATGAAAAGATTAAAACTTAGTTGTTGGATATCGGTTAGTTTGCTGATAAGTGGATTATGTGGTTGTGCTGCTATTCCTAGTAATGATTCCAACGAGATCGAATTTTGGACGATGCAGTTGCAACCAAAGTTCAATAGCTATTTTGAGCAAATAAATAATGCTTTTACCCAAGATCAAGAAATATCAGTGCGCTGGATAGATATTCCTTGGTCAGCAATGGAGAGTAAGATTTTGACGGCAATTTCAGCTAAGACTGCTCCCGATGTAGTTAATCTTAATCCTAATTTTGCTTCTCAATTAGCATCTCGTAATGCTTGGCTAGATTTAGACGGAATAATGTCTCCTGAAGCTCAAGAAATTTATTTACCGAAGATTTGGCAAGCTAGTAGTATTGAAGTTTGTCAAGATAATAGTTGTGAACCTTTTACTTTTGGGCTTCCTTGGTATTTAACCACAAGAATAACGATTTACAATCAAAAGCTACTCCAAGAAGCAGATCTTAAGCAACCTCCACAAAATTATCAAGAATTAGCATTAGCAGCCAAACAAGTGAAAACGCAAACAGGAAAATATGCTTTTTTTGTTACCTTTGCCCCTGGAGATTCGGGAGAAGTCTTAGAATCGATGGTCCAAATGGGCGTTACTCTGGTCGATGAAGAGGGTAAAGCTGCTTTTGATACACCTGAAGGCAGAGCTGCTTTTCGTTATTGGGTAGATTTATATCAAGACAAATTATTACCGCCAGAAGTCCTTACTCAAGGACATCGTTATGCTGTGGAACTCTATCAAGCTGGAGAAACGGCATTTTTATCTTCTGGTGCGGAATTCTTAAACGCGATCGCGACTAATGCGCCTACTATAGCAGAAGTATCGGCTGCTGCCTCTCAAATTACTGGCAAAACTGGCAAAAAAAATGTTGCCGTGATGAATTTAGCGATTCCCAGAGATACCGATCAACCAGAGAAAGCTTTAGATTATGCTCTATTTGTTACCAATACAGCTAATCAATTAGCTTTTGCCAAAGAGGCTAATGTTCTTCCTTCAACTACCGAAGCTGTTAATCAATATATTAAGGAGTTGGAACAACAAGAAAGTATCACTCCTGTTGAGGAAGCGAGAAAAGTCAGTGCGATGCAATTAAAAGATGCCGAAGTATTAATTCCTGCTATGGATAATCTTCAGGTCTTACAAAAAGTTATTTACGAAAATTTACAAGCAGCTATGTTGGGAGAAAAAACAGTAGATCAAGCCGTCCAGGATGCGGCGGCAGAATGGAATAATCAGTGATCACTTAACAGCGCCTAGCGGCGCTGGTCACCTATGATGAATGTAAAAAACACTCATGATCAATTATATCGATAAGATTTCCTATGTTTTCTCCTGAGATTGCGCGATCGCCAAAGAAAAACTGGCTTCGTCGCCCGCTCCGCCCCGCTTACATTACAAGTCTTATAACATCATAACAAATAGTAAAAGCAACCAGTTAAAATCAGAACTTGGTTTTTCTTCCACATCTGGTTCTTGCCAAATCGTTTTACAAAACCGACACTCATAAACTCCAGGAGCTATTTTGAGTTTGTGTTGATCACAGCATGCCATCTTTCTATTCATTGCTTTTGTCTCCACTCGCAAGTGCT
>JAAUYH010162812.1_pt1 | contig 10408 bp, 5 predicted proteins | sample 7278061 | NCBI WGS metagenome assembly JAAUYH01 (sample SAMN14350203, study PRJNA611818) | marine sediment metagenome | isolation source: surface marine sediment (0.6m) | place: French Polynesia: Moorea | collected 2018-08 | reverse complement strand
GGCTGCGTTGCTCTTCGGTTACTGGGGCCCACCCAGCGCCCTCATCGCGCCTTGCCCTGACGCAAAATTGCCTACCGACTTTTGCACGAAACTTCAATTCCGGGGGACTATGTGCACGCGCTGGCCGATTCATATTCTCATGAGGAATGTATGCGCGTCGGAAAATTGCGTACCCACGCCAACAGCCCCAGCGAGTGTTCTGTCGCCTGGCACCGCACGGATGAATTTGGTAACACCGCCAAGGCGTTGTCCTTTACCCAAAAAGCCGGTCGCGCTATATGGCAGGCGCTGTTGCGCCATGGCCAAATCAATGGCGGGGTGGGGAGTCCGTCATGGACGACCAGAGAGGCCAATCGCTTTGTCGACCAATGGGCCGCTCTCGACGATGATGCCGACCGCCGCGAGTTTGCCAATAATAATTTGCTTTAGTGACAGCGCGTCTGATATGGCCCATGCGGGTGTAGATGCGTTGCGTGCAGGTGCTTTGGTTCTAGTGGCGCAATGCGCGGCGCTGTGCGTGGCGCATTGCGCTGACAATTGACAATTTGGACATCAGTGTCATATTTGTGGGCCACCATCGTCCATGTGGTCGATTTGGAGCTTTCTGCATGCGGAAGTAGGTGATAGACTATATTACTGGTGTCTATTATGTCTCATGGTGCCAAAACGACCGGTCTACGACGCTCTCGGATCGCGACAGAGCCGGTCGAGCCACATCGGCAGCTGGTGACGAGCACCGAACAGTGGTCGGGCACAGTCGATATTCGCGCCATTGAGCCCGGGATCGACCAGGCCGCGGACCATGTTGTCGGAGTGGGCGAGGATACCAATTCCGAGGGTACGCTTACCACCCGGTCCACGAGCGGTTCTTCGCGCCCGGTGGGCACCGCACTGGCCGAGTTTGGTGCCACCATCGAGCATTATGAGATCATCCGCGCGTTGGGGCGCGGCGGCATGGGCGAGGTGGCGCTGGCCCGCGATACCCGTCTCGGCCGCTTGGTGGCGATCAAGTTATTGGTGGGGCAAAAGGGGAAGGCCTCTGCGCGACTGCTCGCGGAGGCCCGGGCGACAGCGCAATTCAATCATGAGAATATCGTCACGATACACGAGGTGGGCGAGCACCGCGGTTATCCCTATATGGTGTTGGAATACCTCAAGGGTCAGACGTTGCGTCAATGGCTGCAGGCGCGTCGCCGGCAGAGCTGGGTCTGGAGCCGCGTTGGATCGAGCGGCCCGCCCAGTTCTTCGGCGCGCGATTTCGCCCATCACCCACCCGATGATGAGGCCCAAGATGGGGCCCAAGATGGGGGACAAGATGGGGGACAAGATGGGGGACAAGATGGGTCCGATACTGGGGCGGCCTTGCCTCTCGGCCGGGTTCTCGAACTCATGATCCCCGTGGTCCGCGCCTTGGTATGTGCGCATGAGCGCGGTATCATTCACCGCGATCTCAAGCCGTCGAACATCATCTTGACCGATAGCGGGACGGTCAAAGTACTCGATTTTGGTACAGCAAAGATTGTTCCGGAGGTGAGCACTGAGGCGGAGCCTGGCGGAGACCGGCATGAGGCGGCATCTCATGAGGCGGCATTTGGGGAGGGCGCGCGCGGCCCATCCGGCGTCGGGACACATGGGCTGACGGCTGCGGGCACGGACGGGCCGGTGTTGCAGGCAAAACCCACCATGGGCAGGCGCTTGCTCGGCACCAAGGCCTATATGTCGCCCGAGCAATGGTCCACTGATGCCGTGGACGAGCGCACCGATATTTGGGCCATGGGCATCCTGATCGCCGAATTGGCCCTCGGACACCATCCCCTCTATCCAATGACGCCGGGGCAGCTGTCGAAGGTGCGCGATCCAGACGTGCCAATGCCGTGTATTCGCGATTTATGTGCCGATTTGGGGCCGGGGATGGCGAAACTGGGCTTGCTCGCCGATCGCTGCTTGATCAAGGACCGCCGCGATCGCCTGGCGAGTGCCAGCGAGCTCTTGCACGGCCTAGAAGCGCTGCAGGATCACGACCAACGGCGAGCCCGAGACCACGAGTCCAATCCATATACAGGGCTTGCGCCATTTCAGGAGCAGGATGCCGAGCGTTTCTACGGCCGCAGCCGCGCGGTGGCTCAGGCAATGATACGTCTGGGCGAGCACCCCCTCATTGCCGTCGTCGGACCTTCGGGGGCCGGCAAGTCGTCATTTGTTCGCGCTGGCGTGGTCCCGGCGCTCAAGCGCACGGGGGACTCCTGGGAGGTAATTACCCTCCGTCCCGGCCGCCATCCGCTGGCCGCGCTTACCGAGGCCCTGCTCGAACCGTCTTGGTGCACGCTGAAGGGGTATAGTTCGCTCAGGGCGCCGTCGGGGCCAAGTGCGTCTTCAAGTGCGTTTGGCGATGCCGCGGCACCTGCGCCTTTGGCGATGTCGCCAGATAGCGTTGGCGCGGCCGACGCGGCCGGCGCGGTTGGCGCGGTCGGCGCGGCCGGTTCAGTTGATTCAATGGAGGAACGCGACGACGCGCGCACCCAGATCATGAGGAAACTGGCGACCGAGCCGGGCTATTTCGGTGCGCAATTGCGCGCCCGCGCGCGGCGAAAGCTGGTCCATATCGCGGTCTTTATCGATCAATTCGAAGAGCTGTACACCATGGCCGGCGCAGAAGCGCGGGCGGCATTTTTTGCCTGTCTGGCCGGGGTCGCCGATGACGCGGGCTCGCCCCTGCGGGTCATCTTGGCGATGCGGGCGGATTTTCTCGACTGCGTGAGCGAGACCCATGCCGCGATGACCGAACTGAGCCGCGGTCTGATGCTGCTCTTGCCCATGGGCCGAGATGCCCTCAGACAAGCGCTCCTCGGGCCGCTGCGCACGTACGAATATCGCTTTGAAGATCCAGAGCTCGTCGAGGAGATTCTCGACACCCTGGCCCAGACCAGTGCGGCCCTGCCGCTTTTGCAATTTACCGCGGCCAAATTATGGGAACTGCGCGATCGCAAGCGCCGCCTTTTGACCTCTGAGAGCTATCATCAGTTGGGCGGTGTTACCGGAACCTTGGTCAGTCACGCCGATGCCGTGCTCGGCGCCATGTCGTCCCCAGAGCGCGAGCTGGCGCGGGTGGCATTTTTGCGCCTGGTGACGCCCGAGCGCACGCGCGCACTGGTCACGGTGAGCGAGCTGCGCGGCCTTCACGTCGAGCCCGAGCAGATGGACCGGGTACTATTCCGCTTGGTCGCGGCCCGCCTGCTCACCGCAGAGGGCAGCGACGACGGTCAGGGGACGGTGGAGATCGTCCATGAATCGCTCATCACGGCTTGGCCGACGCTGGCCAAGTGGCTCCACGACAGTCGGGAAGATGGCTTGTTTGTGGCCCATCTGAGCAGTGCGGCCAAAGAGTGGCATCACCACGGCCGCTCCGATGGCCTTCTTTGGCGCGATCAAGCCGCCGACGACGCCCGCAAGTGGTATCTGCGCTATCGAGGAGAGCTGTCCGAGATCGAGGAGTGCTTTGTCAAAGCGGTACTGGCTTTAAGCGACCGCCTGCAGCGCAATCGCCGTCGTCTGGCCGTCGCGATCTTGGCCCTCTGCTGCGCCATGGCGACGGCCCTGGGCTGGATGGCGTGGGAGCAGATACAGGCCGGTCATGAGGCCAAGCGCGCCGCGGCCAGTGCCACCGAGCAGGCCGCCCGCGCGCAAACCGCCGCCACCGAGGCCGAACAGGCGGCCGTCCGCGCTCGCGATGCCGCCCGCATTGCCGCGGCCCGCCATAAGGAGGAAGACCCCACCACAGTATTGGCCCTGCTCCGCGAAATCGAAGAACGACCTCCGCCGCACGGTTGGGATGAGCTGATCCGCTATGCCTTGCAATCGGGGGTGGCGCGGGCGGTATGGCGCGGCCATCAAGGCGGTATCCACAGCGTGGCCTTTCGCGCCGATGGGGCGGCCGTGGCATCGGCGTCGGCCGATCATACGGCCCGCATCTGGGACGTGGCAACTGGCAAGGCCATGGTGGAACTGCGCGGCCACGGCGGGCCCGTGCGCGGTGTCAGCTTCCGCCCTGACGGCGTACAGCTGGCCACCGCGTCCAGCGACAGCAATGTCCGCATTTGGGATGTGGCCACCGGCCGGGATGTGCAAGGGCTCTACGGGCACACCGATCGGGTCAATTCCGTGGCCTATAGCCCCGATGGGGGGCACTTGGTCACGGCCTCTGACGACCGCACAGTGGCGGTATGGAATGCCGATGGGTCGGGACGGCCGCGATTTCTGCGCGGTCATGAGGGGCCGGTGTTGGCGGCACAGTTTTCCCCCGACGGCCGCTCAATCGTGTCGGCGTCCATGGACGGCACGGTCCGGGTTTGGCCCTCCGGAGTAGGCGCCGGTGTCGGCGCGGGCGCCGGTGTCGGCGCGGGCGCCGGTGTCGGCGCGGGCGCCGGTGTCGGCGCGGGCGCCGGTGCGGACACTGCCGCGGGCACCGACACTGCCGCGGGCACCGACACCGCCGTATCTGCGGGCCCCATCCGGGTTCTGCGCGGTCACGGCGATGCGGTGCTATGGGCCGAATTTAGCCCCGATGGCGACTTTCTGGTCTCGGGCTCACGGGACGCCTCCATTCGCGTTTGGGACCTGCGCCGCGGCATGACCGTCCGGGTGTTGCGCGACCACGCGGATTCGGTGTACCGGGTATCCTTCCGCGCCGATGGCGCCCAGCTCGTCTCCACCAGCCGCGACCGCAGTGTGCGACTGTGGAACGTCATCGATCTTGAGCGCGGGGATATCTCGGCCGCCCGGGTGCTGAAAGGACACTCGGAGCAGGTCTTTGCCGCGGCGTTTGCCCCCGATGGTCAGACGGTGATATCGGGGTCCTCCGATCGCAGCCTGCGCCTTTGGCGGGTGAAAAGTGAGCGCGAGACCGTGGTGTTATCGGGTCATACGGCCGATGTTGTATCCGCGGTATTTAGTCCCGATGGCCAGCGCATTGCCTCGGCATCGCGCGATCGCAGCATTCGCATCTGGGAGGTGGGGGCGTTCAGATGTGTGCAGCCTCCGCTAGTGCTCCGCGGCCATAGCGCACCGGTTCACAGCGCCGAGTACAGCCCCGACGGCGGCCGTATTGTATCGGCGTCGGAGGATAAGACGGTGCGGGTGTGGAATGCCGATGGTTCGGGGACCCCGCGGGTGCTCAGCGGCCACACTGGACCAGTGCTGCAGGCCCGCTTTGACCCCCGCGGGCAGCGGGTGGTCTCAGGGTCTGCGGATGGCACCATCCGCATTTGGGATGTAGTGGGCTCGGATATTCCCATCGTTTTGCGCGGTCATCGCGGCGGCGTGGAATCGGTGACTTTTAGCGCCGACGGCAAATATGTGCTGTCGGCGTCGTCCGACCACACCCTCGGGCTGTGGCGGGCCGATGGTTCGGGGCGCGTGCGCATCTTCCGAGGCCATACCGGCGTGGTCAATGCGGCGATATTTAGTCCCGATGGCGATTTCATTGTATCTGCCAGCGTGGATCGCACGGTGCGGGTATGGGATGCCACCGGCGCTGGCGCCGGTGCGGGCGCGGTATTGGTGCTGCGGGGGCATACGGAAAGTGTCCAATCGGTGGCATTTAGCCCCGATGGCGCGCGTTTGGCGTCGGCTTCGCTCGACGGCACCGTGCGGATTTGGCATGCTGCCGGCTTTGCCGCGTCCACTATGGTAAGCGGCGAGTTTCGACTGGGCGATGGTGTCCATGCCCCCGTGGTGCTGCGCGGTCACAGCGGCCACGTGGTTTCAGGACGGTTTAGCCCAGATGGCGCGCGCTTGGTGTCGGCCTCCCACGATCGCACGGTGCGGGTATGGCGGCACTTTTCCGCCATCGATCCCGACGATCCGGCGCTGTGGCGCGAGACCAGCTATTGTGTGCCCCCCGCCGATCGCGAGCTCTTTTTGGGCCTCGATGGCAGCATGGCCCGCGACAGCCACCATCGATGTCTGCATCAAGTGTCAATGCTGAGCACGGAGCTGAGCAGCACGGAGCTGAGCGATGAGCTGAGCAATGAGCTGGAGCACTGAGCTGAGTAATGACGAGGCCCTTTGCGCCCGGCGGAAGGCCGGCTATAGGTCGATGGTCTCGGTGCCGTCGACGAGGGCCTGGGTGAGGGCTGCCATATCGAGACTTTCTTCGCCGCGCTGGAGATCGATCACGCGGGCCCGGGTTGCGGGATGGCGGGGGACAAAGAGCGAGCAGCAGTCGTCGTAGGGCAAAATCGACGTGTCGTAGGTGCCGATTCTGTGGGCGCGTTCGATGATCTCGTCTTTATCAAAGGCGATGACGGGCCGCAGCACCGGCAGCGTGGCCGCCTCTTCGATAACGCCGAGATTGTCCATGGTCTGCGACGCGACCTGGCCCAGGTTCTCCCCGGTGACGATGGCCTTGCACTCCTCGCGCACGCCGATGGCGCTCGCGACCCGCATCATCATGCGGCGGTAGCCGACGACGGCCAATTCCGGCTTGAGGGTGGCGCGGATTTGCTTTTGCACCTCGGTAAAGTGGACCACGTGAACCCGCATGCGGCCCTGCCACATGGCCAGATGGCGGGCCAGATCGAGGACTTTTTCCTTGGTCTTATCGCCGGTATAGGGGAAGGAGTGAAAGTAGACGGCGCAGATCTGACAGCCGCGCCGCATTGCCGCATAGCCGGCCACGGGGGAGTCGATGCCGCCCGAGAGTAAGAGCACAGCCCGGCCGGCGGTGCCCACGGGCAAACCACCCGGACCGGGCATGACGTCGCTCAGGACGAAACTGGGCTCACTGCCATCGCCGCGGCCGATTTCGACGCGCACGGGAATGTCGGGATGATGCATGTCGGCGCGGCGCCCGGTGCGTTCGGCCACCGCGGTGCCGACCACGCGGGAGATTTCGTCCGAGTGCATGGGAAACTGCTTGTTGCGGCGCCGGCTCTCCACTTTGAAGGTCTTGTCGGCCGGCATATGGGCCAAGGAGCTGATGGCGCATTCGATGATGTCGTCGATGTCGGCGGCCACCGCGCGGCCAATCAGCATGGAGGACAGGCCAAAGAGATGCTGCAGCCGCATGAGACAGGCGTTGCGGGCCGCGGGCGGATGCCATACGGCAATGCGCAGATACAGCGGTTCGACGCGCACGCCGTCGATGCCGCGGAGCAGGCGGCGTGCCTGCTGGGCGAAGCGGTCGAAGAATCGATAGCGGTTGCGGCCCTTGAGGAAGATCTCAGACACCCGCAACAGGATGACGTGCTCGATGGCAGGATCCGCATCGGCAGAGGAGAGTTGGTTCGGGATTTTGGCGCTCACTGGCCGTGCAGGATCACATATCGGCAACCGCCTCCACAAGGATTTGTCCGGCTTGTTCGATATCGGCGGCCGTGGTTTGCCGGCCAAAGGAGATGCGCAGCGTGCCCATATCTCTGCCCACCCCGATGGCCTGGAGCACGGCGCTGGGTCTGCCCTGCTGGGCGGCACAGGCCGAGCCCGCCGAGACCAGCACACCGCGACTCTCGAGCACGTGCATAAGCGGCTCGGCGACGATGCCGCGAAAGCCCACACTCAGGATGTGGCCGGCGCGGGGGGCTTGGGCGCCGTGGACCACCGCGGTTGCGGCTGCGTTCCGAGTGGCCTCGACGAGCCGCTCACCAAAGCGCTGCCACGTGGCGGTGCGCTCACGCAGGCCGTCCATGGCCAGGGCGACGGCTTGGCCAAAGCCGGCAATGCCGGGCACATTCAGGGTTCCCGAGCGCATGCCTTCCTGCTGCCCGCCACCTGACCACAGGGGGACGATGCGGGCGCCCTTGCGCAGCCACAGCGCGCCGACGCCCTTGGGGCCGTGGAGTTTGTGCGCGGCCACGGCCACGCTGTCGGCACCCAGCTGGGCGACGTCGAAAGCGACCTTGCCCAGGGCTTGAACGCAATCGCAGTGCACGTGGACGTGGGGATTGATTGCCTTGGCCGCGCGGGCGATGTCGGCGACGGGCTGAATGGTGCCGATTTCATTATTGACCAGCATGACGGCGATAACGGTGGTATCTGGGCGCACGCGCGCGACCACGTCGTCGCAGCTGAGCACACCGCTTTCGCCCACCGGAACGGCCTCTGCCTGCCACGGCTCTTCCGCGCATCCAGCGGACAATTGCTTGGCCGCTTGCACCACCGCTGGGTGTTCGATGGCCGAGTACAAGATGTGGCGACCTCGGCGGCGATGGGCGCGCGCGGCCCCCATCACGCCCAGGGCATCGCTCTCAGTGCCACCCGAGGTGAAGTACAGCTTGCCCAAGCGGCCGCTCGGGTCGCCGAGGGCGGACAAAAGTTGGCTGTGGGCCCGTTTGACCGCGGCTTCGGCACGGATGCCGGCTTCGTGGGCCGAGGACGGATTGCCGTAGTCTTCGAGCATGATGGCCCGCATCAGGTCGACGACCTCTGTGGCGACAGGGGTGGTGGCGGCATTATCGAGATAGATGACGGTCATGGCATGCTCCCATACCAATATGCTAAATGTCTGTTGGTAAATACAATATGCAATGTTGAATCGGCTTCGTATGTGGTCCATGGATGAGTCACATGGATGTGACCCGCCTGTACAACCCGCCGATGTAAACCATCTATGCAACCCATTGGCGTCTACATCCACGTCCCCTGGTGCCGGCACCTCTGTCCCTACTGTGACTTTGCCGTCGCCATTGCCCGACAGCCAGAGCGCATTCCCCACCGCGCCTACTTGCGCACCCTGGCTGACGAATTTGCCCAGCGCATGGCTGTGCTGCCGTCAGGGGGGAAGCGACAGCTAGTCTCGGTGTATTTGGGCGGCGGGACGCCATCGATGTGGGATCCGACCTGTATTGCCGAGGCCGTCGACATGGTGTGTGATGGCTTTGGCGTCACCTCGGTCGCCGAGCGAGCAGCGCTGGAAATCACCTTGGAGGCCAATCCACGCGACTGTGAACCAGCACGCATGGCGCGCTGGCGTGACGGCGGCATCAATCGTCTGTCGATCGGGGTGCAATCTGTCGATCCCCAGGCGCTCACCGTGCTCGGGCGCGACCACGCCATGGGGGACGGGATAAGGGCCGTTATCGACGCACTGGAGACCGGCTGGTTTCGGGTCTCGGCCGACGTCATCTTTGGTGTGCCCGGGGTTGATAGAATGGGCGGGCAAATTGGCGGCCGGGCCGGTCGTCAGGCTGCCAAAACGGAGGCGGCGCGATCGGCGGCCTCGGCCTTTGCCGCGACCTTAGACGCGTTGGCCAAGGCCAATGTCGGCCATCTATCGGTCTACGAACTCACCATTGAAGAGCGGACCGCGTTTGCCAAAGCAGTGGCCCGAGGCACCTTGCAGCCCATCGACGACGATCTCCTGGCCGACATGTATCTCGAAGTGGATCGGCGGTTGGTGGATCACGGGTTTGAGCACTACGAGATCTCTTCCTATGCCCGCGCCGGGCAGCGCGCGGTGCACAATACGCTGTACTGGACCGGCGGAGAATATCTCGGTCTGGGCAACGGGGCTGCGTCCTTGCTGATACATTCGGATGGTCGAGCAGTCCGCAGCACCAACGTGCGAGGAGTCGCGCCATATATGAAGGCCGAGGGCCGGGCGCGGGTGGCGGAAACCATTGCGCTTTCTCGGCAAGAACTGGCGCGTGAGCGACTCTGGTTGGCCATGCGTATGGCCGATGGGGTGCCGGCAGCGGTCTTTGCCGAGGAGGCGTCGCTGCATGACTGGCTGATCGCCGAGGGGTTGGTGGAAGAGCGCGGCCAGCGTATCTGCCCAACTGTGCGCGGATTTCTATATGCCGACCGCATTGCGTCGCGGCTCTATGCAAGCAGCGCTACACTAAGTGAGTAGCCCGGGTCTCGACCGGCCCATTCCGAAACGTATAACGTGGTGTTCGTACTGCGATGACGCTGCCCTATCTCCTACCCAATTTCGGCACGGATGCCGACATCATCGGCACCTGTGCCGCCCGATACCAATGGCCGGATGCCTCTCGGCCGCCTGTGATGCACCAATGACGCAAAACCTCGATCGCCGGGCGCGAAAGATCCTCAAGGCCGTGGTCAAGGAGTTTTTGCAGAGCGGGGATGCCGTTGGTTCACGCACTGTGACGCGCCGTCACGATATCGGTCTGTCACCGGCCACGGTGCGCAACGTGATGGCAGATCTCGAAGAGCTGGGTTTGCTCACCCAGCCCCATACCTCGGCGGGCCGGGTGCCCACCCACAGCGGCTTGCGATTTTTTATCGATTCACTGCTCAAGGTGCGCGGATTGTCTGCGGGGGAAAAAGAGACCATTCGCCAACACTTTGCCGACAGCGGACAAAAGGGCCCAGGCACGCGCACCTTGAGCAGTGAATCGATAAACAATCGCAAGCCGCTGTGGGTGGGCACCCGGCCCGCCGAGGTATG
>JAAUYH010045216.1_pt1 | contig 10409 bp, 8 predicted proteins | sample 7278061 | NCBI WGS metagenome assembly JAAUYH01 (sample SAMN14350203, study PRJNA611818) | marine sediment metagenome | isolation source: surface marine sediment (0.6m) | place: French Polynesia: Moorea | collected 2018-08 | reverse complement strand
TCGGTCCACTGCCAAATTGCAACGTAGTTTAAGTAGAACACCTTGGAGTACACCAGGAGGTGCGGGTGCAAGTCCCGTCGTTGCTATTTTGACATTCTTATCTTCCTAGTCAATTGTTAATCTTCATTAAAATTTTATTAAAATTACAAAAATAGTATTTTCTTCCCAAACTGTTCACCAGGTACCGTGTTTTTGATAATCATTCTCATTTTTGAGCTACGAGATTTCAAGGTTTACAGTCCCATATTTTTTGCTATAATTAGTATGTCGTTGGTTTATCCTGGAATTTTTTTTGTCATAATTTCTTGACATAACTAGATAATCCTTTGAATAGTACTTGCTTGTCAAATTACTAATTCGGATTTATATCGCTTTATAGCCAAATACCGATATAAATCCGAACTGGGATAATTTTATTGTTTCGCAAACTTTCATTGGTGGAGTAGTGGTCTGTCCCATTAAATTTGATGGTAAAAATAATAACTTGTGGGTCAGGCATCCTTGCCTGACTACTGCACAGGCAGGATGCCTGTGCCACAACCCCTCAGAATTAATGGGACAAACCACTAGTGCTTTGTCCCATTAGTTTTGATGGCTAGTTTGTTTTATAGTCATATTTATATGACTTTGATTATTAGACTGGGACTTATAGTCCCAGGTGGGTGTGATGGAAACCCCATCATATTTTATGGGACAAACCACTAGTAGGTTTCAAAGAGCGGATTATTGTTGTAGATAATTACCTGGAAAGATTGAGTGTCAAAATTCCAGTAACCTATTCTGTACGAAGGCATCCCCTTGTTTATAGTATGGCTGCATTTTGTCCTTATCCCCTAATCTGATTACCAACACATCAGCAAGGCGATCGCTCGTTTCACCTCCAACACTTTCAGGTAAATTAAAATATCCCGGAACACCATATGCTGTAGGAATGCTCAAAACTTCTGGTGTTGTAATCTCAAATAGACTTTGGTGATATTCTTGTGTTACCTGATTTTGCTCATCAACCAGCAAATTTATTTTTTTTGGTGTTGTTCCTGATAGGCTTGTAGCTTTTTCTCTGACTCTCGGTGCGGCTGATGTTTGAATATTCCCACTCAAGGGTAGATGACTAAAAACTGTAGCAATGCTAAGAATTACCAAAACTCTCCAAATGACTTTCATGGCTTGACCCCCTGTAATTATGATGAAAACCTGTAACAAATTCCCCAGATGTCAGACTTGTTACATCCATCACCTAATAATTATCAATATCTAGCCTGATTAATTAGCGTTATACTTGCTACTCCTCACCTGGATGCTTTTGAGTCTTTTTTGAATATCTGGGTCTATATTTTAATATTACCAAGACTTACATAAATGCCACAAGGAAGACAATATTATCCAATGGGAAGATTACCTGGATTTACCGCATGGATATACTCACTACCTGAAGTGGGAAAACCTCTTTTATAACAAGCTTCTTCTGGCTTACCCCATCCCAACTGCAAAAGTATTTCCAAAAAGTTAGAATTCTCCCATTTCCACAAACTTGCCCATTCGGTTCTCTGGGCTATTCTTTCTATATCAGATTTATGAATTTGGCGATGATCTTTACCATTATTGACACTTAAATAAAATTCCATATTCAAAGTAACTTCATGCCAAAATTTCAATATAGAATCTTTTTTAGTCTTTAATATTTCTAAGTCACTAGGTAAAGCAATTAATTGAGAATCTACTTCTGGATATTCAAAAGTTTGCCCTTTAATGGTTATTTGACGCCAGACAATACCAGAAACTTGATGTTCTCGTTGATATTGGTGAATTGTAGCTTTAAAATCTTGGTAGGCAGTGAATTTTTGTAGTCCTTCAGTTCTGATAAACTGGTCAAGTACAGGATTGCCAGAAACAGCTATATCTAACTTGAGACGCTTCCCTTTGAGGCAAGCTTGGCGTTCATCTGCCAAAATTTGAATTAGTTCCTCAGTAGTGTAAATTTTTGTCATTTGTCATTTGTCATTTGTCATTTGTCATTTGTTATTTGTCATTTGTTATTTGTTATTTGTTATTTGTCATTTGTTATTTGTAATTTGTTATTTGTAATTTGTTATTTATTCTGTAGTACTTGCAGAAACTTTAGATATTATCCCTTGAAATAAAGAAATGTTCCGTATCTAATTTCACTAAACAATAATAGGGCAGACAAAATTAATCTGCCCTTATAATTACTGAACTAATTCACTACTAAACTCATTGAAGGAACGCCGCTTTAACTCTACAGATTCCGAACGAGGTAATAAATCAAACATTTCCCGGAACTTATCATCTATTTCCTCAAACGGTACTTGACCGTTCTTATTCAAGACTACCTCACCAGACTGATTAAACACCACCACTTGGGGAACACCCCCAGAGTAATAATAACCAGCTTCTGTAGAAGTGTAATTATCCTTGACAGGAAGAGTATCGACACCCAGAGGAATAATCTCAACCACCTTCCCATAAAATGCTTGTACTTGTGAGGGAATGAGTGCATATTGTTTGCAATCACTACTGTCATCAATGTAGAAAAATAAAAAGGTGGGTTTATGTTCCCCTAAAGCCTGTGCTAAGGTTTGTTTCGGTGGAACTAGGGAACCATTACCAGAATAAACAACAAAAATATTTCCATCGTATCTGTCGTCATTGATACCTGCAAATGCTGGTTGTATATTTGTCGTCAACAGACAAATAAGTAGCAAAAATAGGGACAAAATCCGCCAACAGTCTGGAAAAAAATTGCGTAAAAATTGCGATCGTATACCAATCATCCAAAGAAACCTTTTTAATCTTGATTTTTTCGCTAATTTATGCTGAAACCAGCAACTTGGGGTGGATATATAATTACCTATGCCACCAAATTTTAAGATAACGCTAATTGGGATTTACTCTCCCAATTAGAGTCAAGGTAAAAGCTAAACCCAATTACCCAAATCTTGCACCTAGATCGCAAACCCGGTTTATTGGCAATTATTGATCTATCACAACCCTAATTTTTCCTTCATAAATCCGGTTTATAAGAAAATCGGGTGAAAACCCCGTCTATGCACGAGCGGGGATGAAAACCGTAAGCAGGTTTTAACCTGCATTCGTGGTAAAATAGCGCTAACAGGAACGGTAATTAACCTGTATAAAAACCCAACTGCCTAGGGGCAATCTGTACCTTGACAATTGTAGATATGGGGTTCTATTCCATAGTTCTAGTTTCTGCCCAGGAATAGGTAAAATCTGCATGGAAGCTAGACAAAACAGAATTCAAGTAAAACAAATTTTTGGAATAATCCACTACCCCCGGGCAGGGGGAAAGTTAACGCTCGAGGAGAGAACCACCTCTGGGTTAGATTTCGCAAGGGGTCTAATCTAAGTGGACTCGTTGAACCGAGAATCCCCGCGTCAAAAGACCGGGGAGTGTCAATCATGGTTACCCTCGAATGGTGCAAGATATGACTGGCTTTTTTAGCAGAGATTCGCTAAACTCCCCCATATTAAATTTATAAATCTAAGATTATTTAAAGACTAGGATACGGATGTGGGAAATCAAATTCAACTGATAGATAGACTGAGACTGGCTTTGGCTGTATCGGTAGCAAAAAGTGTAACTTTCGCGGTGCGATCGCTGCGTTTGGGTGCAGCATCTGTGTTACCGGGTTCAATTGCGCGTCGTATAGAACCCCATCTATTGCAACTATTGAGTAAGCAAGTAAAAAGTGGGGTAATTCTCATTGCTGGGACTAATGGCAAAACTACCACGTCTTTGTTGTTAAAGGAGATTTTGTCACGTAAGGGTTATCGGGTAGCGCATAATTCTACAGGTGCTAACTTGGAAAATGGCTTAGTAACCGCATTGATGGAAAGTAGCAGTTTCTTGGGGAAGCTGGATGTGGATTATGCCATTTTGGAAGTGGATGAGAATATTATCCCCAAGGTTTTGACACCAATTCAACCCCGGGTTATCCTCTGTTTAAATTTGTTCCGGGATCAATTGGACAGGTATGGGGAAGTTGATACTATCAGTAAGCGATGGACAAAAGTCATTTCTAGTCTCCCACCAGAAACGGTAGTTATTCCCAATGCTGATGACCCGACTTTATGTTATCTCGGTCAGCAGTTAAAGCAGCAGGTTTCCTTTTTTGGTTTAACTGAACCCGGACATTATTTAGAAGCAATTCCCCACGCTGTTGATTCTATCTACTGTCCTCGTTGCGGACATTCCTTGGATTACAAAGGGGTTTATCTGTCCCATTTGGGAGATTTTACCTGTCCGAGTTGTGGCTTTAGTAAAAGTCAACCCACCCTCAATAGCCAAGACTGGGAACAAATTCTAGTGGGGGTTTATAACAAATACAATACCCTAGCGGCTGCTACAGCTGCGAAAGAGTTGGGAATTGATGAAGATACCATCCGTGCAACTATTCCCACCTTCCAAGCGGCTTTTGGTCGTGCTGAAGAGTTAAAAATAAATGGTAAGCGGGTGCGGATTTTGTTATCCAAAAATCCTGTGGGGACAAATGAAACAATTCGTGTGGTAACTCAAAGCGAAGATACCACAACCCTTTTGGTGTTAAATGACAGGGTTCAGGATGGGGAAGATGTATCCTGGATTTGGGATGTGGATACGGAGAAATTAGTCGCAAGGGGAGGAACTTTGGTGGTAAGTGGCGATCGCGTTTATGATATGGCACTAAGGCTACGTTATAGTCAAAAGTCCTCCCAAGATAATTTAAATTTAATTGTCAAAGAAGATTTACGGGAAGCAATTTCCACAGCTTTAGAACACACCCCGGCAGATGAAACTTTACATATTCTACCCACCTACACAGCCATGTTAGATGTGCGGGAAGTTTTGACGGGAAGAAAAATCCGTTAGGAGTTTGGAGTTAAAAGTTTGGAGTTAAAAGTTTGGAGTTAAAAGTTTGGAGTTAAAAGTTTGGAGTTAAAAGTTAAAATTTTGGAGTTAAAAATTAAAAGTTAGGAGTTAGGAGTTAGAAATTAAAAGTTACGAGTTAACAGTTAACAGTTAACCATCAACTGTCAACTGTCAACTGTCAACAGCTACAAGGGGATTTATTTTTACCTTTATCTTTTTACTTTTTACGCTTGTTGACGCTGTATCCCTACTAATTCTTACTCTTCCAGGAACTATTGCAACTTCACTGCTGCACGTTGTAGTGGTAAAACTTCCTCTAAGGTTAATTCATGGTCAGAAGTTAAATGACTGCTACAACAAATGGTGCTAAAAAAAATTGGTTGATCAACTACTTCTGAAAAATGCTTTTCCAGTAGTAATCTAGAAGTAATATCTCCTAGTAACTCCGAAATATCTTTTGTTAATTGGTCTTTGTCATCACGATGCACCATTCTAAATTTAAATGGTGTTTCTCCAACCAATTCTTTCACAGCAGAGTCAAATTTATCTAACTTACCTTCTACAAAAGCAAAGGATACTTTTGTGAAAAAATCCCACGCATCTGGAAAAATCTCGCGGATTTTTTCGAGATGATTTTCACCCTGGTAAACTAAAGTTGCAGTTTTACAATCCATGTTATTTAACAATGATGGTAGATGAAAGGTTATTTATAAAGTAAACCTTAAGACCTAATCAACGGGGGTTTCTCAGAGATTAAGTACAAGAATATTTAATACTTCACCCAGAGAAACCCGGTTTCTAACTACGTCCATAGATTTAGTATTTACTTTATAAATGGTCTGTGCAGACAAAAATAACAGTTACTACTTTGAATTTTAAACTAAAAAATACTCAACTACAGTTGATGTTAATTTTTGATGACTTAAACTACAATTAATAATACAATTACTAAGTACATCTCATCCCAAAAAAGCTGGGAAATCACAGTGGAATGGATCTGACTTAAGTCATATCTTCCAGATTTGTAGAGACGTAGCAATGCTACGTCTCTACTGACGGGGTTTCTTGAGAATGACTAATGGTGAAAGTCTAAATTTTACGTTTAGAAACCTAGTTTTTTGGTCTTGTTGTACTAACTAGCCACTATAAACTGCCTATACTTACATCTTGCACACTTCGTGTTAATACTGAATTATTTTTCTGGCAATAAACATATATTTTTAGCAAGAAATTGGAAAAATAAAGGTTTGAAGCCTGCGTAGGCAGGGTTTGTTTGTATAGCTTTACTCTTATAGGGTATAGGTGCAAGATATGAGTATACAACAGACTAACAGACCTATAAACATTATCTTACCCCCGTAGTGCTGTTTCACCGCTACTGTGTCTGTGGTGCGTCAGTGCTACTACATGATATCTACTGACAATCAATGACACCAAGTTTGAATAATTACTTACTATATTGTTAGGGGTATTGCTAAATGGTAAATGCTGAACCCATTGAGGACTTACGATATTCTCACAATTGGTCGGAGGTGCGTGTAGACGCGTAGCGACTACCTTTGGAAGCCACTACTCTACGAGAACACTACGTGAACGTGTCTACACTCCTGCGGAGAAGCAAGCTACGTAGAGTCACTACAAACCCTAATTTACCGTACATTATTTATCATGGGTGTCACAGATCCTACACTTAATAAATGTGCCAGTTGCCTAAGTCTTAGAGGTTATTTATAAAGTAAACGTTAAGACCCAAGAAACCGGGTTTCTCCGGGTGAAGTATCGAATATTATCGTACTTAGTCTGAGAGAAACCCGGTTTCTAACCACCCATAGACTTAATATTTAGTTTATAAATGGTCTCTTACCATTAAGATGTAGTTTGCTAGTCTGCGACAGTTTCAACTACCTGTCTACCCTATTTCCTATTCTCTGTTCCCGACTTCTACAAGAAGTCTAATAACTGTTGAGATGAACATGATATGATTCCCAGGTTATTAAACAATCGCTATCAAATCATACGCACTTTAGGGAGTGGTGGATTTGGCGAAACTTTTCTAGCACAAGATACCCATTTACCTTCCCATCGCATTTGTGTAATTAAACAACTAAAGCCTATCAACGATAAACCACAAGTTTACCAACTTCTACAAGCAAGATTTGCTAGGGAAGCAGCGATTTTAGAGTCATTGGGTGAAGGTCATCAGCAAATACCAAAATTATACGCCTATTTTATAGAAAATGATAATTTTTATTTGGTACAAGAATTAGTAGAAGGTGCCACCCTTAATGAGAAATTACAAAATGAAGGACTTTTTCATGAAAGTTTAGTCACTGAAATTTTAATAAGTATTTTAGGAGTTTTAGATTATATCCACTCCCAAGGGATTATTCATAGAGATATTAAACCTAGTAATATAATTTATCGCCAACAAGACAACAAACCCGTTTTAATTGATTTTGGTATCGCCAAGGAAATGATGAATTCTGTGGTGGATACAGAAGGTAAAATTACCACTTCTATTGTAGTCGGTACTCCTGGTTTTATGCCTCCAGAACAAGCCGCAGGTAAACCAGTGTATGGTAGTGATATTTATAGCTTGGGAATAACAGCAATATATCTATTGACAGGTAAACGTCCCCAAGACTTACCTCACCATCCTCAAACAGGGGAAGTGGTTTGGAATTTTGAACTTAATATTAATAGTAACTTAGCAAAAGTTTTAAAGAAGGTAGTTAAATCTCATCCACGCGATCGCTACACTACTGCTAAGGCAATGCTAGCAGATTTATATCCCCAAGATAGGATTTTAAGTAACTTTTCAACTACTCGTCTTATATCACCAGAAAATACCCTTAATCAAGAAACTCGCAAATGGGAACAAACTTCTAATTCCCAATTAACAATTCCTACTCAAAAGACATCCACAAATACAATTAATTATAGTAGGCAAAGCTACCGTAACCGTCAAATCCTATTAAATAAAGTCAAAAATTATTGGATTAAAGGAGTTTTAGAAACCTCATTACACGGATTAGCCTTAATTGAACTTGGTTTAGAGAATCGTCTTGATGTTTTAGCCCGTCCTTGGGGAATGATATGGGAAACCCCAGAACAAGCTAGACAAGCATTACCAAATAATACCAAAATTATCGATTTATTTCACCAAATGGGAGATGGACGTTCTCTATTAATTTTGGGTGAACCAGGTTCGGGAAAAACCACAACACTTTTAGAACTAGCGCGAGACTTAATTACTATTGCTGAACAAGATATTAATCAACAAATTCCAGTCATATTTAACCTTTCAGCATGGACTAATGAAAAAATTACCATTGGCGAATGGTTAGTTAGAGAACTTAATACTAAATATCAAGTATCTCAAGAAATTGGTAAAACTTGGCTGGCAAATCAACAGTTATTATTGCTATTAGATGGTTTAGATGAAGTCAGTAGCGAACGTAGAGAAAATTGTGTCGCAGCAATCAATAAATTTATTCAGGAATATGGAGAAACAGAAATTGTAGTTTGCAGTCGCATTCAAGATTATGAATCCTTATCAAATCGTCTATCCTTTCAAGGTGCAGTTTTAATTCAACCTCTATCTTTAGAACAAATTCATCAATATTTCCAAAGTGCAGGTTCTAAACTTGATGCTGTTCGTACAGCGCTAAAAACTGATGCTAAATTACAAGAATTAGCTAAGTCACCACTAATGCTAAGTATTATTACCCTTGCCTATCAAGGAATATCAATTACAGACTTACCGGGAATTTCTATAGAAGAACATCGTCAACATTTATTTGATAAATATATTCAAAGAATGTTGTCACGTAGAATTACTCAAAATTCTTATTCTAAACAAAAAACTATCCACTATTTAACCTGGTTAGCCACCAAAATGAAGCAACAATCACAAACAGTATTTTTAATTGAAAGAATGCAGCCAGATTGCTTACCATCTAAATTACAAAATTTTATTTATGTTTTCTGTTGTTTGCTAACCTTCGTCTTGCTTGGTTTATTTTTAGGTATACAATTTATCCATTTTGAAAGGGCTATTCTAGTTATATTTTTCACGACAATATTTTTTTGGTTACTGTTTGGTTTTGACCGCATTCATCCTGTAGAAACCCTCAAATGGTCATGGAAAAATACTAAAAATAATCTCCTGATTGGACTTGTAGGAGGAACAATTTTAGGAGTAATACTAAAACTAACTGCTGTAATCGTATATGCAACAACTACGAACTTACAAGGTTTCACTAAATATATTAGAGAATTATCTATGTATTCATGGATGCGTGGGATAGTATTTGGCTTGAGTTTAGGGCTAATTTTTGCGCTGATTAAAGGTTTAACAAGTCCTACCATCCAAAAACAAACCTCCCCTAATCAAGGAATTTGGCAATCAGGAAAAAATGCATTGGTTTTCGGTTCTATTGGATTTATAGTACTATCTTTAGCAGCTATCTTTTTACATTGGCGTATCCTTGCTTGGGGATTTTTTGGCTTATCTTTTGGTATCGCTGCTGGTGGAGGTGAAGCCTGTGCTAAACATTTAATTTTACGTATTATACTTTTTTCTAGTGGTTATATACCCTGGAATTATGCAGGTTTTTTAGATTATGCCACTGAAAGAATTTTATTGCAAAAAGTCGGTGGAGGCTATATTTTTGTGCATCGTTTATTGTTAGAATATTTTGCCAAAATGGGTAATTAAACCTCGTCCATGTTGAAACCTGGAGTTTGTCAAAAGGGAATAGGGAATAGGGAATAGGGAATAGGGAATAGGGAACAAAAACTGGTCAATAAAAAACTATGGGTTTCAAAATAGACGTGGTTTACTATCCCTAAATTCCTCACCCCTTAAAGATAAAAAGATATTTAAATAATCTTAAAGATTATGGAAAGACAAGAATACTTTGAATCCAATGGAATAAAAATTTATGGCACTCTTACTCTCCCCAATCAAGAAGAAAAACCACCTGCTTGTCTGTTGATTGGAGGTTCATTTCCTCAAACTAGAGACGGAAATTTAGATAATTCCCAAACCGACTGGTTCCCGACACCACTACCTGCACGGAATCTCTTTCGGGATGAAGCCAAAATTCTAGAGAAAATTGGTGTTGCCACCTTTAGATACGATAAGCGCGGGTGCGGTGAAAGTGAAGGGGATTTTAATACCACTAGTCTGTTTGATTTGGTAGCAGATGCTAGTAATGCACTGCAATGGTTACGTAGTTTAGCGGAGATTGACCAGGACAGAATCGGAATTTTGGGACAAAGTGAAGGTGCGGTAATTGCCCTTATGGTAGCAGCACAAAATCTTGACCTGAATCCCCAATTTCATTTTTGGGATTTTTCTTCTAATTGACTCAACCTGTACTCAAATAGCCGATTTTGAAAGGTAATATCCTTGCGAATCAATTGGAGTTCTCCCCGCATCCGCTCTACTTGGCTACCAATGGTGTAGCTTCCGGAAAAAGCTTCTACAAGGGAATGACCTGAAAAGCTAGCCACT
>JAAUYH010030898.1_pt1 | contig 10409 bp, 9 predicted proteins | sample 7278061 | NCBI WGS metagenome assembly JAAUYH01 (sample SAMN14350203, study PRJNA611818) | marine sediment metagenome | isolation source: surface marine sediment (0.6m) | place: French Polynesia: Moorea | collected 2018-08 | reverse complement strand
GGACTGGTGCAAGCGGCCTTTCTTTGCCCAGTTCAATGCTGAAGCTACCTGGTTCACTGAGCTGGTTCCGGCTTTCGGAGAAGAGAAGTTCTTCTTTGAGGAGCGACTTGAGGAAATTCTGGGTGAAGTAGTCAGATGAGTCAAGCTAATTCAGAGTATGACAAAGATTCGTTAGGGAATTCTGGAGACAATTATGAAACTTTTAGGGAAGGCAATTCTTGGAGCTGTAATCGTAGTAATTATTCAATTAGCATCGCAAAATAAACACTACTACATCGCTGGTTTAATTCCCTTATCTCCCACTTTTGCACTAATTGCACATTATATCGTTGGGACAGAACAGACTATAGAGCATTTAAAAAAAACTATCATCTTGGGAATTTTCTCATTAATACCCTATCTGATTTATTTATTAAGTCTCTATTACTTAGTTGATAAATTTAAGCTCTTTGGTTCTTTGCTAAGAGCAAGTTTGGTCTGGACAATTTCTGCCATTATTTTAATAGTCCTTTGGGAAAAAGCGTATAAATAAAACGTGACCATTGGTGACAAGTTAAGGTTGTGTGTCATTTTTCAACTATATAGTCAAAACAACAAGGGGGAGAGTTAAACTAAGCCGAAGAGTCACCCCTCCGACTCGTCTGCAAAACTGGACGTGAAAGTTTCCCTTCATCCAGCTTCTCAACAAAGGAGTGCTTGTCATACACACCAGCTATGAACTTGGTCGTGGCAATATTGATGTAGTAGAGCCAAGTTATTCCTCTTATGATTTTGGCGATCGCCATCCAAATGGTGGACTTCCAGAAGATTACTTGACACAAAATAAAGTCCGCAATAGTAGCATTTACCCCCTTGCTGCTTCAACAATCGGGCGATATGATTTGGCAGTTCAGGATGATTACCTGTTCTTTTCGCCCAATAACTCCAATCACCATCGAACGGACTACGACTACCTTGAACTTTGATATGTCGCACGATGGGAGTTTGTGAGTGAGTGGCTAATCTGAGCAGTTGGTTGCCCAACTTAACTGCGAATACCCAACCTCCACCACTATTAATCAGCCAGTATCGGCTCGCTATCCATCTACCGTTTTTATTCGGATGGCGACGTAATGCCCAAGCACGTAACTTTTGGTACAGTAAAAAGTCCAAATGACTATATGTCTCTTTACTGCACTCAGATGAGTAATAAGCAGACCAACCCCGAATAATCGGGTTGAGATGGTCGATTAAAGCAGCTTGTGGTGCAGCTTTGTGCCTATGTATTACCTCTCGAAGTTTACGAGATTGCCGTTTGATAGCTGTCAAACTGGGTTGGATAATGGTTTTAAAACCCTTCATTGATTTGCCTGACCTATATTTACTCATTTCATAAGAGCGAATATTGAAGCCAAGAAAATCAAAACCTACTCGGGGGATGGCAACGATTAGTGAATTTTACTCCCATATCTCCCTCAAACCTTTACAGTGATAGGATTGTAAGGTTTTAGCTTTAAGCAGGGCGTGTTTGTACGAAAGCTCAAAATCATATACAGCAAGCTTTTTAAGGATTCGATCGTGAGTATTGTTTTATGCTTGGTCTTTGACTTTACCGAAAACAATCATTTTTGTCTCATGAAAAAAGTGGCTCAAACCCAGTAAAATCGTTCTCTGAAATTAATAACATTGCCGAATTGGACATAAAGTGGGACACTTGCCAAAGGATACTCATCTTTTTCATAAGCGACCCGCTTTTCGGATCGTGCACGAGATCGCAATCAAATTTGACTCTCAAAATAAAAGTCCTTTATTTATAAGGTTTTCAAGACTTAAATTTTTCTTACCGACCAAAATTTCCCCGTTGCTATACAAAGACCTGCTTATCCGTTTTTTCGGAATTAAGCTTTAATTTACATGACTTTACACAAGAATGAAACAGCCCTGCCCCAGAATTGGGGGAACGACAATTTCAAACACAGCATAAACTTCTACTTTTTCTTAAATTTTTATTGCATACATACAATCTCTCGAGCTCTTTTTCTATCTCTTCTATAGACAAAATAGTCCACTTTTCTAAACTTGGTTTAGACTCGTAATCTACAGGCATATAAAATACATCACCTGGATTATTCAGTTTAATAGTTTTATATAATGAAAAATTTTCTAGAGGAAAGAAGATTTCTTTAATCTTATTCTCAATTATCATTTTTACAACACGTATATATATATATTCAGCTGCATCAAACCTTGAAGATTTTGAAGTCAATTCCTCATACACCTCAATTAGAATCCCATCTTCTCCTCTCACAAATCCCAAAGCTTCATTCTCTAATAGAAATATTTCTCCCACAGTATTTAGATAGCCATGACTAATAGACAATTCTTTCTTTTCATCTTCTAGCTCGACTCTAAGTTTAACTATTTGATGCATCTTAAATCCTCACATATTTTGACATTCTGTAGTTATATTTCCTTAAAAATCTCCTGAATTTAATACTTAGACTAAATTAAACAAATTGTTTGATTATTTTTCAGATTGGTTAATTGTCGAAGGTTCTTAAAAATTTTGAATACTTTCATTATTATTATGAGTAGACTTGTCCTCAATGAATCTTTCGTGAAGCTTTTATGAGAAAAATTTCATTCAAAGCCTGTAGAAATATTTGTTCATCATTTTGGTTTAGAGCTGCTTTTAAATAAGCTCTAGCTTTGTCTGGTTTGGTCAAATGTCGAGTATAATTTCCGCACCATATGACTTTTTTCCTCCATGTTTGGAATTACCGCTCAAACTATGAGTGACTCACCGTTAAATCTTGATGTGACGGTTGCGTTTAGCCTTGGAGCTCTTACATTTGTTGCAGTAAGTAGGGCAAACTGTAGCGTATGTTTCCCTTTCTACTTTTTTGTGGCAACCTACACAGACAAATTTATAGACTTTGGTGTGAATAGTACGGTCGTGTGCTCTGACTCGATAAGATTTGACGTGAACTTTTTTGCTGGGCATCTTGAAATAACTATGCGTAATTTTACTAGTTTTTCTGGCTGGCTGATCAAAAAAAAAATCCAGCTAATAAAAGTTGGATTTTCAAATAGGAGAACGATGAGTTTTATATGATTATTTATGTTTTCTTACTAAAATGCGCGAGACGCTTGTTTATCTTTTAATTGATGTAAATTCAATTTACATCAGGATAAATACGTAGATTTTTGTCGTCTGCAAGATTAGTCAGTATTATTACTTACGAAAAACTTCTAGATTTTTGCTTCGAACTGATAATTAAAACAAGTGATTTCGCTTAAAATTATCTTGGCAACAAATAAGTAATAACAATCGGATTTTCGCAATTAGCAGTGGTTAATTCTCAGTAATAGCACCTGAGAATCAACTACCATAAGGGCACAATTTAGTCACCGCTATAACCCTTATTCCCTCGTCGTTACAACCACCTATGAGCGGGGTTATCGGAACTAGAAATGACTAAAATCTGTTTGAAATATAATTGTTGCTTATATCGCTTTTGAGGCTAATGCCGATAATCTCACAAGCCAGAATTAGACTGAAAGTTTTACTATCAAATAGATAGAAATAATTCTACGTGAACCAAGGCTGAAACTATTTGGGCCGATAGGTATTGTCCACTTAAAAAGAACCAAGATGAGATCATGAAAAAATGAAGGCAAAACAATCATCTTAAGCAGAATTTTTAAAGGTTATTTATTTTAAATAAACCAAAACCACCGACCATGTCAGATGGGAAAAGAATATTAGGCACTAAGAGCTCTTACAGGAATAGTTAATTGCTTAGGCTGGCATTGCTTAATCTGAATATCAACTATTTCACTTCCCTCTTGGATTAAATCTTGAATATAGCCATTAGTAGACCATTCAGCCTCATAATAGGTCGAAAAAACTCCAAAATAGTAGATATAAATAGGTTTATTTGTCAAAATTTTGACCCACCACCCAGATTCTTGTGTTTTTTGATTCATAGTTTTTTTTGAGTTTTCTCTTATTGATAAGATGATGGAAACATCTGAAAGAAATTCTAGGTGAACTATTTAAAAAAGTTAGTGTTTATGCCTACATTTCCCCGAAAAAATGTTGTTTATAATACGATTTATTCAGCTAAATTTTAGAAAAGATAAACCAACAAAATCATTACAGATTATTTTGTTTAACTATGATGAGTGTTTGACGAAAGAGTTCGTTCAGGTTAGCGTGAAATCCGTTTAGGGTAGTGTGAAATCACTTAGCCAACGGTTGTGTTGCAAAAATCGAAGACCAGCTAGTAGTACAATTAAGGTATCGATAACTACTAACCTAGATGAACTCAAAGCAACCATTCAAATGGAAACATTTTCAAGGGGAAATTATTTTACTTTGTGTAAGATGGTATCTTTGGTATGCTCTGAGTTACAGGAATTTAAAAGAAATAATGATAGAAAGGGGACTATCTGTAGACCACACTACAATCTACAGATGGGTGATGATTTATGCTCCTGAAATAGAGAAAAGAACTAGAAAATATTTTAGGTCAACGAATGATTCATGGCGAGTAGATGAAACTTATGTCACGACTCGCGCGTTCCCTTGCGCCTAACGGCGGAGCGGGGTCGCTCGTCAAAGTCAAAGGAGAGTGGAAATATTTGTATCGGGCTGTAGATAGTAATGGCAATACTTTAGACTTTATGCTCAGTGGTAAAAGAGACCATAAAGCGGTCAAAAGATTTTTAGAGAAAGTCTTAAAAGCTAGACATAATAGTCACCCCAGAGTAATCAATGTAGATAAAAATCCTGCTTATCCTCTAGCAATTGAAGAACTCAAAGAAGAAAGAATTCTCTCAGTGGACTGTGAATTAAGGCAGAAAAAATATCTGAATAATATAATTGAACAAGACCATAGGTTTCCGAAAAAACTAGCTAAATATAAGTCATATTTTCAACACGGTGATTGGATATGCTTTCTGACCGAAAGCATCCCTCACCGTCAATATTTTCACACAGCATGGAGAACATTAAGAGGATATGAAATAATGAATGCTATTGCGTTTAGGTCAAGTTAAAAATATCAATAAAGGTGACGTTTTAAGACAAAAAGATTTTGTTCATTCTCTCTTTGGAATTACTGTCTGAAAAATTAGTTAATCACAGAGTTTTTCTGTTTGTTTCAATTTTTTTGCAACAGAGCTTAGAGGATTTAGTTTGTAATAGCTGGTTGCGGGTTTCCGCCGTGCGCTGGCTCGATAACTAATCTGTTTGTCGTGTCATAGCTTGGCGCACGACTCCAACCCACTCGAAATAATTTATCTACTGAAGTACAATCAGAACTCTACACTAGATATATATGGGGTATTTAATCAAGAACGAGATAAATTGAAGACATGGTAGAGAAAATCGCCTTTCAAAGCATTGGTGGCGTAGAAGGTATTTATTTACCTTCAGAAGACAATCTCAGACAAGGTTCTATACTTACCGATTATGGAATTTTTCCCGCAGAAATATCCAAACAAGTTAAAAGAAAATTGCCACAATTTACAGGTCATCCCATAGAAGACCCCCAGAGTAATAAAAGGTTGCGATTTTTAGCTTGGGTCAAAGGCGAATCAGAGCATCCCTACTATAGTCTCGAACTACGTTTACTTCGCGAGCAATTTCCTGAGTGGGTAGAAGGTGACAATTGGTTTTACTTCCAAGGAATAATTACCGAACGCACTAGCAAGCGGGTATTACTCAGGATGCAGCGTAATCCTTGGAAAGAAGTTACCGCCGAACAACTTGAAAAGAGTATTAACTATTTACAACTTAAAAATTGTCCTGGCAATGTGAGAAAGTCTCAATTCTGGAAATTCACAGCTTGTTTTAAAGAAGGTTTTTTAAACTGTCAAACTGCGGAGATGTTGGCTAATGCCACGGAAACTAAAAAGATTTTAAAATCGTGGGCTACCGAACCCATAGAGTCATCTCGCTATGAAGAATTATTAAAAAAATAATCCCAATTTACACTCCAATTTCCTCAGTTTTGTCAAAGCTAAATGCTTGTATGGTAAATTTTACAAGCCATAGAGTGGTTGTATGGGATTTGATTGCTGCAAAAAATTGATACCTACTCTCTCAAATTGGAGTATGTATCAATTTAGGTTTAACTCCTGTATGGAGTTATGATTATCAGTAGTTAAATATGAAGGACGGACGCGAGTCCAGCTTCTCAGAGCAGTGAGAATATTGTTTGGAGACGATACCACTGAACTGAGCCAAATTCTTATGGATGGATACCCGTCCTATGAGTTTGATTATACCGCGTTTGTCTGTCATCCTCAACACTGAAAACATGGATACAGACGGCAAAAACAACAACCACCACCCTCAAAACTCAAGCCCAGAAAGACTTAGCCGAGTTTTCACTTCTTTAAATATTTCTTTAAGATGTGGGGGTGTGGCATGAGATTTACCGCGACCAACCACCACAATCCCTGCCCCCTCTGCCAAGACATTACGGGAGATTGTCGCCTTTCAGAGATTATTCTCTGTCACGATTTCATCGATACCGATTCTGGCATGGGGGGGTGGAAATGGCTCAAACCTTCTTCCAATGGCGTTTGGGGCGTTCACGTCCCCGATAACGGTCAAGAGTTCGACCAAGAAAGATACGAGCGTTATTTAGCCGAAAAACAAGCCCGTAAGCGCAACAAACACCAGTTTATTGCCGATAATGCCCTAAATCGAGCGGATAGAGACCAAGCAATTCGTCAACTGTCGCGCCACATCGGATTAAATAGAGAAGACTGTAAAGATTTATTACATCGAGGCTTAAATAAGAAAGAAATCGAGCGCGGTTTATTTTTCAGTATCGACCCCTGGACTAGTTTTAATCTCGATTTACCCCGTAATTTACCAGGAATACATTACCTGGGAACTAAATTTGCTACTAAAGATACGGGTTATGCCTGTCCTATCTTCGAGCGAGACGGTTTAGTCATTGGCTGGCAGCTGCGAGTGGCGGGAGTTACCAAGGGGAATAAATATAAGTGGGCTAAAGGGACATTCTCATCACATCTGCCCAATGGGGAATTACCAATAACCATTGTTAACCCCGACCTCGCGCGTTCCTTGGCGGACGGAACGTCCGCAGGGTCGCTCGTCAAAAATAGCCCGAATAAGCTTTATTTAGCCGAAGGTATACTCAAACCCTATATTGCCAGTCATCGGCATCAAATAACCGTTTGTGGTGCTGCTGGAGGACATTTTCGCGGCAGTCCCCAACAATTAGCCGAGATCGTTGCCGATTATGACGAGATTATTATTACTCCCGATGCTGGAGATGTTCTCAATCCTCACGTCATGGGACGCTGGCGCAAGCAGATTAATTGTCTCCAACGATTTAACAAACCAATTAAAATCCTCTGGTGGGGACAGGTTAGCAAAGAACAACATCAAGACATCGATGAAATCGATGCCCTAACCTTTGCCACTGCCGAATATTTATCACCAGCAGAATTCGAGCAATTAGCCCAAAAAGAACAATACATTCAAAAACAGTGGGCTAACTGGAGTAATGCCAAACGATTTACTTCCCAAATCAAGATTAATAAGAAGTTTATCGAATACGGCTTACCCCAAGCCAATACCATTACCTTGATTAAATCCGCATTGGGTACGGGTAAAACTACTCAACTGATAAAACACCTCCTGCAACTCCAAGAATATGGCATTATCGGTCTGGGATACCGCAATACCCTGTTACTTCAATTCAACGAAAAAGCGAAACAAATCGGCTTCTATCACCTCCAATCCGATAAAAACCTGCAAGAATTCAGCTTAGACGACCCTGAAGTTAAAGTTACTAACTGTATTGAAAGTCTGATTCACTATTACCCCGACCAGTTTGAGGGCAAAATTATCATTCTCGACGAACTCATCAGCGTCCTCAAAGCCCTCTTATTTTCCTCTACTGTCAAACGATTTGAACTGGTCAAAAAACTGTTTACGGAAATGACTAACAGATGCGATCGCCTGATTTGTCTGGATGGATTTATGCAGGATTGGGCGGTTAATTTCTTTAAAGAGATTTGCCCACAAAAAGAAATAGTCACCATCGAAAATATCTATCAGGGCACTCGATCTCAAACTTATCTACTCGAAGGCACTATCGATATCAATGAAAAATTAAGAGCCAATGATAAAACTCCCTGGATACAAAAACTATTAAATAGTGACTGTCCCGTAGTTACTGCTGATTCTCAAATTATGTGTGAGGCATTAGAAAACCTATTTTTAGAACAAGGACGCACGGGAATTAGGGGAGATGGAAAAACCACCTCAGAGAAACACGTTAAGGAGTTTTTCTGCGACCCCGATAAGTGGATAGGAGAAAATCATCCCGAATACGTGATACTTTCTCCTTCTGCTGAATCTGGTTTAGATATTTCTGTTAAGAATTATTTTTCAGATCATTTTGCTTTCTTCTTTGGAATGTTAGATGTTGACAGTATGATTCAGATGTTGGGACGGGTACGCGATACAAACGTACCTAAATATGTTTGGTGTAAAAAATTTATTATTCCAGAAGATACTAACCGTCGTCCCTCTAATGTAGAGGCTCTCCAAGCTGATAGAGCGCGGGATTTGATGAGAGAATTACACTCAGTAATTGAAAATACGGCTAATTTTTCCAAAGAACAGATTGCATTCAAGATTCAACAAATTTATCAAGATAATCTTGACCCCTATACCACCGCCGCCGATACAATAACAGCAATTAGAAATCACGAATTTGCTAATTATCGCGAATGCTTTAAGCGACAGTTAATATCGAATGGTTATCCTGTTGAAGCTGTGACTTTAGAATCCCTTGATAACCGTTCGGCGATTGCTAAACAGGAAAGTTCTGCCAAAACCGAAGTTAAGAAACAAAACAGTAGAGATATTTATTATGCCAGCGATAAATATCTCGGTCAAAAAAAAACCTTACTTAACTTTAATGCTAATTGGGAGACTAGATGCGCGATCTCGAAAGCTAAATTAATCTCTCAACTTCCTGGTATCAATAAGGATACTGTCTGGAGTCCCGATTTTATCAAGTTAGTTAAATATGACAAACCTAATTTAATTAGACAAACCGAGCTTTACTATTTATTAGATAATCTAGATTTAGCCAAACAACTAGCAGTAGAAAAATATAACAAAATATTTAATCGAGGGTCAATAGCAGCACCCTGGAAGCTTAGACAGGATTATTTAAAGGTCAAAGCATTAAGAGATATTGGACTATATGATTTTATCCAAAAAAGAATTGACAACCCCGATCTACCTTATCAAGCTGATTCACCAGAAGTAAAAACAATTCTGGAAAAATGCCGACAAAGAAAAAATCGAGATGTATTAGGTACACCCCTGAAAGACCCGATTAAATTCGTTAATAAGCAACTACGTTTGGTTGGTATGGAGACGAAATCCCAAAAAATCAAACAAGACGGTAAAACAGTATCAGTTTATTATCTTGACCAAAAACATCTATTAAGTGAGGAACGATTAGCTATTCTTCAGGCTATCCAATTGAAGCATGAGCAAATAATCAACTCAAAAAATCAGCCTCTTTCTTGGGTTGTAGATCAGGAAAATTCACCTCAAAATAGCTCGATTGAATCATCGCCATCAAAAATAGCTGAAACTATTGTTAAACCTGAATTAGAGTCGGTTGCATTTGACCCTCAAATTTATATAAATAATAGTATAAACTGCAACCACCATTCTAGCGATCAATCTCTGGATAATTTACCTACAGAAATTAATAATACAAACTCTATACAAGAGCCGATGGATTCAGAAGAAGCGATTGCAGATCTGGCTTGGATGTTAGAGAGGATTGAAGATGCCGAGGGGTTGGCTGAATTAACCAGTTTAGAAGAATTTACCCCAACTCGCCTTAATCGTGCTGCCCGTCGATTATTGCCAATTCAACAGCAAGGACTCAGGCAGTGGGCTATCCAAAATCAACAGCGAAGATCGACAGCGTGAGATAACTAACTTTCGATTTTATAGATAAGCCTAGGAATACTCATTCCTTTTAAGGAATTGAGATGAGAAGGCTACAAAAAAGAGTCCCTCTATGGGATATCTTTTTTGTAATCTACAACTTTATGTTATTGTTTTATCACGATCTAAAGTTTACAATAATGCTTGGAGTAGTCAAAGTCAGAATCTATCCAACCGAACAGCAGAAAGTGTCACTAGCCAAGGCTTTTGGTACTACTCGTTGGGTTTGGAATCATTTTCTTGCTTTGACTAATCAGACTTACAAAGAAACGGGCAAAGGTATTGCTAAATATGACATGATTAAGCAATTACCTAAGCTGAAAAAACAAGGAGAGACAGAATGGTTAGCTCAAACCTACTCTCAATCTCTCCAGTCTGTATGTCTTAACTTAAGTAG
>JAAUYH010118810.1_pt1 | contig 10410 bp, 7 predicted proteins | sample 7278061 | NCBI WGS metagenome assembly JAAUYH01 (sample SAMN14350203, study PRJNA611818) | marine sediment metagenome | isolation source: surface marine sediment (0.6m) | place: French Polynesia: Moorea | collected 2018-08 | reverse complement strand
GTAGATGACCGAGAATGGTCAGGATACTTCAGGTATTTTAAGTAAGCCTTAGTGCTTGAATCTCTTGCATACATAGTATTTCAGTCATCCTTTACAAAAAATGACTACCTCATTTTTAATTCGTTAGGCTAAGTATAGTACGCTTGAACTGATTTAATCCAGAAGTGATTCATTTTAGCGTCGGCTTGCCTGACCCGATTGTAGAAGTCGCTATGTTGGCGAGAAGTGTCAACACCCTTTGGTCATGTGGGGATAGTACTTGCGTGATGGATCGTCACTCAGGGATTGCTTAGGGGGTAAGGGAGATGGAGGAGGTCAAAATCGTAGAGATTTCAGCGTTTCCCGATTGGATTGTGGGAGTGAGCTACAGTCCGGCGGAGGGGTATCGATGCTGGGTGATTAATCCTGAACTAGCAGTGCTGAATGATGGAGAGTTTTATACCACAAGTGATGAAGCGATGTCAGTAGGGCGTTATTTGGTGGAGCATTTCTTAGAGTTGGAACCAGACAATCGGAGGTATCGGACTCAGGATTGAATAGATGGTTAGATCGGCTATATCAAGACCGAGATCGCAATATTGACGTAGGGATTGTCTATCAGCTTCTCAATGACGACTTCCCACCAGCCTACAAAGCACCTATGAGCCCTTGACTAAGCGCTGAGCCAGCATTGTATAGCGCTGCTGGTCTTTCACCTGCCTCACTGCCAGGCCGATCGCCTTCTGCGGCCCCACCAAAATCACCAGCTTTTTAGCACGGGTCAACCCCGTATAGAGCAGATTGCGGCTCAGCATCAGGTAATGCTGCATGTAGAGGGGCAGAATCACCACAGGATATTCGCTGCCCTGACTCTTGTGAATGGTCACCGCCCAGGCCAGGGTGATTTCGTTAAGGTCGGCGTAGTCATAGGTGGCGGTGCGATCTCCAAACTGAACGGTCACTTCCGGCTCTTCGATATCAATCGCGGTAATCCTGCCCAGGTCGCCATTGAAGACTTCGCGATCATAATCGTTGACTTGCTGAATCACGCGATCGCCCACCCTCAAAGTCATGCCACCCCGAACAATTTCAGCTTTGACTGGGTCAGGGGGATTGATCAACGCCTGCAACACCTGATTCAGATTGCGGGTGCCGACGACACCCCGAGTCATGGGCGCTAGCAACTGCACATCCCGAGCTGGGTCAAAGCCTAACTGGGGAATCACATCGGTGATTAAGTTCTGGATAGCTTGAACGCCCTCCTCGGGTTCCGGAGCCCCTAACCAGAGACAATCCGACCGGGGCTGATTGGACACCGATTCCAGTTTGGGAAATTGCCCCTGGTTAATGCGGTGGGCATTACGGACAATTTGACTGGCCTGGGCCTGCCGAAACACCTGGGTCAACCGCACCACCGGAATCTGTTGCGAGGCGATCAGATCAGCCAGAACAGCGCCCGGTCCTACACTGGGTAGCTGGTCTGTATCGCCCACTAGCAGGAGTTGGGCGTCCAAGGCAATGGCCTTAATCAGAGAGTTGGCCAAGAACAAATCCAGCATGGAGGACTCATCCACCACAATCGCCTGGGCTGGAATGGGATTCTCTGCATCCCGCTTGAAGCGCATGGATTTGGGGTCAAACTCCAGCAGTCGATGAATCGTCTTGGCTTCCCGCCCCGCCATTTCACTCAAGCGCTGAGCGGCTCGCCCCGTGGGAGAAGCCAGGGCGATCTCCTTTCCCATGGCTTTCCAAAGGGCGACAATGGTGCGGGTGGTGAACGTCTTGCCGCAGCCGGGACCGCCTGTGAGCACTAAGACCCGCTGACTGGCGGCCATTTCGACGGCGTGACGTTGTTCATCGGAGAGTTGGAGTTTTGTTTTCTCGGTGAAACGGTCAATCCACCGCCGCACTCGCGGCAAATCGACTGTCAGGGGCTGAGTCAGTAATCGTCGCAGTCGCTCCGCCAGATTCTGTTCGGCCTGGAAGAAGGGCGGCGCATAACAAATGAACTGTCCTGCCTGGTCGCTAGAACCCCCTTGCATCACCAATTCCTCTTCCACCCCCATTTGAGTGGTCAGATTCAGCAGGGCGTCTGGGTTCGGTTCGTGGTCAGGCAAGGTCAACCGTTTAACGCTTCGTTCGACCAGTTCTGTTTGCGGGAGAAAACAGTGACCTTCTTCCGACGCTTCACCGAGCACATGGAGAACGCCGCTGCAATAACGGAATTCAGACCCCGGCGCGATGCCTAAATTACGGGCGATCGCATCGGCGGTGACAAAGCCAATGCCATAGACATCTTTGGCCAGCTGGTAGGGATTTTGAGAGACCGTCTCAATGGCTTCATCGCCATACTGCTTGAAAATCTTGACGGCGTAGGTGGTGGAGACCCCATGCCCCTGGAGAAACAGCATCACCTCTTTAATCGACTTCTGGGTCTCCCAGGCTTTCTGGATCAGCTTCACCCGTTTCTGAGCAATCCCCGGCACTTCAATCAGACGGTCGATGTCATGCTCGATGATGTCCAGCGTGTCTAATCCAAAGTGGGCCACAATCCGCTTGGCGGTGACGGGACCAACCCCTTTGATCAGGCCGCTGCCCAGATATTTTTCCAGTCCGCTCAGCGTGGCGGGTTTAGTTTCTCGATAGCGATTGACTTGAAACTGCTGCCCATATCTGGGATGCTCTCGCCAGACGCCCTGCAGTTGTAAGGTCTGACCTGCTTGGATATTGGCGAAGTTGCCGACAATGGTGATCAGTTCACGGGTTCTGGGGGCTTTGAGGCGGGCGACGGTATATCCGGAGTCTTCGGAGTGGAAGGTTAATCGCTCGACGACGCCCTGGAGAGATTCGATGGGGAGAGGGGCAGGGGAGGATGGCAGCTGCCTTGGCGAGACAGCCGTTGCGGGTGAAGGGGTGCGGTATAGGCTCGACGATTCGGTCACAAGGTCAACCAGGGTTTGACTGAGTTGGCTGAAGTCTTTACTTATTGGACTTTATGGGGGGCAGTCTGTTCAGCAATTTGCTGACGATGACGTAGCTGGGCGTCCGCACGCTCAAAATGGGCGGAAGATTATCATCAGGATAGTACAGATGTTCAAAATTAGTGTCCTACTTGACGAAAGATTTTTAATTTCAGATAGAGCCGTAACTCTGCTTTACAAGCATGACGGAGTATCCGGGATTCATCATCCTTTGTTTTCTTTTGAGCCGCCCAAAATTGCCTTCACCAGGATTGCGATCGCCACTATCGTCCAAAAGAGACTGTCTCCGTGGGTAGGTGGAGATGTTATAGGCGCTGAAGGGACTTCGACAGAACCGGATTCCTGCACTCCGATATTCAAGGATAAGCCACTACTGAGAGGTGTTGATATTGATGTAGCATCTTTGGCCTCCTGACTGGAACGCTGATGTTACGATCAGTGTCCTGTTTTCAAACCCGTTAGACCAGGGAAAAAGCGGTCGTTAAGATAGGACATTAAAGCCTTCAGATTCTCAATTTTGCAAAGCCAGCAAGACTAAACCGCTTCAGCTTTTGGAAAGTTTTTGTATTTGCACCGATGAGGTTGCGTAAAATCGAGAACAGGACTGATTATCTTCTGGATCATCCAGCTCCTGACTCAAAATCCTGAACTTAACGCCATTAACATTAATGAGTGCTAAGAAGCGAAATCGTGCTCGAATCCTGACGCCAAATGGATTGCAAAAACTCCAGAGTTGTATTCGAGAAAGGGAGTTGGCGGATAACGCTGGCTATCGTTATAGTCTGGAGAAGCTGGGAGAGTTGACGGGGCTTGATCCAGGAACAGTGGCGAAAATCTTGGATCGGGATGGGTCAGATAAGCGATCGCTCAACCGCTGTTTTCAAGCCTTTAGGCTCACACTAGAAGAAGATGATCATATCTCGGTAGTGCAGGTGCAAGCTCCTCAGATCGATCCGAACTTTGTGGGGCGAGAAGGGGCAATTGCAGATCTCAATACTCTGGTGAGTCGAGGGGCGAAGATAATCGCCATTCAAGCGAGAGGTGGGGTGGGCAAAACGACGCTAGCTCGTCGCTATCTTCGACAAGAATTTGACTCAGTGCTGGAGTTCCCGATCGCGAAGGAAACGAAGGATATTGCCTCGATTGAGAGTTTGTTGGAGGAAAAACTGCGTCAACTGGGAGAAGAACCAGGGCGGGAATTTCTGGTTTCTCTGGATCGACTCAAACACAAGCTGCAAGCAGAGCCGATCGGAATCCTCATCGACAATCTAGAACCAGCGCTGGATTCAGCAGGCAAATTTATTGAACCTCATCGTCGCTATGTAGAGCTGCTAAGAGTTTTGGTGGATCCAGCGGTGCAATCAATGACGCTAATAACGAGCCGTGAGCGTTTGCGAGAGTCAAGTGTTACTGTTCAGCACTATTTACTTAAGAGCCTGGATATTACAGCCTGGGAACAGTTTTTCCAAAATCGTGGACTGGTTTCCCTTGCCCTTGATGGAGTAGAAGCTAGGGGTGGCGCTCTTCCTGCTTTGCACAATGCCTATGGAGGCAATGCAAAGGCAATGGAGATTCTCAGTAGCGCGATCACAGAAGACTTTATGGGCGATGTAGAAGTTTATTGGCAGGCGAATCAGGATGACTTGTTTGTTGAGAGAGATTTAGAAGATTTAGTCACTCAGCAGATTAATAGATTGCAACAGCTTGATCCAGAGGCGTATAAGTTACTTTCCCGTATGGGGTGCTATCGCTATCAGGATGTGCCAACTGTTCCAATCGAAGGGCTTTTTTGCCTATTGTGGGATGTACCAGAGAGTCGTCATCGACGAGTGATTAAGTCTTTGCAAGACCGTTCTTTAATTGAGTTCGAAAATGGAGAATACTGGTTACATCCTGTAATTCGAGCAGAAACAATCCCTCATATTAGAAAAACCCAAGACTGGGAAAATCCCAATCAAATTATTGCAGAATTTTGGAGTCAAAGTGTTGAAAGAATCAAAACAGAAGAAGACGCCTTGAAAGCTTTTGAAGCATATTACCATTATTTAGATATTAGCCAATATGACAATGCCGGTGAAATTATTCTGAAACGTCGTCCTAGTAAATGGCATGGCTTTCATGAAGGTGAAAGTTTACATGGGGCTTTCATAAGATTAGGTCTACTTAATCAGATTAGTTCTGCCTCCTTAAATGTAGTAGAAAAAATCACGTCAAGACATAAGAAATGCAGGTTATATCATTACATAGCGAGTGATTTTCGGTTTATGGGATGTATATCAGATTCTATTAAATATTCTCAAAAATGCATAAATTTGGCGCTTGACTGTCCTGATCACTCATTAGAGTATACAGAAGTTTTGGCCTTAATAAATTTAGGCAACTGTGAAATAGATCTGTGGAATCTTGAACAAGCCGAACAATACTTTCAACAAGCTATAAATAGGAATATTAAACTTGCTAATAATATTTGCTGTTTTAGATTGGCTTTTTTATATGCTTGCTTAAATGATAAAGAGAAGACATTTAATTTTGCCGAAAAAAGCTATAAAAATATCCACAAATTCGGTCTGAATTTGTGGGGAAAAGGATATCGTTTTTTGTCTTTAGGCTTTGCTTATCGAAAGATAGAAGATTTTGAGAAATCCTTGGAAATGTATAAGAGAGCAATCAAATTTTCCCAAGATAGTAGGTATACTCAAGTCGAAGGTGTTGCATTATATGGCCTAGCGGAACTATTGCGAGATCAGAATAAATTTGAAGACGCTCTATCAAGAAATAAGGTTGCGGTAAAGCTTCTAGCTCAAATAGGTACTAGATGTGAATTAGCTGAGGCTTATTATCAGTTAGGTCTTACTTATAAAGCCATGTCTGAGGTTTATGAGGCAAGTTCTAGTTTTCACAAATCAATTCAAATCTTCAACCAAATAGAAGCCCCAAGGCAAAGTTCTAAAGTCCGTGAAGCTATGCAAATAAGACAGGCAGATTTAGACGACTTTGAAGAATTAATAGGCTCATAATCTGAGCCTTGGTAGTTCAATTTCAATGTAAAAAACGATGATGTTAAGTGATTAGGTTGCAGCATTCACCTAAACTCTAAAAAATGTCCTTTCAGATAAGTTCACCCCTCTCCACTGCTGAGATTTTTGACTCAGCAGTGGTAGCAGTTCAATTATTCGGACCAATGCCCCATCGACTCTAGAAATACAGCGATCGCTAATAGACAGAGGAGTGTAGCAAGACTCCGCCAGAAATAGTCGTTTAGAAAATCTAGGAGCCATTGCGTGATCGCCCCTAACCCTAAGATTGAAGACAATACAATCGTGATCGCAATTCCAAAGCAGCCAAACAAAAAGTATTTGGTCAGTTTACCTATGAGTTGGATCATCCAACTATAGTTTTGTCGGACTTTCATGGGTCACCTCCTGAAATAAGTGGGGCTAAGCATTCAAATCTTCAGCAACGATCCTCATATGCAGTGGCTTCTTTGACCTCCATCGGCACCACTAACAACGTCAGCCCTTCTCGACCAACAATCCTGATTTGATTGCCCGGTGAAATTGCCTGAGGATAGCTCGGCTGCTGAAAGCGCGCCCGCCAGTAGGTGGCTTGAAAGCGAACTCGGCCTAACTGTTGGGCGCTAATAGTTTCTTCAACCTTGCCAATGCCCGAAAATGGAAGAAGTTCATTGTGTAATAGAAAATCATTCAAGCTCATGGTTTAACCCCCCTGATGATGTTTGCTTGAGTCAATTCTGCATTTTTGAGGGATTTCTCTCCAGGGAAACTAGCTGCGTTAAGCAGGAACTTGTGGACTTTTTTGGCCTAATGCTCCTGGCCTAGGACTCATCAAGCATTAGGACTTGCTTTCAATTTGAGGACATGCCAAGTCAAAGCGCTTAAAATCGGGTCAACTCTCCTTAACTTCCTGAAAATCAGGCTTAACTCCCGGTGCTCTGAATTATGACTAGCCAGCAGCGCAAACGTAGACGCGGTGTCATCCTTACCCACCAAGGCCAGCAAAAACTTCGAGCAGCGATCGCTGAAATTGAAGAAGAAGAAAACTTCGGCCAAAAGCTCACCCTAGAGGAACTGAGCGATCGCACGGGTCTGGATGCGGGCACGGTGGCGAAAGTTCTGGATGTTGAAAAGGGGTGCGATCGCCGCACGCTCGAACGGTTATTCCAGTCTTTTGGCTTGGAACTGATCGAAACTGATTACACCAAACCCATTTTGGGGTCAGCTATTAGCGAAGCGACTCAAAACCCAAAGCCCAAAACTCAAACTTTTGTAGATTGGGGTGAAGCGGTTGATGTCTCTATCTTCTACGGGCGTACAGAAGAATTAAACACTCTGGAAAACTGGATTCTCCAAGACCGATGCCATCTGGTTGCGCTGTTAGGGATAGGCGGTATTGGCAAAACGGCGCTCTCAGCTCGGCTGTCAGAAAATATTCAAGCAGAATTTGATTACTTGATTTGGCGCAGTCTGAGAGAAGCCCCCCCGATTGAAAAGATTTTGGCTGACTGCATCAGGTTTCTGTCGAATCAGCAAGAGACGAATTTATCCAATACAGTGGGTGAAGCGGTTAGCCGACTAATTCATTATCTCCAAGCATCTCGCTGTTTGCTGGTGCTAGACAATGCCGAATCCATTCTGCAAGGAGGAACTCAGGCAGGGCAGTATCGAGAGGGCTATGAAGATTATGGGAACATGCTGCAGCGGGTGGGCGAATCGCGACATCAAAGCTGTTTGGTTGTCACCAGTCGAGAAAAGCCTAAGGAAGTGGCGAGGCTGGAGGGGCGAAATCGTCCAGTGCGATCATTGCTGTTGCAAGGGCTTGAGGCCGATGTTGGAAAAGAATTTCTGAAGGCGGAAGGACTAGACGATGCCGATGTTCAGTGGAAGCAGGTTTTTGACTACTATGGCGGCAACCCCTTAGCACTAAAGATTGCAGCGAATACTATTCAGGACTTGTTTGGGGGGAATATCACTAACTTTCTCAGTCAGGATACTGGTGTCTTTGGCGATATCCGAGACTTGCTAGATCAGCAGTTTGATAGGCTATCGGATATGGGGAAACCGGTAATGTACTGGCTAGCAATAAACCGTGAACTGACTTCGATTGAAGAACTCAAGGAAGATATTCTCCAACCTATTTCGACTCAACAATTGATGGAAACATTAGAGTCTTTGAGAAGGCGTTCCTTGGTAGAGCGAAGTGAAGAAGGATTCACGTTGCAAAATGTTGTGATGGAGTATCTGACAAATCACTTCATTTCAACAATCACCGAGGAAATTAATACTCGAAAAATTATTTTTTTCAATAGCCATGCTTTGATAAAAGCGACAGCGAAAGATTATGTTCGAGAAACCCAAGTTCGTTTAATCTTACAACCCATCAAAGCAATATTCGCCGGTAAAAGGTATTTTGAGGAGCGGCTAAAACAAATTCTGATGCTCTTAAAGGAAGCATCAGATAAATCTGGATATGCCGGTGGCAACATCTTGAATTTATTGACAAACGATGAACCAAGATTGAGTCATTATGACTTCTCAAATTTAAGTGTCTGGCAATCCTATTTACAAGGCATTGAGCTTCATCAGATAAATTTTTATAGTTCTGACTTATCAAAATCCATATTCACCCGTGGCTTTAAAACAGTCAGTTCAATTGCTATTAATCCTACAGGAACGATTTATGCAATTGGAGATCGGGGTGGAGGAATTCGACTATGGCGAACTTCAGATGGGAAGCAACTTGCAGTTCTTCGGGAACATGACGGTTTTGTAGACATTGCTTTCAGCCCTAACGGTAAAATTCTCGCAAGTGGGAGTCATGACCATGTTATTAAGTTATGGGATATGACTTCTTATAAATGTATTTGCTCCCTCCAGGAGCATACTCAAGCGGTCACATCAGTGACTTTCAGTCCTTGTGGAAAACTTCTAGCGACTGGTAGCCGTGATCAAACGATTAAGCTTTGGAATTTAGAACACCATAAATGTATTCGTACGCTAAAGGGCTGTACTGATGATGTCTGGAGGGTTCGATTTAGTCCGGACGGCCAAACGCTTGCGGTTTCTGGGATTGAAGAGATTATTGAATTATGGGATGTTGCTACAGGCAAATGTTTCAAGACACTGAAGGGACACTTTGCTGGAGTGAACTTTATCAGTTTCAGTCCTAATGAAAGAATACTGATTACTGGTAGTCGCGATGAAACGACTAAACTCTGGAAACTTGATACAGGAGGAGCTTTTAGAACAATTAAAGGAGAAAATCCCCTTGCTATTAGTCCAGATGGAGCCACTCTAGCCACCTATGAAAGTCTTGAGATTGATCAAGTTACAGTGCATCTCTGGAACATGTCTACAGGGCATCTGATTAAAGCATTTCGAGAATCGGGAAAATGGCTTGAGGGTGTATTTAGTCCTAATAGCCAAACTTTGGCTATAGCAGATACTTACTGTGCAATCAGAATTAGAGATGTCAAAACTGGAGAAAAGCTCAAAACCTTACAGGGATATGACAATTATGTGAGCGCAATTACTTTTCGCGCCGATAGTCGCTTACTTGTTACAGGTCACTATGATCAAACAGTGAGAGTTTGGAATGCAATGACTGGAAAGTGTATTCATATTTTAATAGGACATCAGGATCAAGTGAATAATTTGGCCTTTTGTCAAAATGGTCAAGATTTAATGAGTCAAAGCTTTGATAAAACAATTAAGTTTTGGAATTTAAAGTCAGGTCAATACTTCAAAAACATTTCTCTCGAAAGCCTTGATCTTGGACTGTTTAGCCCTGATAGGAATTTCTTCTTTCAATGGAAACAAGGTGTTGGAGAAAAAGGCGTTAGTATTCATGTTTGGGATCTTCAAAAGGAAGAACTCACAAAGATATTTCCAGCAGACTTCAAACGCCTCTGGATTATGTCTATTAGTCCTGATGACAAATATCTTGCTCATCTTACTAAAAATGACAGAGCAATAAAAATCTGGGAAATTGGCACAGGATCCCCAAGTTTTACTTTGTCAGGTCATACAGACTCAATCTATTGCATTTCCTTTAATCTTGATAAAAATACTATTGCCAGTGGCAGCTATGACAGAACAATTAGACTTTGGAGTTTGAAAACAGGAGAATGCATCAACACATTTTGTGGACATACTGATAGAGTATACTCAATTGCGTTTAGTCCAAATAGACAATTCATTGCCAGCGGTGGAAAGGACAAATCCATTCGCTTTTGGGAAATAGAGTCAGGAGAATGCTTGAATAAATTGGAAGGTCACACAGGTAGTATTAACAAGATTCATTTCAGTTCTAATGGTCAATACCCTTAGTGGTGCAGAAAACTCCCAGAAAGCTTATTTGGCAAGGATTCTAGCCATGCTAACTGGCTTGCATTGGGTAATGTTTCCCACGTGTTTGCAGCGTTCTGAGCCTC
>JAAUYH010256487.1_pt1 | contig 10412 bp, 4 predicted proteins | sample 7278061 | NCBI WGS metagenome assembly JAAUYH01 (sample SAMN14350203, study PRJNA611818) | marine sediment metagenome | isolation source: surface marine sediment (0.6m) | place: French Polynesia: Moorea | collected 2018-08 | reverse complement strand
CGACCAGGGTCTTAGGCACTCCGGCGACCAGATCGCGGCCTTTGACTTCTACTGTCAGTGGCTCGTCGAGAGGATAGGCCGAACCAATCTCTTTCTTGATGATCTCGGCAGTCCGCTCACCGATGAGCAGATTGTATTTGCGCTTAATGTACTGGACGATGGCCTCGTCCATCTTATCGCCGGCCACGCGGATGGATTTCGATAGCACAATACCGGCGAGGGAAATCACGGCCACTTCGGTGGTGCCGCCACCAATATCCACGATCATGTTGCCGGAGGGCTCGGTAATCGGCAGTCCTCCGCCAATGGCGGCCGCCATGGGCTCTTCGATGAGATAGACCTCTCGGGCACTCGCGGCCAAGGCACTATCGCGAACTGCACGCTTTTCCACCTCGGTGATGCCCGAAGGCACACACACGATGACGCGAGGACGCACCAGCGTCCGCCGCTGATGGGCCTTTTGAATGAAGTACCGCAGCATGGCTTCGGTCACCTCGAAGTCAGCGATCACGCCGTCCTTCATGGGGCGAATAGCCACGATATTGCCGGGAGTCCGACCAAGCATTTCCTTGGCTTCTTTACCTACGGCCAATACCCGCTTAACCCCCGAGTTTCCCCCTTGCACTGCTACCACCGATGGCTCGTTGGCAACGATGCCCCTGCCCTTGACAAAGGTCAGCGTTGTCGCCGTGCCGAGATCGATGGCGAGGTCATTGGAGAACATTCCGTAGACCCAATCGAACAGCATGTAACTAGCCCCGATCCGACTCTCTTTACTTGGTCATGTTTGCGCACAGAAGCACGTGCGATCTTCCCGCGATGCAGCGCCAACATCGACCCCGATCGCATTGGTATCGTCGGCTTATCACGCATCTAAGGATCAATGCAAGCGCCTCGCCGGATCTGAGATCCAGTGTCGGCACAAAAACAGAAATTCTCCTACTTGCGCCCAAATCCAAACACCTACACCACAAGTCCAGTTCTCCTGTCGAAGGGGCAAAGAAAGCGCGGCGCGACCACGCCCCACTGCGCTGCACTGTTGCGGCCTCGCGCTGGCGCAGCTAGGATGCCGCCCTTCGATTCGGGATGGCCGACCAGCCAGTATCGTGATACCGGCACAGAGATCGCTCATCGATCTCGCGTCATCGCTCACACTTCGACGACGATCGATTCCCTCACCATCCCTCACGCACTGACGCAGGACGCTTCTCTGATGCTCGAGCAGCTTCGCCAAAACTCTCGTTCTTTCATTATCTGGGTACTTTTCGGCATCATCATCGCCACCTTCGTGTTCACGTTTGGCACGCAGAGCGAGGTGACGCCCTCATGTGCGGGCGCCGCTACGGGCTCTGACGTGATGACGGTCGATGCCGAAGAGGTCACGGTCCATTCGCTGCGCTTTGGTCTGAGCGCATTTCGCGGCGGCGGCAATGAGGCCGCCCGCATGCGGCGGGTGCTCGACGCCTTGCTGCAGCGCGAAATCCTCGCTCAAGCGGCCAACGATATGGGCATCCGCGTGGGTGTCGACATCATCAGCGAGCGCATCAAAAACGGGGACATCCTCATCATGGGCGCTCCCATTGATGGCAAGACCCTGTACTACCGCAACGGCTACTTCGACTACAAGGTGCTTGAGGCGCAGGTCAATGCCCTGGGCCTGCCGTCGGTAGAGCACTTTATTCAGGAGCAGACCCGAGAGGTCACAGCACAGATGGTGCGGGAGCTGCTTCAGCGCTCCTCTCTCGCGGCCCCCGAAGAAGCCCAGAGCCGCTATATTCACGAAAATACGCGCGTCACCCTCGACGTCTTACAATTCCGCGCCAGCGAATATCGCCGCGGCCTATCCCTGGCCCAGGCAGACATCGAGGCGTATCTGGCCCAGCACCAGACTGAGGTCCAGGAAAAATACGACGGCGATAAGACCCTCTATCAGGGAGTTGGCAAACAGCTCAAGTTGCGACAACTGATGCTGGAGCGCAAGAAACCGGCCACTATCACGCCCGGTAGCACCGACTCGACGAGTGGCGACAGCAGCGCGGGCGAAGAAGATCCCGGCCTGGTCGCGGCCAAAGCCGCCAAAGCCCGCATTGATGGCGGCGAAGATTTTGCCGCTGTCGCTGCCGAGGTCAATGAGGACGCGCGCAGCAAAAACAAAGGCGGCGATCTGGGATGGCGTTCGGCCACCGCGCCGGCCCTGGGCTTTCGCGAACTGGCCAGCGCCCTTGAGAATCTCGAGGTTGGCCAGGTCTCCGACATCATCGAAACCCCGCGTGGGTTCTACCTGCTCAAGGTCGAGGACAGCCGCGAAGGCGATCTGAGCTTTGACCAAGTGAAGTACGAGATCGCCGAGCGCATGGCGGTCGATTACTACACCGCCGCGGCAGCCGAGCGCGATGCCAAGATGGCTCTGGCCAAGGTGCAAGGCGCCGCGGGCAAGGGCCTGCGCGATTTCTACGAAGCCCAACAGACACCGCCGCGGCCCGGTGGCAACGACCTCAATGTCCCGCCCGAGCAGCTGCAGGAAATTCTCCGGCAATTGCAGGAGCAGGGTAGCGTCATTGTAGAAGGCGACGAGCGACCGGCCAAAGCCAGCTGGCAGGAAGCCGGCAAACCGACCGGTATCACGGGCGATCAACCCGCTGCTGCTGGTGCCAGTGCTGCTGGTGCCGGTGCTAACAGCGACAGTGGCGCGGCGACCGAGAACATCCCGGTCCCCACCGATCTCGTCACCCCCAAAGTCCAGCGCCTCGGCCCATTCAACCGCGACCCGGATGGCACCATTTTTGGCCTCGGCGCCTCCAAGGAACTCACCAAGGCCGCATTCGACGAGCTCAGCGTCGGCCAGCTCGCCGGTCAGATCTACGAGATCGGCGATGCCTTTATCGTGGCCCAGTTGATATCGCGCCAAGATCCAAACCTCGAGGAGTACAAAGAGGAGGAGGACAAATTGGTCCGCGATCTAGCCCTCGAACGAGGATTCCGCAGCTTCAGCACCTGGCTCGAACTCCGCTGCAAAAGCATGGTCGACGGCAGTCGCATCAACGTCAACTTCTCGCTCATGGAACAGATGGTCGGCGGAGAAAACCAGCCGCCATTCGTCTACACTCCCAACTGCAGCCCCATCTAGTAACCGAGGCTCGCTGCTCTACCCGTGCTTCGTCTGATCGCCAAAGCGCTGATCCTGCCGCCCATGGGCTGCTTCGTGCTGGCGGGGATCGGCCTTTTGCTCAGGCGCCGTATGCCGCGACTGAGTCGCGCTCTCCTGATCATCTCGCCGATTTTGCTGTGGCTGTTGTGCACGCCGTTAGTCGGCGGCACCCTGCTCAACAGCTTGCAGACCGAGCCGGCACTGCCGGCCTTGGCACCGGCTAAGGTGCTATCCGGCGATCACACCGGCGAGCAAGACGACACCGCGGCCCCAGCTCTGCCGCCGGCCGACGCCATCGTCATCCTCGGCGCCGAGGTTGAACCGCGAGCCCCCGAATACGCCCAGAGCGCGCCCGGCCGCAATACCCTCATGCGTCTGCGCTATGGCGCTCATCTCCACCATCGCACTGGATTGCCGGTACTCGTCAGTGGAGGCACGCTTGAGCCCGAGGTGCCTCCCGTGGCCACCGTGATGCGCCAGACCCTTGAGCGCGATTTTCACACCCCGGTGCGCTGGGTGGAGAATGCGGCCGAACACACCTGGGATAACGCCACCCTATCGGCGTCGCTCTTGGCCAAAGACGGCATTCAGCGCATCTACTTGGTCACCCACGCCTGGCACATGCCGCGGGCGCGCGCCAGCTTTGTCGCCCAGGGATTCACCGTCATTCCCGCGCCCACCGGTTTCCGCCGTGCGCCTTGGCAGGGCATATACAGCCTCATTCCCAATTGGTCGGCGCTACGCGACAGCTATCGCGCGCTCCATGAATGGATCGGACGCGGGGTCTACGCGGTGTTTCGCTATTGATGCCCCAACAGCTTCAGCGAGCGATATCGGAAAATACCAACCGATGATCCGGGAATGAGACGAGGGGGAAGAGCGCGCTATCGGCGGCGGGCCAAAACGCGCCGCTGCCGATGATGTCGAGATTGTGCGAGGGCAAGACGTAGTCCACGCGCAAATTGCCCGAGCCAAAGGGCCCCTCATCGCCAAAGTCCGCAGTGTCTACAGCAGCGTTGCCATTGTGGTCGACGTTGAGGCCGCCCTGCAGCCTGGCTTGTTCGATCCCGCCAAAGCTGCTGGGCGGGTTGGCGCCATTCACCTGCGGACTATCGAGCAACTGCAAGATGGCGTTGTCGGTGCTGTCGCCGTCGAAGGGATCGGCGTTTTGATCGCCCATGATGACAAAGGCCGCCCCGGCTTTGATGCCGCCGCGCACGCCATCATCGTCGACGATATAATCACCGACGCCGGGGGCCACGTAGTCGGCCCAAAAGCGAATCTCATCGTGATTGCGGCGGCCGTTGCGGTCTTCCTCACCGTCGAATACCGGCGGCGTGGGATGGTTGGCCAAGACGTGAATCACGCGATTGCCCACGACGATGGGCACATCCCAATGGCTCTTGGATGACAGTCGGAACACGTCGAGTTCTTCAGCGCTGTAGAAATCATTGGCCTCGGGGGTGCCGGCATCGTCGGGCAAGAGCGCCCCTGGCATATCGCGCCAAAGGAAATTTTGGAAGGTGCGCACATCATCGGTGGCGATGGGGAAACGCGACAGCAACACCATGGCGAATTGGCCCGGGAAGTTGCCAAAGCCAAACGCATCGTTGCCGTAGCCATTTTCTCCCACGGTATCGACCACGCCGTTTTGATTGTCGAGGTCAAAGCCCGAGTGTACGCCGGTATTGGACGGCGCCACAAAGACAAACGGATACTCGATGGAGGCGGCGCCGTTTTGCCCTACTTCCAGATAATTTTGCTGAAACAAATTGATGGCCACGTCGGGCTGGCCGGGGTCGAAGTCGAATTCGTTGAGCAGCACCACGTCGGGACGCACGCGCTGCAGAATCTCGGCGATGGCTTGGCCGTGTGCACTGCTGCCGTCCTGGAATTCGTCCGCCAAGTCGCCTTGGTTTTCTCGATTGAGCGATGTGTTAAAGCTGGCGAAGCGAACTGTGGGCACTGGGGCACGGCTGGCCAAGGGCACTTCGATAAAGAAGTTGCTAGATTCGCCGCCGTCGTTGTCGTTGGTCACCCATAGGGAGTCACCGTCGAGGGCCAAGCCCTCGATCTTGGCAAAGTCTGCGGCAAACGGCAGCTTGAGCAGATCGATCCACAGCTCTTTCTCCAGCGGATCGCTCACATCGTCGGCGGTGCCAGTGCTGAGCTCGACAGTGTAGACCCGCTTGATGGTGGCGGTGGCCGCTTGCTGCTCGTCGCGCTCGATCAGGGCAAAGGCGTCGCCACCGAGATGGCGAATTTCCGAGATCAGGATTCGATCGTCGTCGACATCGCTGCGATCGCTATTCAGCGGGTAGAAGAAAAAGCGCCAGGTATCACTATCGACATCGTATTCGCCGATGCGGGTGAGATGGAGCAACTCCTCCGGATCGGGATCATTTTCGTCTAGCGAATCCAGCGGGCGCTGAAATGCGACGTAGGCTTTGAGTCCGCCGGAATCGGGGTCTTCGACCACGGTTACCCCTTCAAAGCCAAATCTGGGCAGGCGCGGCCACAGCTCTTCGGGCAAGTCCACGGCGCCGTCGGTGCCAAAGCGACTGTCGAGAACGCCGTCGGTATCAAAGAACAAAAGCCGATTGCGCAGAATTTCCGGGCAATCGTCGGGAGCATCACAGCCATTGTCTTCGCGACCTTCGGTGGCAACCACATAGCCACCATCGCGCAAGAGAGAAATTCCCTCGGGATCGTAGCCGACGATGGGGGTGAGTCCGTCGGTCTCGGTGAGCGGGAGTTCATCAACCAAGCGCATACGACTGCTGGCGGCCACAGGTTCAAAACGCCAGATCCGCTGCTGGGCGAAAGCGTTGTCGGCAATGGCGACAAATTGTCCGGCGAAGGCATCGAAATCCACACTCGACAGGCCGCCGAAGGGTTGCGCCGGCTGCAACGCGGAAACCGCCTGAAACACCCCAGGAGCCAAACTGCCCACATCGGCGCTATCACCGACCGCGCCGTAGATCCAAATGCCACCACCCAGGCCATCGTCGCCTTCGCCGGCGACAAAGAGCAAGCCGCGCTTGACCGACGAGGTCGCCGACTCGGGCCGCAGCGGTGAGGGCAACAGCTGGACAAAGGCCGAGCTCACCGGAGCGCTGACATCGTAGACGGCCACGGTGCTATTGCGCTCGCCGAGCAGAAATGCGTACTCACGGCCGGAGAAGTTGGCAGTATGACAGCCCTCCACCTCGATGCCGCGATTGCCCGAGCGGCCATCGGGATAGGCGCCAAATTGCAGGGCCAGCTGCTCAAGTTCGCCGCCGACCTCAAAGAGAACGTCACCGTCGGTATCGAAAATGGTGAAGCCGCGACCGCCACTAAACTGTCCCAGACCGAAATCGTCGAAGCCGGTGTCGCCCTCGTTGGCGGTGACAAAGGCACTGCCGTCCGACAGCAAACAAACACCGTCGGGCTCGCGCCGACCGGCAAAGGCCACTGGGGCAAAAATGACTTCGTCGTCCTCTTCAATATCGGCAAAGTCGCGCTCGACCAGGCCGGCATCAATGTAGCGCACGGCCACCGGGGAGACCGTCAAATCGACAAGGGCGATCGCGTTATTCTCCTGCAGCGTCACCACGGCCAACGTGCCGTCATCGCTGATATCGACGTACTCCGGTTGCGGATCGCTGGGATTATTGCCCACGTCGGGCGTGAGGGGCACCGTGACCACCGCAGAGGAGCCAGGAGCGCCGTAGTCGATGGTGATGATCTGCAGGCTGCCCGGACGCGCTTGCGCGTCGGCAGCCAGATCGGTGTCTTCCTCGTCTTCGATAGCGACGATGACCTGAGAGCCATCGGGCGTGATGGCCACGCTGTCGGGACCGATACCGAGCGTTACCGTTCCTGCGATTTCGAGTGACTCCATATCGATGAACACCAACGCGCCCGGGTCTTCATTATCGACGGGATCGGTGGTGTCCTTGACCGCCGCGATCGCGTACTGCCCGTTGGGCGTGATTGCGACCGAGGTGGGCTCGCCAGCACCCGCGTTGGCCACCGTATCGGCTACCGACACTTCGACCAGGAATTCCGGCCGGGCCGGGTCTGAGACATCGACAAAGCCGATGGCAAAAGTCGTGCCTGTGGTGTAGGCCAGAGTTTGGCCGTCGGGATCCGCGGCAATGATCTCGGCTGACGGGATGGTCGTCAACCGCGACAGCAAGCGAAAGCCAGCGGGTACGTTGGGCGACTTGCCGTCGTTGCAAATGTAGGCGGTATCGGTGACTTCCTCAGCTGCGAGGAGGCCATCGCCGTTGGCGTCGACGCCCGTATGCACCACTTTGCCGCCAAAGGGACAATTGGCGCCACTGGGCTCGTCTTCAATGCGCACCAGGCTGATGGCGCCGTCGCTGCCGTCGTTGCCATTCGTGCCATCATTGCCGTCGCTACCATCATCGCCATTGCTGCCGTCGGCGCCGTCGCACAAGAATGACGTGCTGTCGACCTCGCCGTCGGCCAGAGAGCCATCACCGTCGTCGTCGACGCCGGTATCGACCTTGTTGCCGCCAGCGGGGCAGTTATCGCCGGCCGGCTCAGGAGTGATTCGAATGAGCGAGATGGCGCCGTTATCGCCATCGTCGCCACCGCAGGCCGCCAAACATAGGCCCGCTATCGCGATCCAATGAATTTTTCTGAACATTGGTGTCGCGGTACCATAGAAAAGCGTCGCCTGTGAAGGATCCAGGTGACAGCCAGGTGGCAGAGCCAACTAGAGTGGCCAGAAAGAGCGAATGTTACCTTCGTTCATCCAAGACCGTCGCAATAGACTCAAGCGATCGCGCTCTGAGGGATATTTCCCAGCCATAGGTCGAGGTGGCGCTGAGTCGAGGTGGCGCGAGGCTGCGCAACGCACACATCAACAACTCTTGAAGTTTTCATATGGCTTTCCTCTATCAATGGAGGGAAGATATTTGCTGAATAAAAACATCGGCAAATCTATACAGCCCCATTCGGAATAGTCGTATATGCCAAATCATTTTACTACGACAGGTATGGTGATACTCTGCCTAGGAGCGATACTCCTGTGGCTGGGTATCGCAACTAGCGTTTATGCCGACCAAGCAGAGCCACAGTCCAGTTCCGAGCCCACGCACGATTTGGCATATCTATCAGAATTGTCTCTGGAAGAGTTGCTCAATATTGAGATCACTGTGGCCTCAAAACTCGAAGAACTATATCAAGAAGCGCCATCTACAGTTACAGTAATTACGCGCGATGAAATTCGCCGAATGGCAGTCACCTCGGTGGAAGAGCTGCTCAACTACGTAGCCGGTGTCACCGTCACGTACGACACCTTCCAGACACGCACATCGAGAATCAATGTACGTGGGGTACAGAGCCCGTTTCAGACAGCTGTGCTGTTCTTGCTCGACGGACGCCCGTTCAACGATATGTTTTACGGTACCAGCACCCTCATTACTCGCCATATCACGCTAGAGAACATCTTGCGCCTAGAGGTCATCCGCGGTCCGGGCTCGGCACTCTACGGCGCAAATGCCTTTGCCGGCGTAGTTAATATCGTGACAAATACAGATATCACCGGCGTTGCGGTTTCTGCAGGCGATATCGGTCGCAAGTCCCTAGCCGTCAACTACCATGAACTGATTGCATTTGATAACACCAGAACGCTATCGCTCACGGCTTTTGCCCAGGGATATTTTGAAGACGGCTACCATTATCGCAATATCACTGATACCTGGGGACAGACAGACGATACGCGCGATGCGATACAGGGCGTCGACGTCTCGGCCACAATCGCATACGACGGCCTTTCTCTCACCTTGAATAACATCACACGGCAAAGCCACGGCTACTTGGGCTACGGCGCTATCGGACCGCAGAACCGCGGCCATTGGCGCCAGAGTTTCGTGGCCCTCGACTATGAAAAGCCGCTACTAAACGAAAGACTGCATTTCAGCTTGGGTCTGCGCTGGGCCGATGAATGGCAAAATGTCATGTCTACTCTCATTCCAGCCGGTATCATGTTGGGAGAGCAGAGCTACGATATCGAGTATGTCGGCGGACCGATTAGCACGATGCGAGGCGCGCGTGCATTCTCGGAGGCTGTGCTGTCTCTGACTGAGCAACACTCTCTCAGTCTCGGCGCCATGGGCGAATATCGGTATGTCGCCGAAATGAGCCATCTGCTCAACTATGACCCAGTGACTCTGGAACCATTGCCGCAATTGTCTCGCCTTGAGGAACCGGAACTCAATTGGGCCAACCCCGACGCCAAGCAAACTCTCGGTGCCGTCTATCTTCAGGGTAAGGAGGAAATGAGCTTGGGGACCAGCCAGCGCGTCATCCTCACAGCGGGACTGCGCCTCGATTACAACAGCGACCACGGCAGCGCGGTGAGCCCGCGGGCGGCCATTGTATATCAAACTCCCTACCACTCCATTGCCAAGCTCATGTATGGGCGCGCGTTCTTGGCCCCCAATTTCTCCGAGCTACATCAACGCAACAACCCCGTCACTGCCGGAAACCCCAACTTACAAGAAGAAACCATGGAATCGATCGAGGCCAGTTACACCCAGTCATTGGCCGGCATATTCTCGGGGACAATGACTGGTTTTGCCCAGCGCGTTACCGACCTCATCACCGTAGGCGATGGAGTCGAGGAATCGGGCGCTCGCCGGTACATCAACAGTGGCACCTTGCGCACTGCCGGGTTGGAATTCGAGGCCCGCTTTTTGCCTATGAAGGGCCCTTTATCAGGCATCGACGCCCGCGTCACCTATGCCTACGTCCGCGGGGACTATTCCGACAGTACGGAACTCCTGGTAGAGCAACCAAAACACTCGGGGTCGGCCATTGTCAATTATCACATCGGCGATATCGACCTCAATGTGAGCGGCCGATTCCGGGGCAAATCGCCCCAGCTCCCCGGCGAGGGCACCGCAACGACAGTCAATGGCAAAATCAGCTATGCACTTAGCGAGCGCATTGCGCTGGGAATCGCTGCGGAGAATGTCTTCGACAAGATCCACATGGGTCCTTCGACGTACTTTCAGACGACGGGGATCCCCCAGCGCGGTCGCGTGCTTTTTGCCGAACTGCGCTACGAGCGACCGTAACTCCCCCCAGTCCTGCTGCTCCGAAGTTCGTCAGGGGTTAGGTTTCGTCGTCCAGGTTGTCGGCAGGAAGGCGCGACGAGGGCGCTGGGTGGGCTCCAGTAACCGAGGAGCAACGCAGCTGCCGGCGAGCTGGCGGCGAAACCCCCGACGAACTTCGGAGCAGTAGG
>JAAUYH010136808.1_pt1 | contig 10413 bp, 7 predicted proteins | sample 7278061 | NCBI WGS metagenome assembly JAAUYH01 (sample SAMN14350203, study PRJNA611818) | marine sediment metagenome | isolation source: surface marine sediment (0.6m) | place: French Polynesia: Moorea | collected 2018-08 | reverse complement strand
TGCCTTGAATAATCCCGAAAATAGTTCTGATTCAGAACTACATAGCCTAGAGCTAAATAACGATTCTGTGGTTGATGAGAATAATCAGGATAATACATCTAATGTTCCAGACAATCCAATTACCCATATCAATGAGGAAGAAATTAATACATCTCCAGATAGTGATCAACCCGAAGAAACACCACCTTTTCCTTCTGAAATAGATTTAGATGAGTCTGATGGGATTAAATTGACTATAGATCTAGAGACTGGCATTACTAATAATATTGATTTAAATAACATTGATGGGACTGTACCTATTAGTGAAGCAGATACTGGCATTACTAATGATATTGATATCAATGGTCTTCTTGATATTAAAGTTAGGGGTGAAGTTAATAATCTATTAATTGGTACTACTGAAAATGACACTATTGAAGGATTGGCTGGTGATGATACTATCTTGGGTGGTTTAGGAGATGATTTTATTACCGCAGGAGAAGGCAATGATTTTGTTAAAGGTGAACCAGGGAATGATCGTATATTGGGCAATCAAGGCAATGATGTTATTTTAGGCAATCGCGGTTTAGATTATCTTCAAGGCAATGATGGGGATGACCGTTTATTTGGTGGTCAAAATCGTGATTTATTAGAAGGAGGTAATGGCAACGATCTAATTTTTGGTGGTGATGGAAGCGATACCTTAATTGGAGTGGACTTAAGTTCTCGTAATTCTGTGTTTGGTCAAGGAGAACAAGATACTCTCATTGGTGACCGCAAGGATGAACTGAATCCTATTACTGGCAGCGATATATTGATTCTCGGAAATGAAACTACTGTCTTTTACGATGATGGGGATGCTTACAGCGCAGGAGATTCGGATTTCGCTACCATTATTCGTTTTGATGCTACAGAAGATATTATTCAACTTCACGGTTCAGCAGACTTATATCATTTAGAATTCTCCTCTTATGGACTTTATACCGATGCTACGTTATTGTTTGCACCAGATAATCATGCTGTGCCAGAAGTGATCGCAAGTATTAGGAACGTTGATAATACTTTGAGTCTATATGATTCTGCTTTCATTTTTGTGTAAAAATTTTCACCTTCAATTTCCTTCCTGGTTTCTTTCATTTTTTAACTATTCAGTTATATTTCCCTATTGCCTCTTGCCTACCTCCACCAAATTAGGAGTTTCGCATTGACAGAATTCTGAAAATGTGAATTAGCGATCGCCTGCTAATTCACACTAATCGCTCGGGTTGTTTCGTAGAATAATTTAAAGGAGCAAGCGGGAGAAAATAGCCATAAGAGTAAGAAATAAGCCATCTACGGCTAAATGTGACTTAAATATCTACACAGGATTTTTAATCGCTGAACCAAAATATGGTGGGTGTAATCGATTGGCAGAAATTTTTGAGATATCCCATGATTCTGTTAACAGATTTTTAGAGAGAGAAAAATATGAAGCAAAAGATTTATTTGAAGAAAATAAGTCCTATATTAACTTAATAGGTGGGACATTAAGTGGTGATGATACAGTTATAGAAAAGCTTTATAGCAACCTAGATAAAGCAGAATTAATTGGCTATTATTGGTCAGGTAAACATCTCCTACCAATTAAAGGTATCAACTTAATAACCCTGTATTATACTGATATAAATGGAGTTAGCGTACCAGTTAATTATCGAATTTATAATAAAAGTGAGGGAAAAACAAAAAACGATTATTTAAGGGAGATGGTTGATGAAGGAGCGTGAGTGGGGAATTCTAGCCGAAGCTATAACTACTGATAGTTGGTATTCATCGAAACAAAATATTAAGTTTTTTAGAGACAAAGGGCTTAATTTTGGGGTTGGATTAAAGAAAAACCGTTCAGTTCGCATCAATCAAGGAAAATATGTGAGAATAGATTCTCTAAATATCCCTGATGATGGTTTGATAGTAGAGCTAAAACATTTCGGAAAAGTCAAAGTATTTAAGAGAGTTTTCGCGCGTAGGAAATACTCATTATTATGCTTTATTCTTTAGAGATGAAAAAGGATTAGAAGAAGCCAATAGGCAAAATTTTCGAGAATTATTTGCCACACATTGGGGGATTGAAGTATATCACCGTGCTCTCAAACAACTATGCAATCTCAATAAATTTTTTGTGAGAAAAATCTCAGCTATTTGTACTCATATATTTTGTTCTCTTCGAGCTTTTTGTCAACTTGAGTTAATGAGGTGGAATGGTTATAGAGCCTTCAGTAAACGATTACTTTATGGGTAAGGACGATAACTAAATATAAAAGGCTCTATAACCTTCCCGTATCTGAAACAGTAGAAAACTGGTATGAAGTACAAAGAAATTTATATATAGAAGTAGCTAGAAAATTTATTACTGAAAACTTTCAAAAAATAATTGTTAGTAATTAGTTAGCGATTGCCTTGATACACAGTTTGCCAATTCTGTCAATGCGAAACTCCTACAAATGTTAAATTAACTGATGCACCGAGTACTTATTTACCATAATCTAATATTTTAGTATTTACATACTATTTAATCAGATTTCAGGTTGAAACACACTGTTTCTTTCTACCGCTTCAAATAAAGCCTGAAAATTCCCTTCACCAAAACCTTGAGCATTGTTTATGCGTTCAATTATCTCTAAAAAGAAAGTAGGTTGCTCAAGAATCGGTTTAGTAAAAATCTGCTTTAATAGGGATTGTGGCTGATGTTGATACCAGTCTAATAGTATTCCTTGTTGGGCAATCTTCTGAAATTCCGAGTCTGAGATAGATATAGAGTCGCGCTTTAGTTTTTGTTGCAAGTTGGTATAGTAAGCAGAGGGTACTGATAAAAACTCTACTCCAAGACTTCTCATCTGAGAAACGGTTTCTACAATATTATGGGAAGTCAAAGCTAAATGCTGAATGCCAGCACCATGATTAATCTCGATAAATTCTTGAATTTGGGAATTGGGAGTAGCAGGCTCATTAATATTAAACTGTATTTGTCCAGTGCGATCGATTAAAGCTTCACTGTATAAGCCCGATTTGGGAGTTTGAATCTTAAAAGTCTGCTGAATCTCAAAATCAAACAAGGCTTGATAGTAAGCAACAGCTTGATGTATTTTTCCCTTAGCCACATTCAGCACAATATGATCGATACCCATCAGAGCGAGTTTAGGCTGATTGTTTAATTCTCCAGCATCTATAGAAACTTGTGAGATATCAGTAGAATATTCAATTAGAGTATGTTCTAAAGAATCCCAACCAGCAATTCGAGCATATTTAATCTTGTCTTGTATATGGAGGGGTTGTAAAATTTTCACTCCCAACTCAGCAGCACGATTCAGAATAGACTGTAAATCAGAGACGCAAAAAGTAACATCTCCAATTCCCTCTGGATGAGAATCTAAATAGTGAGCTACTGGGCTACAACTATCAAGAGGTGAAGCAATTACAAAATATACTCCTCCATTAGCGACTGTCTGTGTATAGGTGTGGTTGTCTTGATACGTTTTAATGAGTTGAAACCCCAGATGATGAATCAACCAATTGCTTGTTTTAGCTGCATCCACAACATAAAAGCAGACGCGATCAATCTTCATAAAATTAATATTAAGTACTTGGACAAAATTAAATTTACTCGTTAACAACTAGGCAAAAGAGACTCATGCAATACTCAGATCTTGTCTTGCACCTAATTTTTAATTGATCTGTGATGTTTGGGACTCATGCAATAGGCAATAGGGAATGGGCAACAGTAAAACTGTTTATCAAATTAATTCTGTCTAGATACTCAGAAATTGTATATTTATTTTTCCTACACCCTACAACCTAGTTATTTTGTCCCATAAATTAAGCCGTAGCGAATTAGCCCACGACTATAGCCTTGACTCATTAAATTAAGAGATAAAGCAGATTCAATAGTTTGCCAACCTGCTTCAACCAATCCCGTAACAGCTTCTAGATCAAATGCAGAATCAATTACCACATCCCAAAAAGGAGCTACCGCCATTGACCAATCATCCGCCTTAATTTTTTTTAAACCACAAGATTGCGCGATCGCCTTATACTCAGATAAAGAGATAACATAAGGCAAACAATAGACACGATAAATTTCTTTGAGGTGTTTGACTTCGTCAGGGGTTAACTCTCCTATTACTGAAGTCTCCCGATGACACCAAGTTGCTAAAATTAGCCTTCCTCCTGGTTGTAAAACTCGGTAACATTCTTGTAAAAACTTTGTCTTATCTGGCATATGTTCGCCACTTTCCAAAGACCAAACCAAATCAAAAGAATTATCAGCAAAAGGCATTTCTAAAGCATTAGCTACCTGAAATTCTACTTGGTCTTGTAATTCTTTGTCTCTGGCTCTTTCTTTGGCTCTAGATGCTTGTACAGCAGACAGAGTAATACCTTTAGCATTTGCACCAAACTTCTTGGCTAAATAAAGAGTACTTCCACCAATACCACAACCCACATCAATAATATTCTGAGGTGGGTTGTCTTGGTTTACTCCTGCCCAAAAGAGCAATTCTTCTATAAGATCGATCTGTGCTTGACGACGCTCTATCTGATAGTTACCGACCCGACCATAATAACCGTGGTGCATATGTTCGCCCCAGATTTTCTCCCAGAGTCCACTAGAAGCATCATAAAATTTACTAATCTGCTGATAGAGTTCGTTACCCATTAATTTTGATTTGAAATCCTATAATTCCATTTTTTCAATAATTTCACTGATTTCTAGCAGAATTTAACATAAAAAACAGAAGTAGGAGATTCCCAATGATAGTTGAGATAGGGAATAGGGAGACCAACGCTCGTCGCTTCGCGATTGGGGATTGGGGATTGGGAATAGGGGAATAGGGGAATAGGGGAGTTAGGGGGTTGGGGAAGTAATACTTATTACTTATTACTTTTTTCTGAGTCCTTCATCCTTTTTTTTGCCAAATACTGCTGGTCTGACTCTTTTGCAAGATAATATTCTGAAGCTGGTTCAATTTGAGTCACAATCTCTTGAGAAAACTTACCTGATTGTTGCAGCTTTTGTTTAGAAGCTCTAGCAGTCATCTCTTGTTGGCGACTGTGATAAAAAATTACTGAGCGATATTGTTCTCCTCGGTCTGCTCCTTGACGGTTTAATTGAGTAGGGTCGTGTATTAACCAAAAAATATCTAATAATTCTGAGTAGCTTACAACATTAGGATTGTACTGTAACTGGGCTACTTCTGCGTGACCAGTGATTCTTGAGAGTACATCTAAATAACTGGGATTGGGAAAGTGTCCCCCCATATACCCAACAGAGGTGGATTCAACTCCCTTGACACCGCGAAAAGCATCTTCTACTTTCCAGAAACATCCTGCTCCAAATGTTGCTGTTTTCATGTTCGATTTAATTTTTAACTATACAATGAGATTTTAATCTTCAATATACTCAGAGATAGCGAGGAAATTGAGATGAACTCAGATGACAAGTTTGCTTTATTGGTGATTGGTACACCCATGATCGGTCTAATTTATTGTGGAATTGGCATAGCTTTAATGGTGTCCAATGAGACAATCAGGGAACACCCTTTAATTTCAGGAGCAATATTTATTCTAGTTCCTTTTGTTATAGCTGCATCAATTTGGATTAGAGCTTCGGCTAAAGCTTACAATCATACCAACAAATAAAATAGATTTAGATGGATTTGGGCTGAGTTTTCCCAATAGTATTGAGAGGGGTAAGGTTATTGTTTAGTATATCAACCCAGATTTTAGCGATCGCATCCTTGGAATCAGTAAGTAAGTCAAGCGAATTAAACTTCAAATGAACTAGAAACATAATTTTTTCTTTTCCCCACACCGCCGGGAGGAGACTTAATATATCTAGATATTGAACCCAAAACAGATCGGCTTTGTTGTGAAGTCTCCTTCCCGCCCTACCTTCACCATTTAATGTTTAATGAGCGTGGAACTACTTAACACCTGTTTGTTAGAGACTAGAAATCAGATTAGCAAAATCCTAATATACTCAAGCTATGAACTTACTAAAAGGTCCTCAAAGCTCCTCATTGATACAGTTGATTAACTGGATTTTTCTACCTATTGATTTTTTAGAAGAATGCGCCAAAAAATAGGTCGAAACTTTCAAGTTGAAGTTGTTTGGCATACCATCTTTCATAGTAGTAAGTAATCCTCAAGCAATTCAAGAAATTTTAAGCGTCGATGCTCAAAAATTTGCTCTAGGATACACTAACAATAATGTATTGCTTTATCTAGTACATATAATCTTCTTAATTTCAAGATGTGATCGCCATGATTAGGGAGCAAGGTTTATGCTTGAAGTAGTAACGTAATACGATAATGTACGAATAATTTTGTAATGGTACTTATTGTTGCTTTCTAGTCTTTCTAGCATTAGCAGCAGTACCAAGAGTAAATAAACCTAGACCCAATATTGTTCCAGGTTCGGGGACATCAGTAGGATCGGAAGGGTCAGAAGAAATTGGGGATATACCTGCTAATTTTGCACTCCCTTCACCACTACCAATATTACTGCCAACACTCTGCAATCTTGCCCCAAACTTTTGACTTGTGAACTCCTCAACAGTCAAGCCATTAGCAGAAAGGTCGAATACAACAGTTTGGAAATAATCAGCATCACCTTTATCGCTAGCACCTTTTACTCCAATTTCAACACCAAGATCAAAAACTCCTGGATTAGCTGGACCCCCACCATTAAACTCAAAATCTTCAATTAAACTGAAATTATCTGGGAGACCACTGATAGTACCAGCGTCGGGAGTAACATCAATAAGTGTTGCTATAAAATTTGTTGAATCAAAAGTATCTGCTACATCAAAGTACAAGCCAACAGTATCGCCAAAATTCCCAGTATTGGTATTGATAACAGATGAAGTGAACCTTACTGTATTTGGCGCAATATCTTCGAGTGTAAACTCAACTTCTGTATTAGACCCTGTGAATTCAGTGATACTAAAGTTCAGAGTATTTGCTTGAGCAGGAGAAACAAGGTAAGCAGAAATGCTTGTAGTTAATAGAGAAATTCCAATTAGATTGAAGTAATTATTGTTCATATTTTATTTATTTGACTTTCGTGGTAAAGATATTTCAGCTAGTGTTTATACTGAATTTTTCTGTCTTACCTTATGCTACTTCTATTTACTAGAAAATCCCTATCTTTACAATAAGTTTATGAATATTGTTGATTTATTTACGGTTATTTTAAATAAATACACTGAGAATAGTTTACAAAAATAAAGATACTGAGAAAAAATTTTTTTTGATAAAGTTTAAATAAAGTTGAAAGCTTAAATGTAAAGTAATACCATGTCTCAAAAGTAATTGAAGAAATAGAGCAGTTCTCGTCATGTTTGAGAATTAGTATATGCTTATTTAGCACTTCTTCTAATTGATGTAAATTCACATTTACTGAGAAATGCAATCTATATGGATCAAAAAGACTTTTGCAAGAGGTCTATTGATTCGGTGTTGATTGCTCTAAATTAGAATCTCATGTGTATTTCTTATTGGTGCAACAACGCCAAAAGCAACTATAATAGCGCTTGCTGAATAAATCTCAAACCCTTGTGTAATTAGATTTTAGCAAAATTACCAAATAGCACCTCCTGATTCTGATGTTCAGTAACTTGAGTCAGAAGACTGGTCATTGCTTGGGAATTTAGGGGAGGAGAAAACCCGTAGCCTTGCGCTCCAGAGCAGCCCAAGGCTTTGAGGAAATTGAGTTGTTCTAACGTTTCTACCCCCTCAGCGATCGCTTTTATCCCTAATTCACGAGCCATGACAATAATAGTGCGGACAATTGCCGATTGTGAATTGTTGAGATTCAAATTATGAATAAAAGAACGGTCAATTTTCAAAACATCAATGGGAAAGCGGTGAAGATAACTTAACGATGAATAGCCTGTCCCAAAGTCATCAAGGCATATTTGAATCTTTTTATTTATTAGTTGAGTCAACGTCTCTAATACAGATTCGGAATTTTGAATCATAACGCTTTCAGTAATTTCCAGCTTCAAAGACTGCGATTCTAAGCCTGTTTCAGCCAGAATTGTGTCAATTTTTTGGGTTAAATTTGATTGAAAAAAGTGCTTACCCGAAAGATTGACGTTTAGGGTTAAATGGGCAAAAGCAGGAAACTGATTTTTCCACTCACAAAACTGGCTAGAAGCATTCTTCAGTACCCACTGATCCAGAGCAATGATTATTCCAGTTTCTTCTGCTATGGAGATAAAATCTGCTGGAGTAACTAGACCCAACGTGGGATGTTGCCAGCGAACTAGAGCCTCCATCCTACGCCATCTCATTAGATTAATTGGTTGTAGGTTCTCTCGGAGACTTGTTTCCGAAATCAAGCCCAATAACCTATTGTGTTTGTCCACCACTGGCAGATGACGAATAGAATGTGCCCCTAGCAACTTTAGAGCCGTTAAGACATCTTCTAAGCCAGTGGGAATTAGAGTAATTAATTCTCGGCTCATTACCTCATTGATAGGTGTACAGTCAAAATCTAATTCCGCAGCAATTATCTTAACTAAGTCTCGCTCGGTAAAGATTCCCTGAACTTGAAAATCGATAATGACAATGGCACAACTATTAGTTAGGGTAGGAGTAGAACTTGTCTCTGAATTATTTTCATTATTTGAGATTGGACAACTGTTCCCCCATTCCTGCATCAGTTTGATAACTTCTAATACAGAAGTTTCAGGAGCTACGGTCAAGGGGTGACGGTCTATTATCTGCTCTAAAGAAAAAAAGTTCTCTTGCGACACGGTGGCATTTGATTGAGTTTAATACTATCTATATTGCCCGAATTTTACTGAAAAAATCACTTTAAATATTAAAGTTAAGCTGTAACCTACACAAAAGTTTCTTATAATAGTTGAACTAAGTTCTACTTATTTGGTAGATAACAAGCTACAATCCCCTATTCATAATCACTCTACCCACAACTCAACACATCAATTTTTCTTGGTGCAAGATCTGAGTTTAAAGAACCGAGCGGGAATTCCCACCCCATTCATGGGGTGTTGATGTTCGCTGTGGACAAGATTTATGTTACAAAATAAGGATTTTGATGGTAACATAAATTTCATGGCTCTAACCCTAAACTATACATATCGCCTATATCCAGACCATTCTCAAGTCGAACTACTCAACGAGTGGTTGGAAACTTGTCGTATTAGTTATAACTATGCGCTCCGTGAATTAAAGGATTGGATCGCTTCTCGCAAGTGTCCTATCGATAGGTGTAGTTTGGAGTCTGAATATATAATGTCAGCAGATTATCCTTTCCCTGGATATCACCAACAGCAAAATAATTTACCAGCAGCCAAGAAAAAATTTCCTCTCTTGGCAGCAGTACCTTCACAAGTTTTACAAACTAATATTAGAAGATTGCATGATGCAATAGATTTCTTTCTCTTAAGAGGTTACGGATTCCCTAGATTCAAGAAATATGGGCAAATGAAGTCGCTTCTTTTCCCGCAGTTTCGTTCTAACCCCTTAAGTGACTGGCAAATAAAACTTCCAAAGTTAGGTAGGGTGCAAATTAACTTGCATCGCCCAATTCCAGAAGGTTTTGCTATTAAGCAAGTTCGTGTTATCAAAAAGGCTAAAGGATGGTTTGCAATTATTAGCATTCAATCAGACATTGAAATCCCTCATCCAATACCTCACGGTCACTGTATCGGGGTTGATGTAGGTTTGTTATCTTATTGTGCAACTTCAGATAGCTTTGTCGAACCTGGACGCAAGTTTTTCAAGACCCTGCACCGTCGGCTGGAAGTGCTACAACGCAGATTATCTAAAAAACAGAAACGCTCCCTAAATTACGAGAAAGCTAGGAAAAAAGTAGAAGCACTACATAATCACATTGCCTTCAAGAGAAAAGATTACCAGTTCAAGCTAGCTCATAAACTCTGTGAGATGGCAGATACTATCTTTTTAGAAGATATAGACTTCCGTATCATGGCTAAAGGATTTTTGGGTAAACATACTATTGATGCTGGATTCGGTCAATTTCGCTCTATCCTCAAATATGTAGGATGGAGAAGCGGAAAATTTGTAGCTGAGGTTGATCACCGTGGTAGTAGTCAAATTTGCCCCAACTGCCGTGCTGAAGTTAGGAAAGAACTTTCGGATAGATATCATATTTGCTCATTATGTGGCTATGGAGTTGATATCCAAATCAATCGAGACATAGCATCCGCTCAAGAACTGTGTAATCGAGGTTTAGAAACGTATCGGGGGACTCCCGAAAAGCAAGAAATTGGCTCTCAAGTCGTACTGTCGGGGAACTTGGTTCTAGATAAGTGGCGCAGCGGTGCGACCCCGCTCGGGTTTCCCGAGCATGGGAACGCGCACCAAGAGAGGGGAGCAAGTTCTAATCGTGAGGTTAGAAGCCCGTCTCCC
>JAAUYH010100213.1_pt1 | contig 10413 bp, 10 predicted proteins | sample 7278061 | NCBI WGS metagenome assembly JAAUYH01 (sample SAMN14350203, study PRJNA611818) | marine sediment metagenome | isolation source: surface marine sediment (0.6m) | place: French Polynesia: Moorea | collected 2018-08 | reverse complement strand
GATATGCGCTAATGAGTGTTCTTATGATTGAACTGTTACACGAATCGTTTTCCTCCTTACTGAAAATATATCCGCGATGTATTGTTCGATTGATTTCACCCAAATGATTCGAAAAGGAAAGCTAGGTTTGAAGCCAATTCGTCTAATCCAAATTTTGTCGAACGGTATTGTACACTATTGTTTAATGCAAGTGTAGCAGCAGCCATAAGGTGCATCAAATCGAGTGAAATACGCTCAGGAAAATAAATCAAGTTCATGCGTGCATCTGTAGTTCGCAATAGGTTTGCATGCAGACATTATGCAATGAAGAAAATTCTGAAAATATCTTCGAAAATCTGGATACATTGAAGACTGACGATAACAATACCTTCGAATTTCTCCCAAATTGATTACTCTTCAACATTTCAATGATTGTTTTACTTTAAAATGAAAATTACTTTCATCATGTACTGCTGGTTGTCAGATATTCTGGTTTTTAATATTTTGAAAAGCTCGTTGCTGGGTACTGTCTAAGTAGTATTTTAAATCTGATTTTGATGAGATGTTGACAATAAAAGTTTATTAAACATTAAACATCTTCTTCTATGCTTTTTATTCGTGTAAGTCCTTTTCTTTTATCAAAAATAATTACATTGTATGCATTATAACTTTAATGTCAGGTAGTTTGTCTCCCGGTACCTTCGAATTCTCGATTCAAATTTGATTCTTCGGGAAGCAATTAATTCATTCCCAAAACATACCCCTTAATGGAAAGTTTACTCAATTTAATATTTCGAGAAGACTGTTCTCATTGGTTCAAAATGTTCTATATGTCATCGAGATAAAGATGAAAAGAACATCGATTTATGATAGCCATCTGTTTGATTAATTTTTCTCTGTGTCGATCCGTTTTTTAACTATTAAATGTTGTAGCAAAGATTTGTTTGAGCGATTAATGGACTTTATTCTTATTCGAAGAATGGGTATGAAAATCCTGAAGCAATGAAAAACATTTCTTGTTGAGAAGAAGAGGTCTTTTTCTATATCAAATACCTCAAATGGAACAAAAATACATAAATCAGTATAGTTATGGACGAAATGTTTCACCTAATATGCTCCAAAAGGTATTTAGATAACAATTTTTAACTTTTGTTTATCAATTTAAACAAAGAAATTCTTCTTTACTTCTACGTACTAAAAGTCAAGATCTTATCTTATAGTTAAGATACATAATGCGGCTAGACATTATTCTACAATTGATAGTAGAAAGTAGTATTTGTCTCGCTCATGTTTTTACTTAAGTGCTCTATTTCGTGGCCCGAAGTAACAAAGCTCCGGCGGGACAGCAAATAGTTGTACAAGGGAAAAACATGGGGAAACAACATACTTGTCTCCTGTCTGCCACAGATCGATCGCATGAACCACGAAAAAAATTTAGTGAATTACTATATAATACGTAGACAGGGAAAAGTTTCAAGCATTCTCCCCTTTCAGGAAAACTTGCACCTGGGAAATAAGCAATTTTTTCTTACTAAATTTAGAGCGATACGAAATAAGGTTTTAGTGCTGTTGTCATCCAATGGGATAGATCTGCAGGAGACAATGTAAAATATTTCATGTCGAGATCAGTTTAGAATTTCAGTTAGCTCGAAACACAAGATGTGCCATCGATTCTGAATGTCCAAGTGTTCGTTACCTCAAATATCGTGACAGCATTTTTCGAAGAAAATTTTCAGAGACGAAAGTTGAATTTGTGTTTCAATAAAATGAAAGGATTAATTCTACTGGATATTGAGTCTAGGTTGGGAACTTCGCAATTATACTCACTGATGGAAATCATCTTCAACCGTATTATTTGAAGTGAAACGTGGTGGATGTGATTCTTATCATGAAGTGCAATGTACTGTACAGTACTGTACCGTACAGTCGTATCTACTACCACGTGGAATCCTAAAAAGCATTCAATTATAAAAATGAATTTATCTGGAAAATCGGAATTTGACTAAACCCAGTACAGCGCAACTGCGACCCGCATCTAAAATACGCCGTCCGCCGTGATACAGGTCTTGATCTGGTTCGATCCGACTATCCCTACGCTGAACTGAACTGAACTGAACCTACCCGAACAATGTGTTGTGTAGAGAAATGCCTGACTGGGCAGCCAAGCAGCGCCGAAAGGCGGTTGCAGCCCGTTTACTGTTAGCCTTGGATTTGAAAGACCGTTGAGCACTAAAATTTCAGTTTTCATCTCTGAGCTCTAATCATTGAACTCTGACCATTGATTGCTGATCGTTGAGCTTTGCCGATGAAGGTGATTTCTTCATATCAATGCCGTCCTTTAGCATGACGTATGAAATCACTTTCCACAGTGCAACCTTGATCGACATTCGCCCAGCCAGGCAAGATTCATTTCTCCGTTGATTCGTTCATTGACCCCTTTCCTTCACTCGTTCTTCATTGTTTCGAGCGTACCTAGTGTCGCTCACGACAAGTTGATCCGGGTAGTTGCGTTGGCCACCGACATGTACACGGAGATAGGAGTCCACGTCGTCTTCTAGCGATCGCAGTAGCTTTTCGCTGTCCAGCGGATCGACCAATCCAACATCGTTATTCTCCATGAATGGACCGGCGACCGCCTCGTTGTCAGCCGCACACAGTTGGCGTGCTTTCCCAGCACCGCCGAACATCGATTCGAGCAGACGCATCAGCTTGTCTTCGTTTTGTTTCTCGGTCGCCTCGAGGGTGGACTACTTGTCAGCCAATTCTGCCCGCGTTTCCGATATGATGCGTTTCTCGACCTCCACCATCTGCTTGTGTTCGATAGCCTTGGTTAGGGTGTAGGTCTTGCTGGCGACGGTCACAATCGTGGTAGCATTCGCGATTACGAGTGGGCACTTAATTCGCTCATTGGTTAAATGGTGGTGATGGGGATGCCGAATGAGTTTTTGAATGGATATGGTGTGGGGAACATGGGTGCGTGACAATGTTCGATTCGACCTGATGTTTCACAGTTTAAATACTAAATTGTTTGGCACTGCAAGGCAGCTGTTGCCCAACGAAGAACAGCACAGCATAGCGCGGCAGAATGTTGCTGAGCTGGACCCGACATTAGGAAAATATATTCGAGCATAATTCTTGTATGTTTGTTGAGACAGGAAGGATTGTGGGGTAAGTTCCAACGTCGGAGTGGTGGCTAGCCTCAGCAATAGTACAGCTGCATGGTTCAGTGGAAGTACGAGGAACAGTAGAATGCGTGCATGGCGGTGTGCACCCTTTCGGCAAGAGAGCACGATAATTGGGGGACCGAATCGTAGTCCCATAATTTGCAGTGGCAGGTAACACGTGCACAATTGAAGAAGCGTTGGCATTGAAGAAAAGAGCTGCTCTTTCCCTATCACGTTACAAGGGTACAATGTGAGCGTGCAAAGCTGCTTTGTACACTCCTATGACTTTTGTTGGACGAGGAGCATCGGACCAGCATGAATCATTGCAGGAACGAAACTGCTTCGCAAACGCGTCGCACTGATTTTCGAAAAGATTCCCCATTGCAGCAGGCTTGTGTGAAGTAATAGAAACCGAGCAAAACGAATATTAATTTTGGTCTAGGCTTCTAAGAAAATAATTTAGTGATAATCGTAGCGCTAATAAATTATGCGTATCATGGGCAACTTCGTCCCATTATCAGTTCTTGAGGGGGAAGAAATAGTCAACGTCGGGGTTGTTATTTACTTCAAGGCGAAATGACGCAGATGAGCATTATAGTTGACATCCCAAATCATGTGCTGAGTTCGCCACTTCCGCGATACACCTCGACACGAATATCGGATGGGTCGATGGCAAAATTGCAACGGCCACTCGCTGCCTAACCACGGTGCCAAATGCGGTGCTTATGTGTATTCGCACTTTCCCTTTCCCAGTCCACTCACAACTTGATAATCACCCACCACACATGAAAGTATCGCCTAATGATTGACTGGGTATGTAACGCTGGCGGGAACATTCGGTAAAGTGACAGCGGGAAAATTCTTCACTATTTGTCACTCACAATTCCACCAATTACATTCCATCATGCACGAATGGGCATTACAACATAGCCAATCATTGATTGCTATTCTGGCACTTTCCCGCGTGGTCCTTCAAAGAACCAGACATCAATCCCATAAATACCACTCAGCATCCACCTGCCGAAGGCACCGACTGATCGACATCCCATCATCCATCAACCGACGAGCGCAACTGTCTGTGGAATACGAACGCAATGTCTGGCCGCGGTAAAGGAGGAAAAGGGTTGGGAAAGGGAGGTGCGAAGCGTCATCGCAAGGTTCTGCGCGATAACATCCAGGGCATCACGAAGCCCGCAATCCGTCGCCTCGCACGTCGTGGTGGTGTGAAACGCATCTCCGGGCTCATTTATGAGGAAACACGGAACGTTCTCAAGGTATTCCTCGAGTCGGTCATCCGCGACTCGGTCACATACACCGAGCATGCGCGACGCAAGACAGTCGTCGCACTCGACGTTGTCTACGCACTGAAGCGACAAGGTCGAACACTGTACGGTTTCGGTTCCTAGACACGTTTCTGTAGTAAAATCGAGCGCAATCCTCTTTGTATAATCCAGGCGACCTTCCGAATAGTATGTAGTGTTCCATCTTTCCCCAATGAAACTCCCATTCCAATAGGCAACCTGTTGATAAATGCCAACCGTTCACCAGGTTACACTCTTCCGCTTCCATGTGTAGAACATCAGACAAGGTAAAACATACCAGCGGGCTAAAAACAAGTGAACCAATTGGTAATGGTTGCATCGGGGGCCACCTTTTAGTTCGACGCGATGGCGCTTCTACTTGTTTGCAATTGTACCGACGCACCGTCGACCAGGGGGTCCGCGACCAGTACTTCAAATGGCGCCTGCGCAGCCCAGACCGTCGCCTCACCCCCGTCAGCCGCACGTTCCACAACGAGCACATCGCCCAGGGCGAGCGCGCCGGTCGCAAGGGCGACACATCTCAGGGCGACGCGTGCGGTCTGGCCAGGCGCCACGCGCCCGAGCGCTACCGCGGTTCGTAGGGGGGTGAGGCAGCGCCCTCTAGTCCCTCTGCGCACGCAAAGAACGGCACGTTCCAACGGCGTGCTGCGCTGGTTACGAACGGTGACGCGCACGTCGCACATCGCGCGCGGCGCGACCGCACGCGGGCCCGCAAGTGCCACCACGACACCCGATGCCAGCGTGTGCGGACGCCAACGCGCGGCCATATTGCGCACGCCCGACGCCATCGCGACGCCGGGAAGCGGCGTCGATACACGCCACGATAGTACGACCGTGCTCTCCAGCGCCAGCCCCGCCTCGAGATGCGGCAGCACTTGAGCGCGCTGCTCCGACTGATCTTTCTTCTCATCGGCCACAGTTTCACCGTCGTCCACCCCATCAGCCCCCTCCGCCTCCGGGCCGGCCGCAGGCGGATTGAACACGCCTTTCGGCGAGACCTCGTACACGAAATGGAAGCACTCGCCAGGCGCCAGGCGCACCGCCCTCTTTCGCTTGCGTCCGTAGGGGTGCAGCAGCAGCGCGATGTCGTCGTCGGCGACGTCGATGCCGTCGTCGTCATCCGACGACCCCATCCTGGCGCCGTGCTTGTTCTCGGGCAGCACGAACCGCGGCACGAAGTCGAACGTGTTGAGCAGCGCGTTGCCCGTGTCGACGTGGAAGTCGTTGCGCTTCGCGGTGACCGGCAACACACTGCCGTCATCGCGCACACGCACCAACTGCGTCGCCGCCACACGCACGTCGGGCTCGTCCACGTACGTCAGCGCATCGCTAGTGCAGTTCTCCGCCGCCACCACGACGAGAGTGCGCCCCGCCGCGGTGCGAGTGTCGCAATTGAAGTGGACCGCTTCGTGCACTTCGAGTGGCGCAGAGGCCGCTGTGAAAGTTCGTCCTATTGTCAGTGCCGCCCGTTTTTGTCCCGCACGTGCAATCGCGCCGGGGGCATCGGCGGGCGCACTCGAACGTTCCCGAATGGTGGCTTCAAGGCGCCCACCCGCCGCAGTGTCGAGCAAAACCGCGAACGCACGGGCGTACTCCGCGGGACCCGCCAATGTCCAATGGCTGGCTCCCAGCACTGGAACACCCGGGCCGCGCTGTGAAGCTGGAGGCTCCGTGGCGGGTCGCAATGGCACGGTTCGAGGCAGCGGTCGGGCGTTGGAGGAGACCAGATGGAGCCGCGCGTCGTCAAGTCGCTCCAATAGCCTCGGCAGTGCGTCTGGGGACGCGGCCGCGGTGAGTGCTGTCGGTGCGCGCACATGTAAAACGGCGAGAATGGTCTCGCCGACATACGCGTGCGTGCGCTGACTCGTATCCCCGCCTAGTGTGACAGTGCAAAGCCCGTCGAGATCCTGCTGTTCCGACAGCGCGCCATGCTCGGGATGGGTCGGTAGGCGCAGCTCCACACTGCAATCCGATAACGCGATACGAGGTGGTGGGACCATGGACATCACGAAGCGACCAGTTACTCACCGCGGACACCTTGGATTGCACCGCACGCACCGGCTGTAATGACTGCATGGGATGCGTACAGAATTTGGTTTCTGTGAAGCGGATCATACTCGTGCTTTTCTTCTGAGGTACATCGCTTAGCACTAAAGCTAATTAATTATATTATTAAGTTGGACCTCAGGTATACGGTTTTTCGAATTAAGTCTGCGGAGTAGTTTATATTTTACCTGAAAGATTCACTAATTCTTACGTTTTCTGTCTATTCGAACACAGAAAATTCAATAATCTACACACTGCTCCGTCGTTTGGCGAAAGTGAGATTGTTTAAGCGGAGCAATAAGAGCTAAACAGAACTCGACAGAAACATTCCCCATGGGACTCCTGTTTTCTTCCAATACTGAGAATCCTCTAAACAAATCGTTCATTGTAGTTGGAGGAAGTTTTTAGTCCTTGAAAGTATCATCGTAAATTTGTTTGATCTTTACCGAGTTTTCGCAATTTCCAAAATTAAATTTTATTTCTTACAAAATAGATTTATTACTACCGCAGGTCCATTGGAGATGGTCGGGCCCTACTTCAATATTTGAAGTATTTCATAACGATATCGAACATGTTACACTATTTTTAGATATCAGTACTCTCGCCAAACAAATTAGCTTCTTATTTCTAACTAGTGCTGAAAATAATATTTGCAACGACATTAACTTGTAAGAATGATGAAGACTGCTCATAAACAAATTTATTTATTTTTATTAAAATTTTATCTGTTTCTTTATGGTCGGTGAAAAACTTTCAGAAATTTAATCTGTAATATCTTTTGCCTTATTTCAAATCCGACTTACTTCACTCGTATCTTTGGACGTCCACATATTATGGATTCATTGCAATGGAAATCAAATCCCATAGCACTAAGAGTAGCGAATGATTCTAAAGAAAATTTTCGAGGGTCGAAGATTAAAAGTTGTAATGTGAACAGAACATGGGAAAGAATAGAGCAAAATCAGATACACGAGCACTATAATTCATCGAGCAGTCGTAATCAAAACCAGTTTTATATGGCATTTCATGGTCGTATCTTTGTGCGGTATTTAGGCCCATTGCTCTGTCTATTTGAAATAATTTAGAAATGTATGGGATTTTTACTTTAAAAATGGGTTATTAGCACTGTAGTAGTCCTGCTTAGTACCACGACCAAGGATTTACGGGACACTAGGACAAATTAGGTAACTGAATGGGCCCGTTTAGGACGCATGGATTAAATTAAGAGGCAGAAACATTTTGATAGATTATTTACCAGCAAATTTGAAATGGGTAACGTCGCTGCTCAGGCAGCGGCTGCTTTACCGCTTACCGGTGGTGGCGGTGGTCCAGAGACAAACAACACAGATGCGGATTTTAATGTTTCAGACATGGGGAACATAGAGGTTTCTGACATTAGCGTCCCCATATCTATCAACGTTGGGTCAAACAATAACGAAGACTCAAACAATGTTGAAGATTCCGTAATAAATAACAATTCCAATAACGTCGAAGACTCCCACAACACAGAGGACTCGAATAACGTGGAAGACTCCAACAACACGGAGAACTCCAACAACGTTGAGAATTCTAATAATACTGAAAACAGTAACAATGTTGCTGTTGGTGTTCCTATTAAAGACGATTGCCCTCAGTTCGATAAGAAGAGGTGGGCATGGTTTAATTGTGGCGTCAATGAACCAAACTGCAAGAATGTTTTTCTGTCGAGCGAGCACGAGACTTTTGAGGCGAAGCGTGATATAGATATAGCTGGGGAGAAAGAAGTTTGGCGCTGGTGGGGACGTTCGCATGTATGGAGCAAAAACTCCATCAATTATACTGTTAATGTGAAGCGTCCTGCAAAATACGATGTCACTTTGATTTTCGCTGAAAACGTAGAAGACAACTTTGGTGTAGGCTGCCGTACATTCGACGTGAAAGTAAGCCCCGATGACAAAGAAGGACAGAGTGTTGAAGAATTGGACGTCTTCGCCAAAGTCGGTCCGAAGCAATACTACGCGTTAACTTTCTGGAATGTCAAAGTTAAAAACGATATTAAGATTGTTCTATCGAAAGGTTCCGCAGAGAATCCAATGATTAGCGGTATTTTTGTTCATGGTCCTAAGAAGTAGAATAAACGATACGAAAAGTAATTCTATTACATATTTCTCATTTGTTGGTAACGTACCATAATGCGTACTTGTTTTATCTCTTCGAGCAGTAAAGTGTCCCATTTGCATAGTGTCAAAAATTCAAAATTATATTTTTCGTACAATCTACATTATAGTATTCGTATCGAATAGATAGAAATCCAAATACACACAGCATAGAATTTTTTACAATCAGAGAGAAAAACTTATAACTTTCACGTATTTTTTTCTAATCTAAAAATACTTTGATTTATAAGCAATATATTCCCAAAAAGTGCAACGCTCAATAATGAGGTTGAATATTCCATGTTTATGCAAAACTCGAAAGGGATTATCTCCTAAAAGTTTAAAGATTACTCGGAATTAATCCATCGTGACTTTTTAAGGTGCTTAAATGTAGCATGCTCATGTTTTACCAGTTAATTTTCGTTCAAAATTGAAGGAAAAGCGTATAAAGTGTTAATCACATTCAGCTTATAAACATGAAACAAACAGCGTGTGGGCTGCATCATAGAGTTCCTCCAACAAACCGAACCAAGGGCTTTTAAACGTACTACATAACGAATTCGCTTCAAAGGGTCTCTTACCTGGAAGCAACCTAATGTTTAAGAAGAATACAGCTCTTGATGCATTCAGAACAAGTTTACACGAAACAATGAAACCAATTTTTTGGCATCGAGTTTCAAGAGACTATCCAAAGCAGAACTATTTATGCCTTTTGGAGCTGATGGCTTTGCCGAAGCACCTTGAAGTAGCTGAAAATCTATACGCTAGACTGAATTAGACAGAGAAGATCGAAAATTCCTAACAAACTCCATACAAAATCGATTTTTTGTTTTTGCAGTTTTGCCTATGCCTCTTGTAAAAAATCTCTCAAGAATTAAGTTTTATTACCAGGAAAACATTCATTTCTTGAAGAATGTGTGGCCAGAAGCTTAAAAGTGCATATCCGGCCTTTATTTCTCAATCCTGCAGTAGTCGTAGAGTGTCCTCGAGGACGTATATTCAAAATCGGTTCATTTCACCTATTTTTTATTCTCTACTCGAGCTAAACTCGTAGTACGGAGAAGGATTAGTTTCAATTGGTAAGTATTTTAAGGACATTATCATTGTGGTTATTCTGTATTTGTTACTGACATCATCAATGTATCATGCCTACAGCTGCTGTTCAATTTAACTGCATTCTTGCCTGATTAAATTCATTTTCTGCACTAAGTCGGCATATCAAATAAATCAATTTGAGTGAAAACATTTCAAAATCGTTTGAGTACTGTTGTTTTCCTTTCCTATAATCGTTTTTGATAGTCTATATTTAACAATTGATTTATTTACGAATTTCACTTCAAGGTCTTTTCTTTTCTTTTTAATTGAATTGGTCCAGTGATGTTTGAAAACTGAATTTAGTTTTTACTAGTTTGCGTCATAAATTAAACGAAATGGTTCGATGCGATTTCCATTTCGTTGAATGGATCAAATTGTCGACGACCATCCTGTGCATTAGACGAGTCACAATGGCCGGTACAGACAAGAAAAAGAGGCGTCGAGACTCGGAGAAGGGAGGGGAGTCGCGAAAGAAATCGAAGAGCTCGACGAAAACTGGGGATGAGGCCGTCACCGAGGAAGTGAAAGATGTAGCGGCGTATGTTTCGCCGATCGCGAAACCCATGGCTGGGCGCAAACTACAGAAGCGTCTGTTCAAGTTGCTGGGTCACGCAGCGAAGGAAAAGACACTGCGTCGCGGGATCAAGGAGGTGGTGCTTGCGCTCAGAAAAG
>JAAUYH010239141.1_pt1 | contig 10414 bp, 12 predicted proteins | sample 7278061 | NCBI WGS metagenome assembly JAAUYH01 (sample SAMN14350203, study PRJNA611818) | marine sediment metagenome | isolation source: surface marine sediment (0.6m) | place: French Polynesia: Moorea | collected 2018-08 | reverse complement strand
TAATAAGTTTACTGTTCATAGGTTTGGTGCTTCAAAAATGTCCTAACGTGCTTTGGTAGTGCTATAAAACGTCCAGATATTGCCATTGCTTATGCCAGTTGCGTAAGTCCTGGTTAAAAGCAATTTTTGATGTTTTATGAATAAGATAAATCTTTGACACTGTTTAAAAATGCCTTAATATCCGATTCATTATGTTTGGTGGGGTCAAAATCTTTGGGTTTAAGGGGAGACAACAATTCTGGGGTATAAAAACTATACTGTTTAATATTGAGGGCAACAAATTGGAAATGGCAATAGGAACTAACTTTTGATAAATCTAATCCTCTAAAAAAGGGATGGGGATAAAGTTTTCCTGCGTTTCCTTCTTTTTGATGTATAAAGAAAGAATCTACCGATGCTAAGAGGGTTTCATAGTATAATTTGCCTTGATACCCTAAATATATTTGGATGAAAGCATCTTTTTTTTCAAATTGCTCTTGAGGAAAATTAGGATAAGTCCATTTTATATCTGCAATCATTCCTTGATCATCATAAACTACTAAATCATAGTTTTCTTTCTCTACTCCACTATTCTCTATTACCAAATTTTGACAAAGATAAATCGGCATTTTATCTATTAAATAAGTATGTTTTAGGAAGCCATCACTGTTAGCAGCTACACTTAACATATATGTAGAAAAAAATGGAACTCTATCTAACCCATCAGGTGAGGTTTTTCGTAAATCTTGGGCTACATAAACACTTAAGGCAAGTTCATCAAAAGCAGCTAAACAGCCTAGATTACCATCAGGAAACTTAGGAATAGAAAAAGAAAGTACGCCGATACCTGGTCTAACTTCTAGGGGAATAATTCGAGTAGGAATAAATTTTTTTATTTCTGAAAGGTCAATTTCAAAGCAAAATTCAACAATATGCTTTACCTGCCAATTAATAAAACCATTTTTTCCTACTTGACAAAATAAATTATCTGTCATGATTCAAAATCTTTCTTTAAAAAATCAAACTGCTTAGCAGTTTCAATAATAATCTGAGCCGCTTGTTCTAATTGTTTTTTAGTATGTTCTGAAGTCACAAAAAGCCTAATTCTTGCTTCATTCTTTGGTACTGCCGGAAATTGCATGGTACTTCCATCAAGTCCATGTCGTTGTAGATAATTATTAACATCAAGAGTTTTTTTATCACTACCAAATATTACTGTTAAAAGCCAAGTGTTACTAATTTTTAAATCAACTTTATCTTCTAAAAGTGATTTTAAATATTGGGCATTTTCCTTGATTCGTTTGCGTCGTTTTACACCTTCTTCTCCTGATGCTAGTTCAAGAACTTTGACCATACCACCTGTAACGGCTGGATCTAAAGCACAGGAAAACATTCGACATTTAGCATACCAATTAATATATTGAATCAAATCTTTTGAAGCTAATACTGCTCCTCCTACTCCAGCAAAGGCTTTACTAAAGGTCATTACATAAAAATCTACATCAGCTAAAACCCCTTGTAATTCACAAACCCCCCGCCCTGTTTCTCCAGCTACTAAAGTAGAATGAGCTTCATCAACTAAGGTATAGGCTTGGTATTTTTTAGCTAATTTCACAATATCTTTGATATTGCCGTAGTCTCCATCACCACTATAAACTCCCTCTGCACAAATAAGTACTCTTGTAAAATCGTCACAAACTTCTGTTAATATTTTTTCCAAATCTTCCATGTTATTGTGGCGGAAATAGGAAATTTTAGCACCAGAAAGTTTTGCTCCTTCAAGGATACACATATGAGCAGAACGATCTAAGACTAGATGACTTCCAGTACTAGCAAAAGCAGAAATAACCCCTAAATTGACCCCATATCCAGATGAAAAGAGAGAAACACCTTTATTAGGTAAACCAAAAAAATTAACAATTGCATCTTCCAATTGTTTGTGAATGCTATAAGTTCCACTAATTACAGGGGAACTGGCTGCACCTAAACCATATTGAGCAACCGCATCTTGGGCTGCTTTTATTACCTCCGGATGATAGCCAAATCCTAAGTAATTGTAGCTAGAAAAGTTGAGAACTTTTAAATGTGTTCCAGTTTGTCTGACAATATCAACTTCTGTTGTCTGTGCGCTAGTCCGAATTGCTTCAAAACTATTGATTCCCTTCTCATTAAGTATTTTTAGCCATTGGGAGAACATTTCCATTTCTTCAGGTTCGGGTGACATATTTATGAGGAACATATCGTATGTATAATCCCGAAAATGTTCTTTAAGGTGTTCGATCTGAGCTTGATTTTCCATTAGGACGTTACCTCTTTAATGTCTAATTCACCTTTTTTAAATCTCGTATAAATATCCATAAAGTTATCGAAAAAGGATATTCCCCGATCTACAGTGATAGTTTGTCCATTAATGGCATCACAATAGCCACTACACAGAGCAATAACTGCTTTGGCAACTTCCTCTGGTTCCATCCAATAGTTATCAGGAACGAACTTTTCCACAAATGGCTCTAAATCTTTGCCATAACCAAAAGTATCTTCTAAAGACTTAGTTCTGATACCACGGGAGCGAACTACGTTGATGATGGTGTTTTCAGTTTTTAACCGATAGCTTAAATAACGACATAACACTTCCATCACAGTTTTAGAAGCTGCTACAAAATCATAGCCGTAGGCATAGTGGTTTGGCCCAGTGGAGGACATTCCAATAATGTATCGAGGATATTTACCAAATGTCTCATGGATTTTTTTGGTATAAGCAACCATGGGAAAAGAAGAATAGGAAATACTCTGTTTCAAGCCTTTTAAACTGTAATCTTCAAAGGATTTAATGACAGGAGCTACAGAAACATTACTAATAAAGATATCAATCTGACGACATTGCTCTTTTAGCTGTGTCATTAAGTTTTCCGTATCTTCTTGATTTGCTACATTTGCTTGAATAATGATGGGAGGAATGGCTTGTTTTTGAGTAAAAGCTTGGTTGATTTCCTCCTCATCATGATCTCCCCAACGATAGGTCAAGATACATTTCCCTCCGTATTGTGCAAAAGCAAGTGCTGTTGCTAAGCCAATACCACGTGTTCCCCCAGTAATTAAAATAACTTGTTGAGAAAAATCAAAGAGGGACATTTCTAAGATTCCTTGGGTTTTGCATGTTCTAAAAGTTTATCTACCAATCCATTGATATTTTGGATTTCAGCGAATTCTGGGCGAGGAATCTTAATTTTGAGTTCTCGCATTGCTCCTGAAATAATCTCCACAATGTCTAAACTGGTTGCACCATAATCAGTAAAGCTATCTTCTGGATTCATTTGACCAGGTGCGACTCCATATACAGCTTCGACCAAATGCTTGTCAATTACAGCTAAAATTTCTTCTCTAGTCATAATTCTATTAAATTACTAACGAATAATTCATTTTATACCAAACCTAATTGCTCTCTGTCCATATAAATTCTTTGTAAACCATCTGCAAAATCATAACCTTTATCAGCAATAATGGTTTGCCCACGAATCCCATCCATATAGCCACTACAAAGCATATAGATTAACTTGGCAATTTCTTCAGGAGAAACTTCACATCCGGGTATATCAAATTTGTCAATAAACTCTGACCATTCTTGTCCGAAAGTTGATAATAAAGAATCAGTAATAATGGGGCGAGTACGAACAATATTGAATATTACATCTTGATCAAAAAAGTGATAATTTAGATAACGAACTAAAACTTCCATAAGGGATTTTGTAACTGCTGCAAAATCATAGTTTGTCAGCAAACTATCAGGGCCATGAGAAGATAGTCCTATAACATAATGAGGATAGCTTCCCATGATTTTTTTCATTTGTTTGGGGTATTCAATCATAGGATATGTACTAGATTCAATACTTTCCAATAAGCCCTTTTCTGAATAGTCATCAATATCCTTAATTAAGTTAGCAAAGGAAGCATTAGAAACAAACACATCTATTGCCCCATATTCCTCAAAAACCCCTTGTAAAAGTTCTTCTGTATCTTCTGAGCTAATAATATTAGCTTGTTTGAGATAGGGAATTAATAAATTTTTAGATTTAAACAAATCAATAATTTCATCATCTTCTACACTCCCCCAGCCATAGGTAATTACACATTGCTCTCCTTCTTGGGCAAATCTTAAAGCTGTAGCTAAACCAATACCTTTTGTTCCACCTGTAACCAAAACAATTCTTGGTTTTTTAGTTTTATTGGACATAATTTTCTTCTATTTGTTGTAGAATACTATTTTTATTAAAAGTAAGGCCGTGCATCATTGATTCTATAGTCAGTGTTTCTTCAAAAATCATTCTTTTTCTCAAACTTAAATAACGCTTAAGAATTATCAGAGATTCTCTCGGTTTTTCAGCAATTGCTTGGGCAATTTCAATGGCACGGGGAATAACTTCTGATTTGGGTAAAATAGCATTAAAGCTGCTTTTTCCTTTTAATTCTTTTCCTTTTTTAAATGTCCCAGTGTAGAGCATTTCATGGGCGATCGCAGGAGAGATAAAATATTCTAACATTCTGGTAATACCCATACCGGGAGTAAACCCCATATTCATAAAGGAGCAACCATAGCGACTTTCTTCAGCTAGTATCACGATATCTGCACAGAGTCCCAATGCCAAACCACCTCCGGTTGCATGACCTTCCATCGCTGAGATGACAGGAATAGGAATGTTAAGTAAGGTTTTTGGTAATAAAATATCTACTGGTTTAATTTCCCCATTACAAAGCTGTTTTAAGGTATTCAAATCTGCTCCAGCAGAAAAAATTGAAGCTATTCCACTTAAGATAATAACTTTAACTGTGTCCTTTTCAGAAATAATTTTAATTTTCTGTTCTAAAGTCTTCACAAAACTATGGGAAAGACAGTTTTTCCCTTCTACATCTTGCATACAGATATTAGCTATAGATGTATCAATAAATTTGATTTTTATTAGCTCTTGTTTTTGAGATTCACTATTCATTTTAGTCATCAGTTTCTAAATAATATGCTAAATTTTCTAATCTTTCCCTAATTTCTGTTTGTCTCAGTCTTTCTTGAAGTAAGGACATTCCCCTATTTGTCTGTACAGTTTGATTTTTACCCAAGAGAGATTTTAAGTCTATTACCGATTGTTTTTGACAGGAGTTAAACTGCTTTAGCCAAGAATAAAGACAATTTTCTAAATCTTCTACTGCTATTACTTCATCCACTAACCCAACATTAAGAGCTTCTGATGCTGAATATTTTTTAGCAGAAAAAACCATTTTTTTGATTATCTGTGGTGAAATTCGAGTTAGTAAAGATGATAATATAATTCCTGGCACTAATCCGAATAATCCCTCAGTTAGTTGAAATGAACTACGTTCAGTGGCTAAGACTAAATCACTCGCTGCAACTATCCCTAAGCCTCCTCCCTCAACTGAACCACCTATGATAGAGATAGAAATATAGGGACAATTATGGAGTTTCTCAAGAAAAGACACAAATAGCCTCATTGCCTCAGAAAAGGAGTTTTCATCTTTTTCGGCAATCCAACCAATATCCATCCCTCGACAAAATAGATTGTTTGATCTACTTTTTAAAATAATAAATCTTGTTACGTCTAGATTAATAGTTTCCCATTGTTGATGTAAATCAGATATCGTATTTGGATTTAAGGCAGTTGGTATTTCTATAATATGAATGGCTTTTTCAAGGTTTTTGTTAACTAAATTCATAGTTTCTATAATAATTTTTTGAGCCAGTATAAATTAGTAAATCTTGATTTTGATAATGGGATTCAAATAACCCAGGAATGAGATTGATATCAGGTTTAAAATCGCTATTATTACTCGTTTCAAAACGAATATTTTCAAAAGTCTCATATTCTTTAACAGAAAGAGAAAATCTTGTTTTTAATAAATTATCGAGATCTGCTTTTTGAGTAATCTCCTTTGCTTTATCGCCGATAATACCACTATAAAATTCAGCACAAGAACCAGAGCCATAGGAAAAAATTCCCACGCGATCGCCACTTTTTATATTTTCAGCATGACGGACAAGACTGAGTAGAGCAATGAATATACTTGAACTATAAGTTCCTCCTATTTTTTGAGGATAACGGATTGAAGGTAACACTTTAGTATTGAAACTCTTTAAAATTTCATCTTTTGTGTAATCTCCTTCAAGTCGCATTAATTGTTTATGGGAGCGATAACTAATCCCACCAAAGGGAACATGATAAATATTGTAGTTAAAGTAATCCTCAAAATTTATTGCTCCAATATTTTCTACATAGTTTTCATAGGAATTAATTAGTCCTTCCATATAGGAGAACAAACTGGTTTCACTATTGCTTGCTTCAACCCAAGGAAGCGGTCTAATTACATCAGAAACTTCCTCAGAATAGACACCGTATTTTTCTGGTTCAATTACTAAAAGATCAGGTTGTTGAGAAACCAAGATAGCTGTTGCACCTGCACCTCCCACATATTCCCAAGGTTTATTCAAAACGTGTAAGCTATGATCTGTAGTAATAACTAATGCTTTCTGGTTAGGTTTAGCAAAATCTGAATTAATCCAAGATAATGCCATTTTTAGAGCAGCAGTGCCACTATAACAAGCTGCTTTTACTTCAAAATGCCGACAATAACTAGGCAATTCGAGAAAGCGATGTACCCATGAACTTAAGGATTTTTCCAAATCAAGACCAGTTTCAGTAGCAACAATCAGTAATCCTATAGATTGTTTGTCTGCTTCTGTTAGCATCGGTTTTGCTGCATTGATAGCCATAGTCACTGGGTCTTCCCAAACGGGAATTACCCCTCTTTCATAGACCATCAATTCAGTTTTCATGTGGTTGACATCGTACCCTCTTTCATTAGCCAATAGAGATAAATCTAATTTAGTTTGTGTGGGATAAACTCTAATTTTTTCAATGCCAAAACTGTTTAACCTGCCCAATCTAAACCTCCTGTAACTGATATAACTTGTCCATTAATAAAACTTGCTTCATCAGAGGCTAAAAACATTACAACTGCCGAAAGCTCTTCTAATTTTCCCATGCGTTTTAAGGCGCAATGTTGCACCCAAGATTTTTTTAACTTATCACTCATAGTTTGTTGAGTCATATTAGTATCATAAAATCCGGGGACAACTACATTGCTAGTTATTCCTTTCTGTCCATATTCTTTGGCGATCGCTCCTGATAAACCAACTAATCCAGCTTTACTAGCACTATAATTTGCCTGCCCAGATATTCCATCTTTCGCAATGGAAGAAATAGTAATAAATCTTCCTTTTTTTTGAGCAAGAAAAACAGGTAAAAATTGCCTTGTTACATAAAAAGCACCAGTTAAATTAGTATTTAAAACATTATGCCATTCTCCATCACTCATATTAAATAAGAGGTTATTTTTATTAATGCCAGCGTTATTAATTACTACATCTACACCATCAAAATCATCTATTACTCGATCTACAACTTCTGTAACTTGTTCAGACTGACTGACATCAAGTTGATATGCTTTACAGATATAATCTGGTGCAATTTCTTGAGCTTTTTTAAGCAAAAAATCTACATCTGTTTGGGGATTAACATAGGTAAAAGCAACATCATAACCCTTTTTTAAAGCAGTAGTCATAATATTATGACCAATGCCCCGTGAGCCTCCAGTAATAAACATTTTCATGCTTTTATACTCCATCAAACCTTTTAATTAAATTAATACTATTTAAACCACCAAAACCAAATGAATTTTTCATCATTAAGTTGATTCTATGTTCGATTACTTTTCCTCGACAAACATCAAGATCAATTTCTGGATCAATATTTTCAATATTAATAGATGGATGTAATTTTCCTCGCTGCATTTGTAAAATAGCGGCGACAGTTTCTACTGTTGCCGCAGCCCAACAAGTATGCCCTAACATTGATTTTGGAGCATTAATTTTTAACTTATAAGCATGATCTCCAAATACTTCCTTAATAGATTTAATTTCTACCAAATCTCCTAAAGGTGTTGAGGTAGCATGGGCATTAATATAATCAATGTCTTGGGGTTTAACATTACATTTATCAAGCAAACGTCTCATTAAATTAGCTTGACCTTTTTGAGATGGTTGAGGTAAATGATTTCCATCAGCAGACGATTCTACACCTAATATTTCAGCATATATTTTTGCTCCTCTGTTTTGAGCATGCTCCAAATCTTCTAAAATCAGAGTGGCTGCACCATGAGAGGGTACAAAGCCTTCTCTGCGTTGGTCATAAGGACGACTGGCTCGATCAGGAACATCATTAAATGATTGATAGGTAATTGCTCCCATTAATGCCATTCCTTGTAGATCCAATGGTGAAAAATCCAATATTGGTGCAACCACTGCTGCTACGGAAAGATTATGATGTTGAATCTCATCCACAGCACTCCTCAATGCCACATTACCACTAGCACAAGCACCACCAACAGTATAAGCAGGACCATGTAATTGTAAAACTTCAGTAATTGAACCTGCATTACTGGTATCTAAAGCATGTAGAGAAAATAAGCCATCAATAAAATCAGGTTCTTCATTAAAAATTTCATGGTTTTGGAAGATATATTTTTGAGTTAAATTATGACCAGCAACAACTGTAGCTATATTATTATCTTCATCAATATTATTTAATAATTGGGCATCTAAAAATCCATCCACTGCTACTAATAAAGAAAGGGAGATAGATTGAGGAACTTTTTTGATTAGTTTATTTAATCTTTTATAGGTTTCTAGTGGTATTCTCTCCTCAAAAAATGACATTTTTTGTTCAATATTGTAATCACCTAAATCACCACCAAATTTTCCATAAACTCTATGAGTATTAATAGATTTCCAAGCGGTTATAGCAGACTTTCCTCGTAATAAATTATCTAAAAAAGTATCTAAGGTATCACCAATAGGTGTGTTAATTGCCATTCCTGTTACAACCACTCGTTTACTCATCAAAATACACCTCTAATAAACTTAAAGAACAAATTTTGTTATTTTTGAGAATTTGGCTAGCAATTATTCCCATAAAATCATCTTTTTCAATCATCTTGACTAAAATTGTTAAATTGTCATTTGGCAAAACTGGACTCATAAAAAGTGCATGGTGGACTTTTGTGAAGAGACCTTTAATTGGTTTAGAGTATTCAGTAATCTCACAGGAATTATTTGCCAAAAAATGTGCCAAGCATAAACCTGATTGTCCCATTATTTCAAGTTGAAGGACACCAGGATAAACTGGATTATTAGGAAAATGTCCTTCAAATACTGGATTATTAGGGTCAATATACCGTTCTACTTCAATTGCTTTTTCATCAAGATTTATCTTGGTAAGATTATCAATCATCAAAAAAGGATGACGATGAGGAATAATCCGTTGAATATCCTTTCGATTGTAGTCTACTAAGGTTGTGCTTTTTTTAGGGACTAAAATAGGTTGTTTTTTAATTTTTTTAATCAGATTTTCATATTGCCACATTAATATTTATCCTGTATGTATTTGTCAAAATCTGAGTATATTGAGTTTGGTTAAGTTTATTTTCATGATTATTAAGACAAATTTCCTTAATGTCATAACCAAGAATATAATTTGCTTGGTTAACAAATTTGGGAAAGGCATCAAACAAATCAATCCCCATTCCTTGTTTTTGAGAACCTTGTCCTGGAAACATACAAACGATCTTTTTCATTACCTTACCTTACCTTCCTTTACTGATTCGGCTTTCGCAACTCCCAGGGAAATAAACAAAAATCTGAAAATGTTTTCATAAAAGAGCAAAACTAATTACTTCAAAGCTAAAGCAAGCTTACAAGCTTTCGGAGATTGCGAATTTGGAGAGCGATCGCCTTAATCCCTTCCACCATTTTGATCAATGTTGAGCAAGATTGAACTGATACACGGTTTCACAACTCACCTGAGAGTTGCCAAATACTACGGTTATCCCAGAATCGTTACCCAACATATATTTGACAAGTTCTGCCTTAGCATCTGGCGTTAACTTGTCGATGATTTTTTTTGACTTGTTCTGGGCTGGTTGCTTCGGGTTTACTTTCTTCCACAGCATCTAAGTAATTATAGCCATTCAATCAATCCATCATAATACTTTAACTAAGTTACGACTCAAGTAGGCTCGGTCAATGTGTAGTTCTGCCAGTTGAGCATTTTGGTAATGGGTAGGAGGATAAGGGGAGAATAACGTACAAGCTACATTGATATTTGAGTATTAAAACCTATAACTTTTTGTTGCAAACTGCTAAACACCCATTAAACAACAGGCGTTTTATGTCATGATTGCAAAGTAAAATAACTATGCTTTAGCTAATAGGGAATCTTTCATGGCTCTCCGTCTAGGTGATACAGTACCCAACTTTACCCAAGCCTCTAGCACAGGCGACATTAATTTTTATGATTGGGCAGGTGACAGCTGG
>JAAUYH010117391.1_pt1 | contig 10416 bp, 7 predicted proteins | sample 7278061 | NCBI WGS metagenome assembly JAAUYH01 (sample SAMN14350203, study PRJNA611818) | marine sediment metagenome | isolation source: surface marine sediment (0.6m) | place: French Polynesia: Moorea | collected 2018-08 | reverse complement strand
TTTGGTATTCGATCCGGACCGAAGCACTTTCCAATTTCCTCTGCCATGAATCCTCTTTCTGCGCGAATTCCAGAATATTTTCCATTTAGCGCTGCACATATGAAACGGAACCATGCTAATGCTAGAAGTAAACGTTGTACTTCGAGCTTAAACAAATAGCTCTACCGATTTTATCTGAAGTCATGAAATGCGACAACAATTCTGATTTGATATGAATCTGATTTGAAATGGTCGAAAAAAATATGAAACTTGTTTTCTCGATCGTCGGCAACAGTAATCATATGCAGTTCAGTCATTTAATACCGGCGAAAAACTCGGAATAATCCATTTTTCGAAACTTTCTTACAGATTACTTTGAATTATGTCACGGTTTTACGAAGAAAAGCTCAGAAAATCAGAAAATTTTAGAATATCTCAAGCTGCTTCACTCAGGTTGGTGGTTTTGAATCAAACAGGATGTATTGCTCTCCAGTTTTATCGCAATATTATGGATAATTCGTTGTGACAACTATGAATGTTGAGCCGAATGGAAAAGTTATTTTTATTGGATCTCAATGGGGGAAAGAGTGCGAGAAAATAGTGCTAAGAAGGCGTTACCTAAAATGATCCAAGACATCTAGCTGTTCATCGCCGTATATTTGATTCAACTTGACGAGGCCAGCTGGTAGTGTTGTAATCATTTCATTTGATCTCCTACTAGGCATACAAGTGGCTTGAATCGCTTGCTGGTTACGCTTGGGGCTAAATGATGCTTCAATGAAGCCTGTCGTCCTGTGAGGCTGGATAGTTGATGCGAATATGCGTACCCCGTGTACGAATCCGTTTCCTTGATGTTGTTCAGGCGTAGCAATGGTGAGCTACTGCACTATTTGCCACATCGATTTTATTCCAGTGCCGACGGTTAAATAATCGATTAAAAGCTAGAAACCGAATAATGGTGCTTCATCAACAATTATCTTGGCTGGAAGAATTGCTGCTCAGAAATGGTGAAATTTTCGCAAGCTATATCAATGTATTACGCTGACTTTGCCCTGTTATCTATCTGTTTCAGAGGTTAAAAGGGTATGGCCTCGCGCTGAAAGCACCGTTTTGTTCATTGTAAGAATACGAGCCCAGTTCTACCAGAAACAATTCTGCTTCAGAATTATGAATGCACGCATTCGAAAATCGGCCGTGTGCGCACGGCGAAAGACACTCGCCAGTTTGACAGCGCGAACGAAACAGCATTGAATTAAGCAAGCACAGCGATTAAAATATTAGAGAAAAGATTAAACAGGGGTTGAACGATTGTAGGATTGAAAATTCACCCTAAATTGCAATTGAAATTGCTTGTACTTAAGTAATTTGAAGTCGACTTGCTGCATTTGTCTACTGCGTCGATTTAATCTGGTAGCTATTCCCTTTCGAGTACGTTGAATTTCAGTGATTATAAGTATAAATTTTCGCTCAATTCGTACTACGTATCCATGCTAGATTTCCATTTATGTTAATGTGAGTCTCAGAACTCATTCCTTAAGAAGTCCTCCTTAAAGTACATTGGGGCTCAGTTTGTGTACATCATGGACCGCTTAGTCGGTAGCCGAGTGAGTTTATATGGACTAATCAAGGTTGTGACTGGAAACTGAATAATTGAACTGGAAAATAGCTTAAAGCTTTGCCAGAAATGGTAATTTCAGCGTCAGAAAACGATACTGGAGATAGTTCATTCGTGTGCCAGCGGATGATTCCGGTAATAATTCGTTTCGATGTCGGCAGATCATAGTTAGTATCATCCGCTGAAGGGTATTCTCTGCAAGCTAAATAAAGAGATTAAGAGAATAAAATCCACGATTGTTTACATTGCTGTCATCCACATCACGAAACTAACTTCAAGCACTTTCGTTGGGCAAACCCGTTGTTCCACAATTCTTTATACTTTTTTTCCGCTTTTAGATTACCGTTATCTTGCCTATCATACCAATCGAGCCTACATAAACCTACCGCATTATCGATTTTTAGGTCAGCAGTATACTACTCTGACCCGAATTACTGTGATTTACCTAATTGTAATAGGGTCAACCAAAGGCATTACATTTATAGCACACTTTAGTTTTTATTAAGACTATACTGAATTTAAGCAAACTGAATCCGCGACGTATAAAAGGGTCATTTTGCGGGGTGATTTACTAATTGGACTTACCATTCCCTCTTCATCCCTCATTTCATAGTGAGGTGTCATTGATTTGCACATGCGAATGATACACCATTGTCCTGAATATACTAGATACATACAAATCCTCACGGAAATTTCTCTCCAGTGACCGGAAACAAATTGTCTAAGGGAAAAATTCGATAAGTTTCTTTTCTGAGAACCAGAGCAAATGCCAAAATAGTCCACTTTGAACGAGTCCCCGAAAGCTTTTCCTGTGCTTGTCATAGCAGGATTGAACGACAGCTGTCAGAAACATAGCCTTCGTCAAATACCTATTTCTTTATCAAAACCTTTCGCTACATTTTTTAGACACGAGAAAGTGTGATTAAAAACAAAAAATTTCACTCGCTTTCTTCTGTTCTTCAAAGTAAAACAATGTTTGACATGCCTTCTCTCACTATTGAAATCACCACGGCATTAAGCCATTTGTAGAGTAGATTTTGGGATATCAGAGGGCTATTAAAGAGAACGAACATTTTTTCTTGAGCTCTAGGGGATATGGCTTATAGTTTCATAAAGTTGGCTTGGGTTCAACTTCTTTCCTCCAATTCTCCGGGGTTTAATTCTCCTCTAAACTATCAATTCTGAAATTCGATCATAGGAATTGTGAAAGTTCTTGCTTGCCTTCCGTCCACTCGACCTAGTCACATTAAATTTTATGCAACGTCTTGGACGCGTCGCTAAATAATTCCGCAATGAAACGCATTTTTGTGTGAATAACCGTTGAATGCACATGTTTCATCATTTTCCATGCCCTTTCAAACCTTTGGGGACGATATTGCCATACTAAAATCGTAGAAGCACAGTCAACTGCAAAAAATGCTGGTGAACAGAAACAATTTTATCTGACGGCTGGCAGATGGCTAATGCATCATTAAGACTAATCATTATTTCCATTTTATCAAAGGGCTCGAATGGCTGCAATAGGCTTTTACTTCACGTTATGCCACATATTCAAAATCGATTGATGCCTTCTTGCTATAAGATCGATTTTAAAAAGCTTGTCAATCTTCATAAGTTGAAAGAAGTATTGCTTGAATTGGAAAAATATATTATTGCATCTGCATTAAAATTATTGCTTGTAAAGAAATTGTTCATAAATGCTAATTAGCTGCTGCGGTAATAGGTTGAGAGTAAAAACTTTTAGATTGTTAAGAGTTATAAATGAATTCCTCAATCAGGGTTGTTTGATCTGAATCGAGCACATTACTCGTTGTACTAACGGAAATCAAGTGAAATTTCTAAACTAAAACAATGGCAAGCTTTAATATATTCAAACGCCACCTAAGTTAATTGGCCTTATAAAGCATACGTGCCTTGAATTAACTGGCCAAGTAAGCATCATCAGACTGGATACATATGCGTCTCATTTACATTGGACTGCTCGAATACAATCTTAATTGATTAATTCACCACAGTTGCCGATGTTCCGCGGAAAAACAGTCAACACTATTATTTGATCTATTTATGGTCCTTTTGTGATTGAAACTGCGTGCTCAGCTGCAAATAATTTCCAAATAATTGTTTTAACAATCACGTCAACACAAAGGCATTGTAAAGTGTTGAATTTCTTAGTACGTCGCGTGCTTCTAAAATTATCCTTTCTAACGCCCTCACGACTCGACCAAAGAAGTTCCTAATAGTATGTACCTATATTTGGTATTCGTTACCAACATTTATAGGATAGAGCAGTCAATAGATGTTTGAATACTTCTGTTGATAGATCTATCTTTATGTCGAACCCAATTTCTCGTAGTATTGAACTTGCGTGAAGTAATTAGGCTTCTAACCCAGCAAGATCAATAGGCAAATTTTGATGGATCATGCAATGTCATGCGAGAACTAAAGTAGTAAATGCCAAAGATGGATGTGAAAATCGGTAACGCGAAAAAGAAATAGGATCAAAAACTCTGTCCGTTTGCGATATGAACGTGCCCATGCTGTTTACTTGAAGCCATGTCTGGTAGGTTCGTAGAAAAATAATATAGTTAAATACTGATTCTTTGCCGCTTCCTTTAGTTCATAACTGATATCTATGATAATTATACCATTTTTCGGTGCCATTAGTAATCAATTAAGCCAAATAAGAGCACTTATACAGCTCACTGCCACTGATTTTTCGTTAACTGATTTTACCTTTTTATCTTTGCTTCGAAGAGTGCAACTACATATGAGCCGCTATTTCTCTTTTCCAAACGGGAAAATACTTGTATTGTTTCCATAACGATAATCTCAGAACAACTGTTAGTTTTTGCTTCTCAACTTATTTTGTTGACATTTAATAATATGATATGTACGATTAGTTGATATCTGATTGAATTTCGTGTCTCATACGGTATACAAACACATATTGAACATTGTTGATCAATGTCATCCATAATTCAAGACACCATGAGCTGCTTGAGTATCAGCAGTAAAATTCGTTCAATTTGGGCCCTCCTGAACTGACCCCACCAATTGTGTTTATCAAGTTCTTTCGTTATAAATATTGCATTTACATAAGGATACAGTTTTTCTATCAATCTTGGCTAATCCAAACAATTAATTTCTACATTTTCAAGAAATCCCTAGTCATGTCTGAGTTCAAAGAATAGTCCTAAACCATATGCAAATAATTAAATACATTCTCTTTGCTCAGGATAAGGAATGATGATTAATGTTATTTGCTTCATCGCCTGCGACTCGCTTCTGGAACATTTATTGTGTCAACGCTCAGCTATCTGGGAACATCGGTTAACTGCAGAAATAACAGTTCGCGCACAGAACTGTACATAGGCTATCGAGTGATACAGTCCTTTCGAAAGGATTAGGCTTTTCGGAGAGAAATCAAATATTGTCGTACCCAAACTATCGTTGAATTTCGCAAATATAGCAACGTATAAATAGGAGTGAGCTTGGAATTGTGAAAAAAGTTGTTTATTGTGTACATTTTTCTCTAGAATATTATTTAATCGATATTCGAAAAGCAAATTCTTAGTCAAAGAAGTAAACTGAGCATTCTTATACGGCACATCTTCGACAGAAGGACCGCAAAGAATAATACAACTGTAAGACTGAAAAAATGAAAGGACACCAAGAAAGATGGCATAAGACTTTGCATGTTCTCAGAAGTTTTTTTAGCCTATCGATAGGTCAAAGGATAGATCAAGTAGAATATTTGCGGAGAGCCGAATATTTAGTTCATTATGTGAAAAATCTAATTATGAATCGGAACCAGTTCAACAATCTGTGATAGTCAGCCGATTCGTACAGGAAACAAATGATTGCTGTATTTGTGAGAAATATTTCTCGAGCATGTCTGTCGGTCAACAATACCTGTGGGCATAAGTCTCCTGCAGGTCGTCAGTATTTTCTCCATTAGTCTTCGATTTCAAAAATAGTCGTGTCCAGGATAGCTGACTCACTGACAAGAAGTGAAGGGCTAGATTCATGAACACTACTTTTTAGATTCGAGCAATCTCGAATAAACTTTTTTGGCATCAGATCTGAAGTGTTTCGCTATTTCCTGGCAAAATTGGATTAGTTTCAGAAAAATTTTAGTGGGCCATAGTCGACTCTATATCTTCGATCGGCTTCTCGAATAGTGCTTCCTTAAAGAAATTCATGCTATAACCGTCTGCTTCGGACTTAAATTGACTGCTAAGAATAGCAAACAGCGAATTCATTTTTCGTTTTTAATAAACTGACTATTTTAATATTGCACGTACATACTAGGCTGAAAAAAAGAGAATAATTGTCGAGCAGATACTCTACTAACGAGGAAGAATAAACGTTCGACTTCTGCGATACTATCTTAACTAAAAATAAAAATGAGCATGTTTTTGTCGACATTAAACTGGACATCTAGTGTTCTGCAGCGTCCATGGAGTTTCTTCATGGAGATTTTGTAGTTCGATTGATTATTTTCGATTTGATAATCATTTTCTGACTAATGCCGTTGTTTATTCGACTTATCGGGTCACGTGAAAATTTTAGTAACGGCAGCTTCTACTGTCTCAAATTCCCAATATATTTAAGATCACGTAAATAACACTCTCATACCTAATAGGACGTTCGGGTAGGCGATGTTTTGTTTCATAGATGAAAAACTGGATGACAAGGGAAGCTATGGTTATCTGAGATCATTTCGGTACGCCAGATTCCGGCATAGAATAAAGTTCAGCAAAGTCAAAGCGGATCCTTTGTCACCTCTGTGAAGATCTGAGTGATTTTACAGTTGCGACATGTACCTTGCTGTATGCCAATTGATAGATCATGATCTAGTTCTATTCTATCCGAATATAGAGCTTGTTATGATAGGTGGCAGCTATAATAATCGTAGACGAAAAGAGCAAACGGTATGATTGATCCCCTCATCGACGCTGTAAATACCCTGCCCGGACGGGCTATGGGCCCAGCAATGATTTGCTGAATACGTCTTTTCCCTAATCTTCCGGTGGATTTACAAGCATAAGTGTATGGAGGGAAATTGCGGTTGGCGAGAATCGGTGGACGTTAGCAACGAAGCAGCGTAACAAATGATAATGGAAAGGTAAAATGACTTAATTGGATAGGCCCAACCAATTAATTTGGTCAACGCTACTTGAAGCGGGTAGCAAGCAAGAAGAATTTGGCATTCTCTCGTGAAAGATACAGGATACATTGTAGGGCTATTTGCATTTCCCGTTAAGGTTGTCTAAGAAGACGTCAAGAAATAGGCGTTGTTGAATTGAATTGGACAAAAGTAAAATGTCAAGAAAACCGTGCCGCAAGAAAGGTACGACTCGTCGTTCGAGAAGGTTCTGTCGTCGCCAGAAATGATGGAAGAAATGAAGAAAAAAATTATCAAAGGGAACCTGACAGGCGCCAAGGATGAAAGCAAGGAAGGTGAATGCGAATTCGCGTTCATGGCACAAGAAGCATCGTAAATTGCGAACAAATGGTTTTTGGGCACGTATTGCTTGAGTCACGTAACAAATAGCAAGGATAGAATGGTGGACTATCGAACTCTGGAAGACCACGAGAAAATCAGTTACACGTCAGAAAGCGGTTGAATGAAAATTGGTGAGGTTTGCGATGTACGCGTGAGGCAAGTAATTGATGACAAAAAGATGACGTTGCTCAAGTATGTAGTGCATGCACCGTTGAAAAAGGAACAGCATGTCAGCGTTAAAGTTTTATGCGAAGGTGTCGGATCTAAGATGGTCGCCGCGGCAAGACTGTCGTGCATGGTGACAGCAGAGACACGTGAATATCAGAGTTGACTGGAATGAAAACGACGTCAAGTGGAGGACCGAAAGTTGAGTTCTTCAGTACAATCGAAGGTGAGTAAATTAATTTCGCACATTGGCGAACGTGCCACCCGGCGGTAAGCACGTTATGCAAAATGCAAGAGACCAAAACGGTCCAGAGTTTTGACCGGGTGATGTCGACGGAGAATGTCGACAATATATGTAAGGCGTGTGTGGATGATGAGGTGGTGTAAAAGCCACAACCTTGACGACAGTAGAGCAAAGAAAGAATGCTTGGAATAGTGCGCACAGATTTGAGCAGCACGATTGACCTGCCCGGCATGCATGGTGAAAAGTATACAAAACTCCAGGTCGATGATTTCAGTGGTGCTATGTTTCTTTCTACAACGGTGGCCGAAGACGCTGTAGGCGATACAATCGAAAAGATGGTACTGCATGCACTGAATTTGAAGGAATGAATGCGAGAATAATTCGTCCAAACGGTGCCAAGGAGTTGAAGCTTGTTTCTAAGGAGTTCCGTCATTAGAATTGAATATTAATTAAGCACATCCCGCCACACGCAGCGCAAAGCAAAAGACGTGCGGAAAGACCGAACCGTACCCGGCTTGAGAAGTCCCATACAATCTGAGTGAACTCAACATGATGTGTACATCTCTTAGATACAAAAAAATTTGACCTGAAGCGCTGCGCTACGTCTTGTATGTACACAAGAGGACGTTAACGAGAAATAATCGTGCTAATGAACGAAAGAATAATTCATATGAGCATACCACACAACAAGAACCAACCTATCAAATCGAGGCATATAAGAGACACGAGTGACGGTTCAAAACATGACCAAATGAGAATGGCAAGACTGATGCCAAAGTGTGGGATCATATCCATTTTAGATAAACAGCTGAAGATGCATACTGTTCGTACGTACCAGAATTTAGTCGTGTGTTTGTGGGAGAGACTCCAGATTAATCGAAAAATTGTACCGTCTTGTGAACAAGGTGCCATTGAGCATGGAAAATTAGGCATGCGATGAAAGCGTTATTGTTGATAACAGGCAAGAAAGTGTGGTAGCTGCAGAAGAATTTGACGATAGTCAGGATGATGCCGTCGAATACGACGATAATGATGGCGACGTATGTGGTACCCCACATTGAGATTCGACAAGATTGCCATGGATAAGCGGTGAGCAAGATGACACACGTGTATATGTCTACAAAAAAGAAGAAACTGATTCTGGTTGGTGGCAAAAATTCGAAAATCGGGCGTCCGAAACGAAGGCCAATTCGACCTCAACTATATGGTGACTTTGTAAACTTTGCTATCCTGAAAACGGAAGCAATCACAGGAAATACCAGCGGCAAGGGACAAATATGTGTAAAAGATGCTATGGAAATAAATAACAGCGTGGATTGAGCAGATTCTATGTCGGATGAATAAAAGTCACTCTTCAACGACAATGTGCTCAACGTCGTAAAGGAAAATAAAGGTCGTAGGTTGGTTGCATCTAGATAGGTATTAGGCATGAGGAAAGATTCGGATGGACTAGTAGGAGTACGCCACAAGTCAAGATTAGCGATGAAAGGTTATTTTCAAACGACTGAGATTGATTGCGATGAGGTTCACTTTGCAACGACGAAGAGCAATAGGAAGAGAGATACAGGACGCGAACAACCTGTTATACCGTGAATTAGATGGTTATTTTATATACCTTGAATGCGCATCACGCCTCGAGATCAAGTATGGTGTATCTTATCCCGCACTGTACTTCGCATTTTATAGACAAGAATATAGGCTTTATGCGAAACGCGTGGCTACAGGGCGAGCATAAAATACATTACACATTTCGCAAGATTGCTAGCCTAACATTTAAGGAGTGTGCATTTCATAATTTATATAGCCTTATAGAGTAAGTTATTAAGTTTCATTACAGTAATATAAATGTTCTATACGACCAACATTTTCTTTAATAATTGCATCCAAACGATTTCTAAGTTTTCCGCACTTTGTTAATCATTTCTTGTGCTATACTTCTTATTGCTGGCGCTATTCTTCTTTCGAGCTGAGTCATGTTATTGGCAGGAGTCTTGAACACCCTATTCTTAACATATCTCCAGATAAAAACGTCAGGCGGAGTAAGATCAGGTGATCTAGCGGGCCAGTTTTCCGGGCCATACTTTTCTATCCAGTTTTCTCAAAAAAATGTCTCTTAAAAGATCACGGGGGTCATGACTTGTGTGTGGTGCTGGAATAATGCACTTTCAGGGAAGTTTTCATATTCTTTTCTCACGTATATGTCCAATAATTCACAATAATCTTCTTTTTTCACTGTTTTATTGTCAAATTAATATGGGTCTGGCTCACCTTCAGAGTGAATAGCACACCAGAATTTCACTTTTCACTATTATTTTCAAGCTCCTGCATCGCTCGTGGATTTTCTGTTCTCTAGATGCGAGTACCTTAAGTTTTCGCAATCTCCGATACATGAAAACCACACTCATCAGAAAAAACTATACGGCATAAAAAATTTACATCTGCAGACATTTTCAGCTTGCACCACTCTGCAAATGTGACTCGATAAACCTTGTAATTGTCACGTAAATGCTGAACTATTGTTATCTTGTACGGGAATATGTGAATGAGAATTCTCAGAATTTTCCGAACTGTCGATTAGGCAATCTATAGATCTTTGTCTGTTTTCCTTATTGATCTTCTAGGATGCCGCCTGAAGTAAACGAGAACCAAATTTAAGGACTGTTCAGTCACCGGAGGTCTCCCATGTCCAGTTCTTTTTTCAACATTTCCTTCCGAATTAGATTTATTCACCCAGCCTAGGATTGTGTTGCGTACTGGTGGCGTTTCTCCGTACTCATTCTGATACCGCCTTCGGGCGGTTGTAATAGACTGCAATTCCATGTACCAGGCTACTCATTTCGCCTTTTCTTGCCTTCTAAACGCCAAAAACTCCATTTTCACGAATTGTCGCATACATTCCTTACC
>JAAUYH010091191.1_pt1 | contig 10416 bp, 9 predicted proteins | sample 7278061 | NCBI WGS metagenome assembly JAAUYH01 (sample SAMN14350203, study PRJNA611818) | marine sediment metagenome | isolation source: surface marine sediment (0.6m) | place: French Polynesia: Moorea | collected 2018-08 | reverse complement strand
TTCAGCTTTTCTAATATACCGAACAAACCATAGTTTTTGGGACTAAGGGAAAAGAATCAGTTTTTATCTTCTCTCCCCATCATCACACACTTCAAGTTACACCATTGTCGCAGTGAAACTTTCTTTACTATCAAAAATTTCAAACACTTTATCCAGTTGAGTTAATTCAAACACCATTCTGACGGAAGGAGGAATGGAGCAAAGACTAAAACGACGTTCTAACTCTTGAGCCAAGTGGAATCCTTTAATTAGAGCCATTAAACCCGCACTATCCATAAACTCTACCGATGCCATATCTACCAATACAGCAGAATCAGTTTGATTCTCTACAGTGTGAGCTAGTTCTTGCCAAAATTCTCCAGCATTGGCTGCACTAACATAACCTTGAGGTTCAAAAGTTACGAATTCAGAATTTAATGTTTGACCACTCATCATTTTTTACCACCCTAGTATAATTACCTAAAAAGTTTTTACTTTAGTACTTATTTTATAGATAATAATCAGTAGTTTAAAGGATATGTACCTTTCGGGTACTAGCTTCATAAAATCTTGATAAAAGTAAGATGAAGATTCAGTATTTTGGTTCACCCCAGATTGAATCAGATTTTGACCACTGACTATTAATTTCTATTTAGACGGAAAATCATTGTTTTATTTCCATAAATTTAGGTTTCAAATCCAGAGGTCTAGAAAAACATACTTACGTTTATAACTAATTATTTTAATTTTGATATCCTCAAAAACACCTAAATTACCTATTACTTTAGTAAAAGTTATCAGGTGTTTTAGTATCATTAGCTTTTAATTATGAAGTTAATTTACATATTATGTTGTATTGCAATTTACTGAAAAATGCTTTATTCAAGACTAAACTAAGTTTGTGAAGATATAGATTAATGCCAAATTAAAATTTTTCCGTTCTTGGCTCCAATTTTTTATCTATTCGCCATTAAGCTATGTTGTTTAACTCGATTAAGGCAGTTTTATCAACTGTTATAGGTAGTTAAACTTGAAATTTATCTTGATTAGTCTGCCAAATTTCTTTGAGAAACCAATTTAAACATTGTCGAGAAAATTTGGTGTTATGGGAGCCACTATGAGGATCAGGGTCTATCTGGCTCAGAATCGGCATGATTTCTGTATCAAAAGCAACTCTAAACAAATCCAAAGGGAAGAGTAGATCTACATTACGATACAAATCAACCAATACAGTTGTAGAGTCGTCGAAAATTTCTAAATTATTTTCATCATCTTGATTCAGAGCAGACATTTGTAATAAGTTACTCAACACGGTAGTGGGAGATGGTCGCGAAACCTGACCATTTCCCACTGTCAGACTATCCTCGGCATCATCTTGACCAAAGGAAACTAAAAATTCCTTGGTTTTCAGATAGAGAGCAATTCCTCTAATCCAGCACATTTGGCGTTGGGGAACAGTTTGAATTATCTCTCCATATAAAATGCCATTGCAATGATCTAGAGCGACAATTTGCCCTGAAGAAAATAATGGTGATGGCTGATTAGAAACAAAATGACTCATCAGAAAAGGAACTGGGTTAAATAAATCCAATAATCTTTAATACAATCCTTATTGTTAATAAGAGGATTCAAAAGATTTTGTTAACCCAGATTTTAGCAAATTGTCAATATCGCTTCTCTTGAATTCAGAATAAGGAATCATTTAGCGTGGGAGAACATCAGGAAATATAGCCAGAGTCTCTGAGCTTACTCATAATTTTACCCACACTCTCTTCTAATTCTTCTAGATCGGTGCGACACTCCACTTCAGGATTTAGAGGAGGTTCATAAGGATCGCTAATGCCAGTAAACTGCTTGATTTCTCCAGCACGAACTTTCTGATAAAGTCCCTTGACATCACGCTTTTCGCACACTTCTATAGGAGCATTAACAAAGACTTCGACAAAATTGCCAATAGCTTCTCTCATCTCATCTCTAATAGCACGATAGGGAGAAATAACCGGTACTAATACTATTACATGATTGCGAACCAACAGTTTGGCAACGAAACCAATTCGGCGAATATTAGTATCACGATCTTCTTTAGAAAATCCCAGTCCTTTGGTTAAGTTTTCCCGAATCTCATCACCATCTAAAACCTCAAGACCATAACCATTAGATTTTAATTCTTTAGTTAAGGCTGTAGCAATGGTACTTTTACCAGCACCACTAAAACCCGTAAACCAAACCGCTACTCCACGTTGTTTCATGTTTTTTTTTAAACTGAATTCGATTCATCTACGTATTCTACTCGCTTAGATTACCAAATTATGTAGGGATAAATTAGCTAAAAACCAGATTAGGTTTAGTCTTGACCTTAATTTTCAAAAGTTTTTATAGTCAAAAACTGAATAAGTTAATTGTGTTCAGTCTGATACTATCTGGAAATAAAAATGACTACAATTTTCAGTAGAAATTAAAATCATGAAAAGACGCAAAATTCTTTCCCATATAGGTGTGGCAGCAACAACCACTACAACCTTAGTAGCGTGCAATTCTAGTCAAGAAACTGGCAGCGTTACAGATAAAAGTTTGCCCAATGTACGATGGCGCATGGTGACTAGTTGGCCTCAATCCTTGGATACAATTTTTGGCGGAGCCCAACTAGTATGCGATCGCGTCAAAGCCATGACTGGCGGTAGATTTACTATCGAACCCTATGCAGCAGGAGAAATTGTCCCAGGTTTAGAAGTATTGGATGCAGTGCAAAATGGCACGGTAGAATGCGGACATACTGCTAGTTACTACTATGTCGGTAAAAACCCTGCCCTAGCTTTTGGCACATCTATGCCTTTTGGTTTAACAGCACAGCAGCAAAATGCTTGGTTTTATCATGGAGGAGGATTGGGCACCATGCATAAGCTATATTCAGATTTTAATGTGATTAACTTTCCTGCGGGCAATACAGGGGCGCAAATGGGAGGCTGGTTTAAAAAAGAAGTGCGATCTTTAAGCGACCTCAATGGCTTAAAAATGCGGATTCCAGGCTTAGGAGGTAAGGTAATGTCTCGACTGGGAGTTAATGTACAAGTTTTGCCAGGGGGAGAAGTTTTCTTAGCATTAGACAGAGGGGCAATTGATGCTGCTGAATGGGTGGGTCCCTACGACGATGAAAAACTAGGCTTAAACAAAGCTGCACCCTACTATTACTATCCTGGTTGGTGGGAACCTGGAGCAACTCTAGAAATACAGATTAACAAGTCTCAATGGGATAAATTGCCCCAAGAGTATCGAGAAGTAATCCAAACTGCTGCCATGGAAGCTAACTTGAATATGCTTGCTCAATATGATGCTTTAAATCGCAATGCTTTACAAAGTCTCATTACTAACGGTACAAAGTTAACTCCCTACAGCAAAGAAATTTTGCAAGCAGCACAAAAAGCAGCATTAGATATTTATGAGGAAAACGCCAGTAAAGATACTACTTTTAAAGAGATATATGAAGAGTGGAATGAGTTTCGCTCTCTAATTTCTCAGTGGAACAAAATTAATGAATTGAGCTTTGCTAATTTTATTTCTTAATGAAAATATAGTTTTTCTGGCATTGGTGAGGTGCATTCAAATTCTGGTTTTTTATTGATTATTGATTCGATGTACCTCACTCATTTTTTATTTTTCTTTTATAAACTCCAGTATCTACTTTTTCAAGAATTCCTTGTATAAACCAACTATTAGTAGCTAGTTAGTATTTGATAGTTTTGCTATGCTCAAATTAAAAGTGATTACTTGTTGGTAACTGCTATGGAAGCGATGATTTTAGAGAAGGCAGGTCAGCCATTACGAGCAGTAGAACTACCAGTACCTAAACCACAGCCTGAACAAGTACTATTAAAAGTTCATGTTTGTGGGGTATGTCGAACCGATTTACATATTATCGATGGTGAACTCGCTCAACCCAAACTGCCTCTGATATTAGGACATCAAATTGTCGGAACCGTAATCGAAACTGGTAATAAAGCAACTAAATTCTCCTTGGGAACTCGCGTTGGAGTTCCTTGGTTAGGTCATACTTGCAATTGTTGTCCCTATTGTTTGGCTGGTCGCGAAAATTTATGCGATCGCGCTTTATTTACAGGCTATGATCTTAATGGGGGTTATGCTGAATATGCTGTTGCGGACGAAAATTTCTGCTTTCCCATTCCTGAAGGTTATCCCAACTTACAAGCAGCACCATTACTTTGTGCAGGATTGATTGGCTATCGCTCCTATCGTATGACAAAAGATGCAAAACGCATTGGTTTTTACGGCTTTGGGGCAGCAGCTCATATTTTAATTCAGGTGGCAAAATATCAAGGTAAACAGGTATATGCTTTTACTCGTGCTGGAGATAGTCAAGGACAACAGTTTGCTCTAAATCTTGGCGCAGTTTGGGCTGGGGGTTCTGAAAAATTACCACCAGATATATTAGACGCAGCAATTATCTTTGCTCCTGTAGGGAAACTAGTCCCCGCAGCTTTAAAAGCCGTTGCTAAGGGTGGAACAGTGGTATGTGCTGGTATTCATATGAGTGATATCCCTAGTTTCCCTTATGAAATTTTGTGGGGAGAACGAGTGTTATGCTCTGTTGCGAATCTAACCCGTCGAGATGGATCAGATTTTTTGGCTTTAGCACCACAAATTCCGATTCAAACGGAAGTTACTTCTTTTACTTTATCTGAAGCTAATGAAGCCTTGAATGCTTTGCGAACTGGCAAGATTAAGGGGGCAGTAGTACTAGAGATCCCTTTTTAAAATCAATCAAGTTCAAAATAAAACTAAGCTGTTTTTCATAGAGTTTATTTTCATTTCAATAGTTCGGAGCATGACTAATATGTATATAGTCATGTCTCCTAATTTCTTCTTTGGTCTTTGTACCAAAATTAATGATGTTAACTTGTTGGCTTAAAAACCAGAATTTTTCTGGGTTTTTTGTTCCCCTCTATAAGCAAAAATTTCAAAAATCATGGCACCACCTAATACGATAGTAAAAAACAAAATTGCCAAAAGTATCAATCCATTCATCAGTCCTACTCCCTCTATTAAATTTATGTTTAGTAATTAGCTAAAAATTTTTAATCAAGATCAAATAATACGATGGTCAGCTTATTTAGCCAACTATTTTTAATACTTGTTAACTACTGGTTGTTTAAAGTGTAAATTTCAGGAATTTTTTACCGACGAGACATTAAGTATTGTCTTCAAGATTGTTAATGATCGCGATCGCGCAGCGCCTGCTTTCAGCAGACCACCCAGTGCCAGCCTTCGGCTGATCGCAAATTCAAGCTCCATAGAATATTTTTATTGTTTTTATGAGGAAAGATATAAATTAACTTTTCTGGTAGTCACTGCAAACTGATTGCGTTGATTTTATAGTCAATTTTAGCTATGTTAGTCAGATAATGTATTAGACTCTCTATCTCATATATAATAGGGGATTTGGGAAACAGAAGTTACGCGATCGCTATAATAAGAAGAAGTTTTATTCTATTACTCAATCAAAAAAATGCTATTTTTTCTGGCTCATTAGTGCAGAGATGAATTTTCTATCCCCATCTATTCTCATTAACTAAACCTTCATGAGAATGATTGAGCTGATACCCTGTCGGGGCGACAGATTTTCCTATTTAGCCGATTTCTACCGTACTTCATTTGTGGGGCTGCTAGATGTGGGTTTAATTACTGTTTCCATTTCTAAAAGTGGTTAATTGAAGCAACCCAGTCAGTTTGTAGAGACTACCTGAGTTTTGGTAATTATTAGTATCATTAATAGCATAGAGTTTAAGGAGAGAAAGCTATGTTTAGATCGTGGAGTAAAAAAGCTCTCCAGCTAATCATCCTAGCCTTAATTATCATCCAACTCAGTTTTAATAGTGTTTTAGCACAAGAGATTTCATCTCCTAATGCTAATACTTCTCCATCTTCCAATGTAGATAATACTAGTCGAGTCGAAAAACCTTTTTCCACTTCTTCAACTGAGGACAATAGAAAAGTTGCTCCTAGTAATAAACGTCAACCAAGTTCCAGAGAGTCATCGGTTCGTAAGAATTCATCTCGACCACAAGATCCTTACGAAAAATATTATGACGCTATCAAGAAATTTAATGATGAACTCTATGGAGAACAAGGCTAAGACTTTTATTGGAGATTAAGACTAATCTACCAAAGAACAAGTTAAAGCGATCGCATTTCTTCTAGGGGCAAAGCTGTTACAGAACAAGGTGAGTTACCATTTGCACCTACTTCAAACTGAGTCATCATGGAATGATCTTCATGAACTAGATTATGACAGTGCATCATAAACTTACCTTGTATATAGTCTCCACCGCGCCGACCAAACTCGGCAATCACTTTGACTGTCTCAAAATGATCGACTTGAAAAACGTCTTTCCAACCTCGTTCGTAAGCAACAGGTGGTCTTCCATTACGCTCAAGAATTTGCCAGTCAACAAAATGAATATGTACAGGGTGCATCCATCCACCATTATTAGTTAGCTCCCAAACTTCGATGTCCCCTGGTTGGGGATTAGCATCAACGCGGTCTTTATCCCAAGGTTTGTTATTGATTAGCCATTGGGTTGAAGTACGCTCAAAGCGGAATTTTCTGGTTCTAACTGCTTGATTCGGGTCGAGTCTTCTAATAGGACGTAATTGGTCAGGAAGTGAACTATCATCAGGCTCATCTTCCTCAATATCAAAACGCATAAGAGTTTGTAAGCGAGCATCCGAATCAATATTGCTACTATTTTGGAGTTCAGGATTACGTAAAAATAGTTTAGTCCCAGGGGAATAGCGAGAAAAGTCAATTACAAATTCATATCTTTCTGCTGGTGCAATGGATAGAGCTTGCAGAGGGGATTTTAGTTCTATAGGAGCATCGAGTAACCCACAGTCACTAGCAATCACATATAATTTTTCTCCTATAGTTAAACCATTTTCTTTTTGGCTCAGAACTAGTTGATAAAGGCGAGAAGTTGAAGCATTCAAAACTCGGAAACGATACTTGCGTCTAGCCACCTTCATGTAGGGCCAAGGAACTCCATTGACTAAGCTTACATCTCCGTAAAGACTTCTGCGTCCTCGATTGTTGAAAATTAATGAACCATCATCTGCTAATCTCAAGTCTTGGAGAATCAATGGAACATCGTATTTTCCTTTGGGTAAATTAAATTGACGTTCTTCTTCATCTTCAACAATATACATACCTGCTAGACCCATATACACATTACGGGAGGTTCTATCGATAGCATGGTCGTGATACCAAATAGTAGCAGCACGGTCATTGGGATAGAAGTAATCCTTGAATTGTCCAGGACAAATTAAATCTTCGGCATACCCATCATATTCAGGTAAGGAAGCCATACCGTGTAAGTGAACAGAGGTATTAATCGGAATTTCCATTCCCTTTTCTGTGGTATTCCCTAGCTTATTGATGAAGCGAACTAGAGTGTCTCGACCTTGATCTTCATCTCGAAAACCTCCTCTCTGGCGGATTAGAGGTCCAGGTAACTCCCCGTTATAACTCCAGATTTCTGTCTTCAGTCCAGGTATAATTTCAACTTCAGCCTTCTTCATCGTAATTTCGTAACAGTCAAGAGGACGTTTCCCCTGTTCGTATTTTCGTACGGGTTGAAGCAGAGATGGTCTTTTGAAAGGACGTTGAAAACGAGGAATTTGGTGACTTAATTCTTCCTGATTAAAAGTCGGAGAACTCAAATCAATTCTGTCGCAATTAGAACAATCAGAACTGGTTTCAGCTAAAGCGGAATTGGTTAACTCAAAAGGAAGTGCTAAACTTCCTACACCAGTCAATCCTAATTTAATGGCTTCTCTTCTGGTTAGTTTCATGGAATTTTTTCCTTTTCATCAACAATTGAGGCGAGATGAAAATCTAGGAAAAAGCTGCTTACTTAAAAATTTGGCTCTAGTTCGATTCTTTACTTTTTTTAGACTTAACATCTCCTATCTATTAATTAACACGACTTTACTAAATTCAGATTGAAATCAATAAAAAAGTTATTTTAAGTAGGCTGAATAGTGTATATGTAAGACGATGTTATCGATCCCAGTATTAATTTAGTATTAGTTTTTATAACATGAACCCAAATAACAGCTAAACTCTCTGCCTTCTGGCTAGTGCATTTGCGATCGCGCAGCGCCTCACTTCGTGAGATCGCATTTTTAATCAAGAATATTTCTGATTAATTCTACTATTAAAGAAAAACTCTAAAATTCAGCGTATTTTATCGAGCCGAGTCTATATTGAAATAGATTGATATTTTTATCCTAGAATTAGACATCAGACTATATTTCCCAGCTTAATTATGATTTCTGCTGTTGATAATTTAGTTATAAAGTTTTACGACAGGTTATTTACCAGTATCTTTTCCAATCCTTTTAAAGAGAATATAGGCGATGATCTCCGTACAAGCAACCCAGTCATTCGTCAGGTGCAAGAAGCAGCCGACGCAGCCTATAGGTCTTTGACTCGTTTCTTTGAATACCAAAAGCTTACAGAGTTACAAGCAAAAGCTATTTTAGATTGCTTTGAGCAAATAGCAGATTTAATAACTATTGAGGATGTAGCTAATTCCAACATTCCTACAGAAGAAATTGTTGAAGATTTATTAACTAAATTACCTTGTCCTGAATCATTACAAGAAACCCACGCAGCAGTATATAGACTGGCTTTACACACCATTATTCAAGTATTGATGCAAGTAGCACAGATAATGGCAGAGTGGCAAAAGCTCAACTTTGCCCAAACCTTTAAATTAATCCGCATTGTTATTAATAAACTCAACGAAATCAGTCGTAAAGTGTTCATTCTCAAGTTACTCAAGATGTAGTTAAAGTACTGAAAATTGAAGATCAAAAAATTCATTCGGTTAATTGATTGATTAAATTAGCGAACAGAAGGAACAATCAGCAAAAAAACAACAGAAAACTTTTTGAGTAAATCCTATTTATAGGTTATCAATGTTGAATAGTTAGCATTAAATCGTTAATCTTTCATGTTCAGTGTTTTACAAGAGACTTGGGGTTATAGTGATTTTCGCTATCCCCAAAAAGAGATTATTACTACCTTATTAACTGGCAAGGATACCTTAATAGTAATGCCGACAGGTGGGGGAAAATCACTGTGTTTTCAGTTACCAGCACTGATGCAATCTGGTTTAACTATTGTGATATCTCCTCTGGTAGCGTTGATGGAGAATCAGGTGCAAGATTTACAGCAAAAAAAACTATCAGCGGTATTACTTCATTCTCAACAAAGTAGAAGAGAGCGCAAAAACAACTTAAAAGCAATTTGTCAACAAAAAATAAAATTACTCTATCTATCTCCAGAAACGCTTCTTTCTCCTCCTGTCTGGAGTGTACTTACTCAACCAGAAATCAAAATTAACACTCTTATATTAGATGAGGCTCATTGTTTGGTGCAATGGGGGACTACTTTTCGTCCTTACTATACTCGTTTGGGTGCAATTCGTCCCGCACTTTTGAAAAGTAAACCTTCTGGAACTAAGATTACTATTGCTGCTTTTACGGCTACAGCGGATAAAATTACTCAACAAGCAATCATTAATAGTTTACAACTGAAGCAACCAACAAAGTTTATTCTCAATCCTTATCGGGAGAATATTCAGTTACAGATTAAAACTATTTGGACACCTAGAGGTAGGAAACAAGAGGCTTTAAAGTTTATCAGAAACAAACTCCAACAGTCGGGATTAATCTATGTGCGATCTCGTAAAGAGAGTTCAGATTTAGCGGTATGGTTGCAATCCGAAGGTTTTGTAACTGCACCCTATCATGGTGGTTTGCCTAGTCAGCAAAGAAGAAAAATCGAGCAAGATTGGTTATCAGGAAAACTTCCCTTTGTCATTTGTACCTGTGCTTTTGGCATGGGAATTGATAAAGCCGATTGTCGGTGGGTGTTGCACTTTCACTCACCAGAATTGTTAGCTGAATATATTCAAGAAATCGGCAGAAGTGGTAGAGATGGTAAAGCTGCAGTAGCTTTAACTTTAGTGAGTGAAAAGACGAGATTTTTTAACCCCGAAGATAAACAACGAAGTCAATTTTTTCGTAACCAATTACAGCAACAGTTAAAACAAGCTCAACAGATTATTAATTTTTTACCTGACGATGGAGAAATCGCCACAGTAATTGAAGAATACCCTAATAGCGATATCGCCTTAGCCTTACTTTATAGTATAGGTGCAGTGTCTTATGTGGATCCGTTTCGCTATCAAAAACAAACTTCTCAAATATCCCTGACTCGCTGGTCAAAAATACAACAACATTGGCAAAAACAGATGCAACACTTTTTCTACACTAAGCAATGTCGTTGGCAATTTTTGTTAGCCACGTTTGGGTTTAATGATATTGCTGAAGAATTTTCTTGTGGCAAATGCGATC
>JAAUYH010021366.1_pt1 | contig 10417 bp, 11 predicted proteins | sample 7278061 | NCBI WGS metagenome assembly JAAUYH01 (sample SAMN14350203, study PRJNA611818) | marine sediment metagenome | isolation source: surface marine sediment (0.6m) | place: French Polynesia: Moorea | collected 2018-08 | reverse complement strand
TGTGTTATTATCGCGAGTTGGCATAGTGCAACCAGAAACCATTCAAAAACGATTCGACCATTTGGAAGGAACGGTTTCACCATCAGGAACTTGAAGAGGTTAAGTAGGTAGATTCAGCAAGAGAATCTAGAAAATTATAAAACCTCAATTATGAAAAATATTGACATATAACTTTTGCTTGTAATTTAGTTGTATGTCAATATTTTTATGAATATATTACTTCACCAAACAGACGGTAAGCTCTTAAAAGAGCTAAAATACTAAAGAGAATCTACATTCTGATGCTTTCTCTCATCTTTTTTAGGATTGCTATATTTAACTTAATGCCAGAAACGATTACTATTAATACGGGAACTTTGTGGACACTACTGGTATTGACCAGTGGCTTTTTAATATTAGTTTTTTTTTACTTCCTCGTCTAATTAGTTGGGGAATTACCGCCTTTTCTTCTCCCCAGATTAAAGAAATCTATCAAACAATTATTCCTCCCTATTACAGTCAACTAGGTTTAGTTTCTCTTTTAATTATTAGCGATCTAGTTTTATTGAGTATGGCTAAATCAATTTGGCTGAAATCAATAGAAGTCCCGTTAGGGATTACCGTAGTAATTTTATTAAGCAAGCTGGGGTGTCAAATTTTTCAGCAAATTTTCACTACTTATTTATTAGATGCTGCGGTCAAAAATCGAGGTCGATTTGATAGCGAATTATTAATTATCAGTAAATTTCTAGTTAATACGGCAATTACTTTGGTAATTGTGTTTATCTTTGCCCAAACTCATAATTTTAATTTAGTTGGGCTATTTGCGAGTTTGGGTATTGGGGGATTAGCGATCGCTTTTTCGGCTCAAAAAACTTTGGAACAATTATTAGGGGGTATTGTTATTTATTTAGATCGCCCTTTTGTTGTTGATGATTATATCGGCTTACCAGATGGTACTTTTGGGAAAGTTGAATCTATTGGCTTGCGTTCTACTCGCATCAGAACTTCGGGCAAAGGAACAGTCATTATTGCCCCCAATAGTTCTTTGACCCAAGTAAATATTGAAAACTATACCAGAGCCAAAAAAGTTATTTCTTTAATTTATATAACTTTTTATCAAGCTATACCAGAATCAGAACAAGCCTTTATTAGACAAATTATTTTTGAGAGTACTAAAGATATTTTTGGCGTCGATATTCGCAATACAGAAGTCAAATTTATCGAGCTTGGTCAAGGTAATAAATCAAAGAATACTCAAGTACAAATCAGCTTTTTTATTCTCGGGTCTGGTAAATTATCTATGGACTTAAGACAACAGCTACTAGATATTGCCAAACAAAATCTCTCAAAAGAACTGAAAAAATATGGAGTTGGTTTTGAGTTAGAAGAAAAAACCATCAATATTGATTCACCTATTACTATCTAGTTTTGTCATGAATATTCTAGAGCTTCTAAACTGGTTAAATATTAATATTGACTCCCAGCAAGCCCTAATTAAACTGGGAATCAAAGTAGGTATATTTTTAATATTTATTTTGCTATCGGTGATTCTAGGAAGAGGTACGCCTACCTTAATCAGTTTATTAGTCAGACAATTTGCTCCGAAAAATTTTACTCGAATTTACGAAAATCTACTGTTTCCTTTGGAAGATTTATTTAGAATTGCTGGTAGCTTAATTCTGATTCGACTATCTTTAAACTTCTTGCAGGAATATCAGGGATTATTCAAGTTTTTACAATTCTTTGTTGACTTGGCAGTAATTATAAGTATTGCTTGGTTGGCTTCTCGTTTATTTCGTCAATTTATACTGATTTATGGCATTGACTTGATTAATAAACTAGGACGAGAAGTGGACGAACTATTATTAATCTTAGAAACTATCGCCAATATCATTATTGGCTTTATTGCTGCGGTAGCTTTTGCCCAAAGTCAACAGATAAATTTAGTGGGATTATTAGCTAGTCTGGGTATTGGGGGGCTAGCGATCGCTTTTGCTGCCCAAAAAACCCTAGAACAGTTAATAGGTACAGTAGTTTTATATTTAGACCGTCCCTATCTTCCTGGAGAATATATTCGTTTACCAAGTGGTTTATTTGGCAGAGTCGAATCTATTGGCTTGCGTTCCACTAAAATCCGTACTGCTGCTAAAGGAACCTTGATGATTATTCCCAACTCTACTATGGCTAATTTAGATATTGAAAATGTGAGTCGAGGTAGAAAAGTAATGGTTTTACTTTATCTTAATTTTAATCGTCAATTAAACCAGCAAGAGTTTGCTTTAATCGAGCAGGTCGTCCAACAAAATACTAATTCTTTATTTGGCATCGATCCTGGGAGTACTAAAGTGACTCTAGTAGATTCAGAGAATCATCTTGCGTCTCGTGCCAGAATTACCTTTTTTATCCTGGGTTCTTCAGAAAATTCCCTTCAGTTACGCAAGCGTTTGTTAGAGTTAGCCAATGAAAAAATTTCTCAAAAGCTTAAATCTTTTAACATCGAATTTACGATGGAAGAGCCGACGATATATGTAGATTCTATGATTACTCTTTAATTAGACTGTATTCTAGTGGCTAACGCAATATTTTTAAGCTCCTGGTTTAAAATAGTCCCAAAGACGTTCGCTTAATGAGCAATGGCTGATTCGAGTTTTGCTTCTCAGCAGGACCCCCTAGTTGGAGAACTTATCCCTTTACGTCGTCGGGTCAAATTACAAGTTAGTTATCATGCAGGAGAAAATCCCAGTTTAGTTTTTTTGCATGGAGGGTTGGGAAATCGCTTTAACTGGCGATCGCAATTTGAGTTTTTTTCTCCATCAAGGAAAAACATTGTTAGCTTACGATTTGGCAGGTCACGGACAATCTACCCCCTATCCCCGTTATTCTTTAGGCAGACATCAACGGGATTTGACACGGTTGCTTAAACGCTACCATATTCAAGCTCCGATTCTCTGTTGTCATAGCTACGGTGTCCCACTAGGGTTAGAATGGGCCAGAAAACATCAAGTAAGTGGTTTAGTCTTGATAGCTGGCGGGACTCACAACCTAGCACCTTGGTGGGAAATTCCCTTAATCAAGTTTTTAGCTTGGGGCGGAAGATATCTGTATCATCTTCCTGGAATACAGAATTTAACTAATCGTTTATCTAGCGATCATGCTACCGAAAAACTAACACAGTTTTTTGCCGAAAGTCCTGTACCTACTGAATCAGAACCCTATGAAGCTTTAGAGATCTTTTGGGGATATAACTTTTGGCAACGCCAACGATCCTATCGTAAGTTAAAAATCCCAATTTTGGTGATTAGTGGTGGCAACGATCCTATGTTTACCGAGTCGATGGGAGAAGAATTAGCGGCAAAATTCAATTTCGGGGAGCATCTCCATTTCCCTGAGGCAGGTCATTTATTAATCGCGGAATATCCTAAGATTGTTAATGCCGCGATCGCTAATTTTATCGATAAAATTTAAGATTAATTACGGTCAGAGACCCCGCAGCAAAAGCGATGCCGGGATGGGGGTAGTATTTTGCTAAGGTTATTTAGTTGTTTATGGGGCTATTTTGCTCAGGAACCACTTGATAAACATCAATTTGGAGTCGGACTTGAATATCACTGAGATTCTCTGCCCAAAACTGAGCTATTGGTGTGGCAACATTATATTCCAGCTCCAATCTTTTACCAGGAGAGCAAGTATAGACATTTTGTTCGTCACCACATCGGATTGTCGTATCTCCCGATTGAGAAGTAACTTCAATTTTCGTTGCTGGAGGATCAAGATTCAATTCTGCTCTTCCCTGTCCTAAAACAGTCAAATAATAAGTTTTCACAGGCTTGATTGATTCTTCGACTATCGATGAATTGATTGTTGCTTCTATTGGTTCAGCATTAATGATTGTTGGGGTGATTAACCACAACCACAAACTAACAAAGATTAGTACGAGTTGTTTCATCGGTCTTAAATACTGCAATATTCCCTAAATTTTATAGAAATGACTGACATTAATTTACGGCTGTTGAATATGACTCTACCAAATTGACAATGGTGAATATCAAAATTAAACTATCTTCTCTATCTAAAGGATGAGTAATTACTAAAAAAATTTATTCCTTTCGGTGGTTAATGATTTAATTCCTAGGAAAGATTAAATATTTTGTTATTTAATCTTTAATAATTGGTGTGATCTTTTTTGATAGAAAATCATATTTACTTTAAGTAAAAAAAGCCAAAATAAAAACTGGCATAGCCTAAAAAATAAGCAAAAAAATATTGCTATAAATTTAATTATGAGATTGCAAATAAACTTGATTTAACCCAAGCAATCAAAGCAATAAAATTAGTAAATAGTCTTTTGTAGGAGTAGATCATATCCATGTTAAGTCAAAAATTATCTCAGTTTATTTCCTTAAGTCAGATCTTGATTATTAGTGCTGGAGCAACTTTAACTCTAAGTAGCCGGGCTAATGCTACAGAACTTGTCAAGCTTCAATACAAAGATAGATCGGCTTTGGTGACAATTAATGACCTTAGTATATTTGCTCGTACTGGTGCAATTCCTCCAAGTATTCAAGACCTATTTGACACTACCGATAAAATCTCTAGTGACATCAGTAACATTCTTAATAAAGAGCTAAAAATTAGCTCCCAATTTATCAATAGCTTTATTGATAGTTCCATCGGAGATTTTGTTCTTGGTGGATTAGATGAAGTTATCAATAACTCTTCTAGTAGTCGAGATCTTACTAACGTGCGCTCTACTTTAGTAGCTGCTTATGAAGACGATAACCGAGTTTCTTTAATTGAATTAATTGAAAGATATCCCCAAAAAGAAGTCCAAGTTAATGTTACTAGTTTAGAAAAAACTTACAACACAGTTAGTGGCATTGTTGAGGATGTATTACCTGCTTTAGAAGTAGCTAAAACCTACGTTCAAGACTTAGTTTGTAACTGTGAAGGACAAATCACACAGTTATCTGAAGATGGTACAGAAATTCTAGTGACAAATAATAACGTTAACTGTCAAAAATCTACTTCTTTAGTTCAGGATTCATCTAAATCTCAGGAAGAAATCATAGCAGAAATTATGGCGAGGAATTCGACAACTTTAGTTACTAATCAATAGTTTTCTTTCATCAGTCGTTCGTTACTATTCTGTCCTAGCAATATTCAAGAAATTATGTGGGGCAATTTATAAATTGTCCCTGCTGACAAAACTAACAAATGACAAAAATGAGATCGTTACAAAATCAAGTTATTTTCCTTCACATTTCAGGTTAAAAATCATGAATTTTGCTTTTCCCTCTTTACGTCGTAAACTATCTGGATTATTGCAAGCCAGTCTCCTACTATTAGCAACAGGGGCAGGGGTATGTATTAAATCAACTGATGCCCTAGCTTCAGAAGAAATTGTTCTTACATACAGTGCCTTAGATCAACCAGTTTTAGTTGAGGATTTAGAAAATTTTGTTGAAACAGGAAAAATGTCTTCTTCCATTCGTTTCTTAATAGGGGTTACTAACCAAGATCCCGAAGATGTCCGTAAAGCTTTAACTCAAGAAATTAGTTTGGATGGTCGATTTGTCTATAAAGTTTTCAAGACCTTACCTGGAGAATACATACTGTTTCAAGCTGGGCAAGTAGTGCACCCTAGATATAAACCCAATCGCGCGATTATTCCTGCTTTAAGAGGTACTTTAATTCTTTCGACTATCGATGATGGCAAAATCACTTTATTGGAATTCTTCCAAAAATATCCCACCAAACAAATGTATATCGATGGGAGGTTACTCAAAAATACTGCTGAAGATGTAATTGGTTTTATTAACAATGCTAAAGAAACCTTAGAAGTTCCGCTAGCAATTGCCAAAGATTTACTAGAAGATATGGTCTGTGAATGTGAGGTAGCTACTTCCACTAGTCCTAGTTTAACTCAGGTAGATGCAATTTCATCTCAGAAATAAGCGGTAATTTAGTTAAACACCAATAGTTCAATGGTTATGATCGACTCCGACAAAAAATCAGGTAAGCTTATAGTCTTTACTCCACAAGAAAAGCTTTTCTTAGAATCTAAACATGATGTTTTATTGCTTTTGCAACATCTAGCAGAATCCCAAGAAACTACAGTAAAGCTAATTCTAGGTCGCCTTTATGATGTCGGAGCAGATAACCTCATAAATCAAAAAATACCTTCTTTTCCTCTAAAAAAAGTCTTGAAAGGTGCTACTAGAATATCTAAGTCAGCTTTTATAATTCTTGCCTTTTATTGGTTTAAAAATAATTGTCCTCAATTAATTGCTGATTGGTTGTTAGAACAAGTTTCTTTTACCCAGACAGAAAATACTACCCAGGAAGTAGTTACAGTTAATCAAACTTCTGTAGAAGCAGAACAATTAGAAGCAGAACAATTAAAGGTTAAGCAACTACGCTCTCAAATTCATGTTCTGAGAAGAGTTGTGATAGGACTAATAGGTATTTTGGGAGGTAGCATGACCTGGATAGCTTATATCAATTCACTTTAACTTTGAGCGGAATAAATTCTACGAAACCACAGGCTATAGTCATCTAATGTGTAGCGTTCATTTAGTAAATTGGTATGACAGCAGCAATCATTAACCAGTATCAGGCTTACCCACTAATATTCCTGCTATCGTCCAAAAATAATTTTCCTGAATTTTTTTCATCCCATTCATCCATAAATTAGGAACCGTACTATGTTTTTTGCTATCAATAATCAGAAAAATAACCTTCAACGTGTATTTACTTTTTCCCAAGCTCTCTTATTGGGAACAGCTGTTAGTTTATTTATTAATACTAACGCTCATGCCACAGACATAGTTGACATCAAATATAAAGAAACAGAAATTTCCATCAAAACTAAAGAATTAAAGAAATTTGCTAATACAGGAGAAATCCCTTCCAGATTACAAAAATTCTTTAACGATACCGAACAAGTACCTGAGTTTTTAAGTAGCTTGTTAACCCAAGAAATTTATATTAGTCGTAGCTTGATCAACGATATTCTTGATAGTCCTACTGGAGAATTTTTCTTGCTCAAACTTAATCAAACTATTGACAATTCTGCCAGTACTGAAGACTTAGAAGCCGTTAAGCAAACAGTGATTAAAGCTTATAACGATGATCGAGAACTTTCAATTTTAGAGTTATTGAGTGAATATCCCAAGCGTCGGTTAAAAGTAGATTTAACTAGCTTGGAAAGCACTTACAATGATGCCAATCAATTTTCCGAAAAAATATTACCCGCTTGGGAAGTAGCTAAATCTTTCTTAGAGGATGTAGTTTGTGATTGCGAAAACTGATTGAGAACAACTGATAAAGAATTATTCTTTTCTCTAGATTCCCTGAAAAAAATTAGTAATTGGAAGTCAAAAATAATCATCAATAATAAGTCACTAAAAGTGGGTTAAGGAGCTCAAAATGACCACCAAAAATCAAAAGTATACGATTGCTGCCCTAGTCAACGTCAAAGACGTACAACAAATTCTTGCTAAATTAGTTAGAGCTGGCTTATCTGAGGAAGAAATTTCTGTAACTGTCAAAGAGCCAAAAGAAAAACTATCAACCTCTTCTACCCATACCCAAAAAAATTATGGTAACTATGCAGGAGCAGGAACCATAAGTGGTGCGGTGAATGGTAGCATTTTAGGAAGTCTTCTCGGTGTGTTAGTGGCAACAGGTTTAGTTGCAATTCCTCTAATTGGTCCAATCATGTTACCGGAAGCGATCCTAACTGTGCTGGCGACAGCTTTGGTGGGAAGTGGAATGGGAATTACCTCTGGAGGAATTTTCGGCTATCTTGTTGGTAGAGGAATTAGCAAGCAACCATTTGATATAACTGATCCTAAACAATCGCAAAATACCTATCTCATCATTATTCAAGGTGATGAATTAGATATCGAAAGCGCTAAGAAAATTTTGAATGAACACCATCAAAAATGGGTAGTGGCAAAAAGGAAAGGATTAGATTCAGTTCCCACTTTAAAAGAAAGCTAATTTAACTAGTAGACTTGTTTGAATTAAGCTCAAAAAATGGGTAAAATCCTTGTCAATCAAGGTATCCAGTGATTTTCAAGCTCAAATATCTGTAAGCCTTATCTGGTAAGCTTTTCAGCAGGTTTAAATTTTATTTCACAACAAGTCTAGTGTTTATCCTTTATCTTATTTATGGCATTCTTGCCTTTTAAGAATTACCCTGAAATGGATATATGATTTTTTTTCACTTCAAAAGATAATCAGGAAAATACTCTTAATTATTCCAGTCTCTAGATTTGTTACTAATTTTTTATTTTGCCTCAATATTTGGAATCTAAGGAAATGAAATTATTTACTTATTTAGTACTCACTCTTTTACTATACGGCAGTATGATTGTGGTTAGATTTAACTCCATAGAAAAGGTGAGCAAAACTAGCTTTAATGCACCTAATTCTATTGAAAATAATGGTATAGTACCAAAAAAATCTACTACTGAAAGAAATCGTCAAGATGCGGTCAGTAATCTTCGCCAAGCTCAGGCTATTGCCGATATTCGTGCTAGAGAACAACATTATCTTTTGTTTGGTAAAGGACAACCAGGTAATAATCAAGATTTACAAAGTGCAGTCCGTAGCAATTTAGAGATTAATCTGCCAACAGCATCCTTAGCAGTTCAAGCAAAAAGTGGTTTAGTAATAGTTGCAGGGACAGTACAAGAGCCACAACATTTAGAAGAAATTGCAAAATTAGCTCAAGAAATTCGTGGAGTTATTCAGGTTAAAGTTAAAGCGATCGCGGTTGAATGGTAATACTTTTGTGAGAAGTACCTAAACATAATTGATTCCCAAGTCTTACTCTCTAAGATTCTTACAGGGCCAGGATTCTTACTTTAAAAATAGTGATTAATTTTGTACAGCTACTTAATTATTGACTAGGGATTTATGATGCACAAATATTTATTGTTATGCTTAATATAGCAATCTTATTTGAATCATGAAAATTTGGGAGGAGGAAAGGCAGAGGATAGAGGGCAGAAGGCAGAAGTTCTTTTCACGAATGATTTAGGATTGCTATAATAGTTAGTTCATTATTATCAATTCCTGCAATTATTAAACGAAACTGGCTCAACTCTCGACAACAGAAAAAAAATTGCTGAGCTAGAAGAACAAATAAATTATCAAAAAAAGGAATTCCTCAGACAATCAGAGCAAAGCCAAGCTCTGAAAGAAAATTATCAAGAAGTACTGCGAGCTTTCTCATTAACTGATTCGATAACCGATTTTTTAAATCAAGAAGCAACTCTAAAATTAGTTACTTACTTATTACAACAAGTTAAAACTAGAATTAGTTATTCTTATTATCTTTCCTTGCGATGGCAATCAAATTACGATTCCTGAAAATTATTTACCATCCGATTATCGACCTGGAAATTTCCATATTTTTTCTGTTAATAATACATCATTAAAAAATAAATTAGATGAATCTTAAAAAACACAAAAATAGCAATCGAGCAACTAAATTATTAGTCATCGGTTGGCGAGAAATTATTGCTTTACCAAATTTAGGTATTAGTCAGATTAAGGCAAAAATTGATACAGGGGCAAGATCTTCTGCTCTACATGCCTTTCATGTGGAAAAATTTCAGCACGATGGACAAGAAATGATTCGCTTTCAGGTTCATCCCTATCAAAGAGATAGTAAGCATACTGTAACCGCAGAAGCTGAATTATTGGAGTATCGAGAAGTTCGCCCATCTAGTGGTAAAGCTCAACTGCGTCCTGTGATCTTGACCAATGTAGAATTAGATAATGTGCAGTGGCAGATTGAGCTTACTCTGACTAATCGCGATGTGATGGGATTTCGGATGTTGCTGGGGAGACAGGCAGTACGCGATCGCTTTCTGGTCGATCCAGGAAAATCATTTCTTCAAAGTGATCAGCATCAAGCAAAATATTAAGAGTCAACAATAATCTAAACAACATGAAAATTGCCATTTTATCTCAAGATTCCAATCTCTACTCAACCAAACGACTCAGAGAAGCAGGGGAAGCCCAAGGACATCATATACGGGTGATTAACTATCTACGCTGCTATATGAATATTACTTCCCACCGACCTGCAGTAGCTTATAATGGAAGACCACTAGAAGATTTTGATGCGATTATTCCTCGCATTGGCGCCTCTAGAACCTTTTATGGTACGGCAGTAGTTCGTCAATTTGAGGTTATGGGAGTTTTTGCGACTAATGAATCTCAGGCAATTTCTCGTTCTCGCGATAAGCTACGCTGTTTGCAAATTCTGGCTAAAGAAGGAGTCGGCTTACCCGTAACAGGATTTGCCCATGCTACCCAGGATATCGATGGTTTAATCGAAACTGTAGGTGGTGCGCCCCTAGTAATTAAGTTCCTCGAAGGGACCCAAGGAATCGGAGTAGTCTTAGCAGAAACTTAT
>JAAUYH010014124.1_pt1 | contig 10417 bp, 9 predicted proteins | sample 7278061 | NCBI WGS metagenome assembly JAAUYH01 (sample SAMN14350203, study PRJNA611818) | marine sediment metagenome | isolation source: surface marine sediment (0.6m) | place: French Polynesia: Moorea | collected 2018-08 | reverse complement strand
GTATGATTGTGGGACCTTCCTCCTTTCCTTCGATTGAAAAAAACATTACATTTGAAAAAAGAACCCGAAACAATTTGTGCAGACGAATATTTCGGATCCATTATCGAATTTAGGTAAGGTTCAAAACATGTAGGGAACACTTTCAGAAGCGACAATGGTTTTAGAAGAATTTGGGAGCTTTAGAGAAAACAACGTAATTCCACATATTGGTTTAGACCGAGTTGCTGAATTTCAGAAAAAAGAGTCATATCAATGATTCGCGAGCCAAGAACTGGACACCTCAATTATAGCTATTGCTAGATGAAACAATGAAGCAAGAAGAATCAAAATACCTTCTCAGCGAAGCTTTATTACGTAGGGACAGAAGATGGAGTATATTTTTCAAATTAGCGCTAGCTATTGTACAGTCGAATAAATCGCAGAAACATTCTTTTTTCCATCAATACGCCGAACTGTAAGTGAGAATAGAGACGGCTGAAACTTTCTGATAGGTTAATTTCTTTCCAATCCATATTCATACCTCAAAGTGAACTATGAATTCACGGCAGAATATGTTGATTGATTGTCCGTTCCGTGCAACATCCACCATTCATGTCAGTTCTGTACAGTTAATGACGGCCATCTATTTGAATTGCAAATACCCGAACCATAATCCTTCATCGGAGAAGGATTCGTATGGTCTGTGCACAATTCGAGTTGGCATTGTTTAACTCACAAAACTTACTATCAAACGTACCGCCAATGGCATTCCTAGCAGTAATCGGGACATCCGTTGTAGTAAATCCAGGAGTCCGACTCGCCACAGAAAGTGTGCGCTTGTTGAGGCGATGGCTGCACTTCGACAGCGAGCAACATGGAATACGTGCGCTCGTCGGTCGTATCATGATTTTTGCCAATGAATGCATCTTGAATCGATACCTCTCTCGCAGTCAATTAATATGTCCTGGCATTCCCTGGTGATGCCACCTCATCTCACGCACAGCCGTGTTAGGAAAACCAGGCAGCTTCGATTCGTTCATCGAGCAATCGAATATCTAGAATATCCCAATTTATATCTCGTATCGAATTGCTTTGCATATATTTTGGTTAGAACTTGTTGCTTGAAAGATATCGGCCACATTATACTCGAGCGGATATTCCGGTAGGGATCGCTCTGCGAATATTGACGTGGTTGCTCTCTGACACCAATCCGCCCATTGTTTGACGGAAATAAAAAGAAATAGACAAGGGATTCAAGCTCGCACACGATCGCATTAGTCCTGAGAGAAATTTCTTTTGCTGTTCAATGCTCTTTCTTAATAACCTCTCGAACACTCATGTTTTATTGTCATGAAGCGGCAGGCATCTCGAAGGTGTTGCGACACAGTACGATCTGTAGCTTGTGACTGGGGTCTTCTATTACGGACATAATTGGCGCTGACGGACACCACGGCCATCGAACAGCAACAATTTTCACGGCGAAAAACAAAGTATGCTAGGTTTCGCGTGAGGAATCATCGGAATGAACGAAGCATTCTAAAACATGGTAAGATTAGTATAGAAGGTACTGTACGGTATTTGCTTGTGCTGTCCACTGTCAATGTAACACGATGCGCGGCTGTCAAGATCGAAGTAGGAGGAAGTTTAACCCTCATAAGGTCTTTCATGCGGAACCTTCTGAGCAATATATTCCAGATTAGAACGGAGGTCGATGACGTTAAGTAAGTAGGAAATATTCAGTGGAATGAGTTCAAGGGGAAACAAGAAAAAGAGTAGGAATTTTGCATTCTGATTTGGTGTTTATGTAGAATCAAAAGCGATATCGACAAGCACTGCATCCGATGGTAATAGACAAACTTGAACGTTAACGAATGTCACGAGGTCGAGGTGGAATGGATGCACGAAAGATGCCTAAATTTCCGAAGAATCAAGGTTTCTACGAAATCAATACGACGTTCAAAAATATATTTCTCGGAACGCGACATTGACTATGGAATGGTTGGTAACAGTAAATCAAAAGGGACTGCTCTAGTATGTGGCCGGCATATTTTTCGTAGGACAGCTTGACGCGGACTTGATTACATCGGAACGATGCATCAGGCGGGGCTCATTTCGCAGCATTAGAAATAATCGCCTAACATTAATTCAAGCGCGTGTTCAACGGTCGGCTACATTTTAGAGGATGTACCAATGCTCAAGAGGAACATTGTCAAATCTCGTACGACTAATGACAGTCTCCATTTCTTCTCTGCTCTTCATATGTCACCACAGATAATTCGTTTTCGTTTTCACGGCTATTGGTCCAACTGTCGTTTCCGATTTCGAGGTAAGATCATGCGCTCCATTTCTTCAGTGTCCTATTGAGTGTAATAGCTGGTCGATCTCATCTACGGGCAGTTTGATACGTTCTATGGCAACGCCACAAATTCAAGGAGAACACCTTGTTTTGAGAATATTGGGCCAGAGTCTGGAGGACGAAATTCGGGGGGAGAACAAAAAGAAGGGTATGTGAGCGAACAGTGAACGTCTCTTCAGGCGCGAGTACACGAAAATACTGGGTCAACATGAAGCATGACGCATTCAGCTTTTGTATACACGTTCGGAGCTATCAAGAAGTATAGTCAGCAACATGTCGTAAGCTTTCCGTGCGCGTCATATGGCGATGGGATATGGATGGCGAGGGCCAGGAGGAAGACATGCAACAAGGTAAACAATACGGGCAATGGGGAGCCCAGTTAGTGAATTTTCATCATCTAATTTGCTCGATACTTTTCGAATGCCTGATAAACAGCAAGACAATATTCTACGTGTTCGTTGCACCACCTCGCGCGCATAACAGCTCACGTTTTCGTCCGTTTCCACTGGACCCGTTTCGCAGCAGCTGATGCGTCGGGAATGGTGAACTACAAGCGCACAGGCGGCGCACGCGCGGGCGGCGCACGCGCAATCGCGGTGACGCCGCGCCAGATATTCGCGCTTCTGTTCATCGTCACGGCGCTGGTGGCGCTGGTGACGCTGCGGCAGACGCAGATCCCGAGGCCGCCGCCGGTGGTGGCCGAGCGCAAGCGTGCGGCGGCGCCGGTCGCCGCCACCGTGCCCGAGAACCGGCCCGACTGGCTGTCGGCGCAGAAGGCGGCGCACGCCACGCCGCCGGCGTGGTGCGCGAGCCTGGTCTCGAGGCCGCGCTCGTTGGGCGCGTGCCGCCGCGCGACGATGAACAGCGTGCTGTGCTCGGACGGCACGTCCACGTTCTTCGGCAGCGACGACCAGGACATGCAGACGTACACCGAGCACTTCCGCTACCTCGACCGGCCCGGCGTGTTCCTCGACATCGCCGCCAACGAGCCCGTGTTCTACAGCAACACCTACTTCTACGAGCAGTGCCTCGGCTGGACCGGGCTCTGCATCGAGGCGCTGCCCCGCTACTTCGACGCGCTCGCCCGCGAGCGCAAGTGCGCGCTGGCCAAGCGCTGCGTCAGCGATTCGACGTTCTCCACGTCGTTCTGGAGTGCCGAAGGGCTGAGCGGCGTCGTCGAGGGCAACAAGAACAACATGGACCTGAACCGGCCCGGCTTCGCGAGAGAGCGCGGACTGAACGTGGGTAAGGTGAACGTGAACTGCAGCCCCACGCGCAACACCCTGGCGCCCTGGGGCTACACCAAAATCGACCTGCTCTCCCTCGACGTCGAGGGCCACGAGCTGCGCGTGCTCAAGGGCATCGATTGGAACGTCACCCACATCAGCGTGATTGTCGTGGAAAGCGATACCCCCGCACTCAGCAAGTTCCTCGCGGAGAAGGGATTCGCGCGTCGATTAAATCCCAACGTCGCTGCAGGGACTGGCAAGATGGTGGTCGACTCGTTGTACGTTCACAAGTCTGTCTCGTGGGGAAAGCCGACCTGATTCCATCGTGGACGCGCTGGTGAATGGGGCAATTTTACTTGACTAAACTAAGTTATCATCGACTTTGCTGGTGCATTCGTACGCTGCTCAACTGTGCTTGAACGTACGTGGTGATCGGGCCGGAGAATGCTTCTCACTGTTTGACACACGAATCGATAGCGTGAGACAATGAATGACAAGACTGAAATCAAGGAAAATGTGGGATTTAGTTGGCCATCGGTGCTTGGTAATGCAGTAAAAGCGCGAGTGCCACTCGAGCAATTTTCAAAACCCATGCGGGCATCCACCATCCAAATTGGTATTCAATGTTAGGGTTCGTCAGGTTAGAAATGAGACAGAACTATTGAATATTCTGGCTAAAAATAAGAAAATTTCTACTATTTCAGTACTTACCGCATCATTTCTCATCAGACGTACCCTGTTAGCATGTGCGCAACGCAGTCAAGTAGCAATGAATGGATTAGTGCAGTCACGGAAATCATCATCGAAAATTAGGCTGTTTTATTAAAAATTACACTCGGACCTTTTCGTCATCTGAATCTAGAACAATTTTTTGCTAAACAGCAAACCATATAGAACTTGCGCAGGTAGCGAGTCCCATTCACACCAACTAAATCGTTTGATTTCCTCAATCGCAATACAGTGTAATATCTCGGATCGAGCATTCCATGAGATGGGGGTAAATGTCTTTATTTTAAACATGGAGTTCGAAACAGGTTCTCATAATAAGTAATGGATTATTTGTTAACTCAACATTTGTAATTAATCAGCATTGACAAACTGTATTTTGACGTATACGTAACCGTCGTCGAGAAAAATCGGACAGCGAAGTCAAATAGTTCAGTAGGGTCACATCTGCTGTACGAGAAAGGCCTATGCGATACGCGAGTAACTGCAGCAAAATTATTCTACTTTCTACAAATTAGAAAGCCCCTTGTCTACGATTCCGCCAGCTGAGCGAGGCTGGAATTAGAAGCATTTTGCTTTCGAGCTCAACGATCTACGCTCAAACCTGTTCCGATTTCGGTCAGCGAATAACTCCGATGCAGCGAACCATTGAGAGTAACGCGTGCACTTTGAGGGCCTTCACAAGAAAACTGAAGATACACGGAGAACAGCGGAGTGACCAAAATTCTGCGACACTGCCCATCGAAGGGAAGCGAGAACCGAATACTCTCCACTTCTTTTACACTGCGCGACAACACCCTTGATTCGCGGTACGAAACCTATTCCCGTACGTTGCGGTCCGACTTGATTCTCATGCGTCTTTCAATATCCAAGAAAAGGTGCTGCACCAAAGTTGCCCCCACGGCACTCCAGATCCTCCTACTAAACATAATATTTGTTACGCGTCAAATAAGTATTACCCTAGCTACCGCAACCCCTCGTACTGCTCTGACGACACCGCAATTCCTAACCCAACGAAACTTGACATGGCTTTCAAGAAAATCGTACAAACTGAGGAAGATGCCCTATCACTACTACGCCAACACCGTGTATTCCTATCACGCAAGCGATGCCCGGGGAAGAACGGAATGAACTGTGCAGCCATCATGAAGGAACGCAAGCGCAAAAACCGAGGAGATGTGTGGCGTTGTCCACGTGCTAGATATCGTAAGGAGCTGTTCCTTCGGGCGGGATGCGCATTCTTTTCATTTCACACTGACACTGTACGACACTCCACACCTTTACCCCTAGTTGAGACACTTGAAATCATGTATGTGTTTGTGATGGCACTAACTACACTGCGGCAAGCTGCTGGATTTTTCGGGCACTGTCAGTCTACTATCTTGAGTTGGTGGCACCTTTGCAGCGAGGTCTGCAAGATGACACTTGACCGAGAACCGCGCTATATCGGTACCATTGCGCACCCAGTACAGGTGGATGAATCATTTTTTTTCTGGACGCCGTAAATACGATAGAGGGCGGTTGCAACTTGGCAACACATCATCCTCACGATAGAGAAATTTGGATAGTGAAGATGATATTGAAAATGACGAACTAGAAGGTTGGACTGATTACAAGAAACTAATCGACTCCATTCATGACGGTGCGATTCTGAACGAAGATGTATCTGAGTGGTTATGGATGGTTGGGATATACCTCTCAAAGAATCGTGTGCGTTTTGTGAGATTGCAAGATAGAACCCAGCACACTGTGAAAATCGTCATGAACAAGTACGTTGAACCAGGTAGTTTGGTTTGGACAGATCCGTTCGCTTCTTACAACAAATACTCTCTAGATGGATACACACACCAAAAGGTGAACCACAGTGAGAATTTCGTCGACCCTGAAACCGGTGTGCATACCCAAGGCATGGAACGTGCCTGGGTTGACGCAAAGGAATGGTACAAGAGGGCACGTGGAAACAGAAAGTATTTGCAGAGCCATGTTAATGAAGCATCACGGAGGAAACTGCGAGCTTCAGATAGAGATAGAGGGACCTTGTTTGCGGCGTTTCTGAATGATTTGCGAGATTCGTTTAGTATTGCTGATTGAGTATGAGGTTTTAATTAAAATAGCGTTAGAAACTGAGCTTTTGAAACATGGGGGCAACATTGGTGCAGCACCCAAGAAAATACGGGATGTTTTTCTCTAATAGGCATTTCTCGCCACCCTCCTCTATTAATGCACATAGCCGTTCACTGTATATTTCGCTTCTGATATTGCAACTGGTGCTCCAGCAATAGTTACTACAGTGCTGATTCCTGCTTTGTCAATAAAGCGAAATTGGTCATAAAACATCGTGAATGTGAAGTAAAACCAGTTACGAACAGAAACAAAAATATAGAGGTGACATTTGTACAGTATATGGACCATGTGATATATTGAACACCCCACTGTACTGCTGTGAATCGGGACCAATCAGAAGACTGGAGAGTGAGGGAATTATCGAATAAATGGATGTTGTCGAATGCACTGGTCGTACAAGACACCACTTCGAAATATTTTTCTTTCTTCCAGGATTACATACGTAACTGATCAATTAGTTTTGGTGTCCTCGAATTTTGTGACGAAGGTGAAGGAAACAAATGTTTGATTGTTCAACGCGCTGCGTTTCTAGCGGGCGAATTTCTCGGAAAGAACCCCACTCTCTACCGAATACCGTACAAATACTGAAAGATATAGTTTACTTCTACAAAGTTTCGTTGTGCTTGCAGAGAAAATTGTGTCCACTCCGACACAAACAGGAAGATGCGGTAAATGTCAAATAAACGAAGGTAATCGAATGCACCGGACGTACAGTGCACTTTTTCCAGATTTGCCACTTGCTTCCACGATTACGTACGTATCAGATAAAATAATTTTGTTGACTGCTGATCGAGTTTGAAGGCGATTGCAACGAATATTCGAATATTCGACAACTGCCTAACTAGACCGGCGGAAATTGGGTAAGTACGGTACTCAAGATCGAAAACTTCACGAGTGCGGTAAATATAGAACACGGCGCGTATTCGAATACATAGCCATGCAATTACGCACACGTTAAATTACATTCTGAATGCAACTGCAACGTTGCATTCGAGCGAATATTTGTCGAACATTCGCCGAAGTTTTGGTCGAAGTTATGCCCTAACGGTCTTTCGTAGAAGTGCTTGAGTTCAAGGGTGCGAATACTCCTATCACTGATAGCAAGCCAACTCTATTTCAGCGAACCTAAGATGGTCACATATAAGTCTGTCATCAGCCTTTGATAGAATAATAGCATCTTTGTACAATTTGTGATGTTCGGCTCCCAAAATCGCGAATTTTTGGCAGATTAACGAATATTCGCTGTGTTCCCTGACTGTTCGGTTCGTTGTGGGCATAGTTATCAGTACCAACTCGACGCATCTTTGTAGAAGTAGCCTGTATCTTCCTACATTCGTGAAGTTTTCGATCTTGAGTACCGTACTTGCGCAATATCCACCGGTCTAGTTAGGCAGTTGTCGAATATTCGAATATTCGTTGCTATCGCCTTCAAACTCGATCAGCAGACAACAAAACTAATTTATCTGATACGTACGTAATCGTGGAAGCCAGTGGCAAATATGGAAAAAGTGCATTGTACGTCCGGTGCATTCAATTACATTCGTTTATTTGACATTTACCGGATCTTCCTGGAACAATAACGCCGTGTTTTCCTTCAATTTTAGACAATGAGTCGTGAACTAGTCTGCCGTCGGTTAGGCAAATCCTTCACTTTTCACACCAGGAGCAGCGGAGTTGTCGATAAACAACGCTCAATTTTTTCTTCATCTGCGTACATCATCTTCACTTCATACCTTTCAAAGTCCGACACTAACAACTAATCATTGTTTTGCTGTACCACTTCATCATTTGTGTACAAATCTCGAACACATACGGGAAAAACCGACATTTGTTTATTTGCTCATCGGTAAAAATCGGCAACAGTGTCAATTTGTCGGGTCAAACCTCTTGCCAGACTTAGCCGAATAGACAGGAATTCCTTTTACTCAAGTTTCAATCAACTTCCAAAAGCGTTTGCAATGTGGTTGAAAGCGTATGCGAATGATGCGACGTACGAAGCTCTCAACTCGGCAATGAATGCAATAAGAAATGCTATTGACAATGGTAGCAGATGAGACCGTATGCACTACAGGATATTCCTTATGATGACGAAGTGATAACGTCAACTGAAAAAATGTGATTGACGAAAAATTGTCGATATCACCTTGGTTCTTGGTGTGTCGTTGCCGATGACGAATTTGTCGAAGATAAGAATTTGGCAAGTCAATATGAGGCGATACTACAGAGCGAGAGACAGAATAGGAATGTCGGTTTGTTTGAAGGAAAATTGGCGGCAGATGTTGAATGGAGAAAAGTAAACAAAATTGGATGAGCTGAAACGAAAATTACTTGGTTATCATCGACGTTGATCACTTTTCACGTAGCTTCCCTTTTATAGTGGCCATAACAAGAGGTAGCTAAGCCAATCTTCAATCGAACGGTCCCATGAGAGCGGATCCCAAGAAGGACACCGCCAAAAACATTTCCTTGGTGTGAATTTGGTGAGATGATGTACAAATCGTACTGTGGAGTACCTTCCAGCAGATATGTGAAAAATAGTATTATTAATCTATTTTTTTGTTTACGAGATCTCCTAAAATAATGAACGACGATAGAATAGTGAAGTGAATAAGTTATTCAGGTAAAAAGTCGCAGAAACGTAATCTATATACGGTTTTTCATCCGTAGAGCAAATTATTTCTGAAATAATTCAGTTTTCCGTAGAGCTCTTCTCTCGTTGAATAAAGTAAACTCACGAATTTCGCGATTTAATAGCTAGAGTTTGTAGAATTGTCTGTGAAGTTAATTGACTCAAGTTCTCAAACTGATCTTGAAAAACATTGAATCAAATTGAATATGCCAGTTTCAAGCCATTTTTATCTTCGAGTAGCAGCAATTAAATCACTCGAAGGCATAAGAGGCAAAAAATAAATAAAATACGATATTATTTTAAATTATTTAAATATGGATTTATTCTTTAGCATGACTGCCTTCCAGAATACGCTACTGTACGATAACATACTCTACAACCAAGTTAAAGTTGTGCGCTTTATATCGCAGCATCCCACTGTGATATTCATATCAATCGAATTTCTAGTAATTCTTGTTCCGCGACACAACTACAGTACTTTTCCACACCAAGACGTACTCAATTACACTTAAACTGTTCTACTTGTCTCAATTATCACTTCAAAGGCGTTCGCGGACTACGGCGTCTTCAATGGATCTCTCGTTTGGAGCTCAACTCTTTTTCGTGCGAACAATGAGATCTAAACACTGAGATCGGTCGGAGGTGTTTTGAACAGTTCGGGACGTGTGCCGTGTTTCATACCCGTGTTCAGTACAGCACCAGTTCTGTACCGTAATTACTGAAAATAGTCTGGCGTTTGGGCCTTGATAAATGGAAGGCAAAGGGAAGGGTTCTTGCTGCCAGCTCTTAATCAAGTGCACAAATTCATAAGGAGATGTAACCATTAACATATTTACTGAAAAGAATAAATAGGAATCTTATATTATCACCTTTACGGACCAGTGAAAGAATCATGTCTTCATCGGTTCAGGAAACATGTTGCAGTTAATCAGCGGTGATGCTCAAAATTATATTCAAAATATATTCGCTACCTGCATCAGGCCTGAAAATATAATGTCGAATACTGTGCAACGGTCCGGGCGTAATTGAAGCCACACTGAGTGCGAGCGAACTATTTGGTCGCAAAATCTAGGGGAATATTATACTCCATATCTTTAACAGAAATCTCGTATGCAGCGATTACGAAAAAGGATGGATTATTTATAAATATTCCCACGGTATACCTAGTATGCTGTTGAATCATGTATTTCTGTACTACAGTTTCACTAATTACCGATTCTGTATCCATACAAAGCTCACAGCGATGATTTAAAGCTTTAGGCGATTATGATACGGTTCTGAGGACTTATTTATAGTTCACGTTCAATAAATATACCACAGAAAAATTAGCCAAATAAATTACTCATTCATACTGAATAAGTTATTCGTCCACTG